>ULUF01011924.1_pt1 | contig 11946 bp, 10 predicted proteins | sample 1958311 | NCBI WGS metagenome assembly ULUF01 (sample SAMEA4835754, study PRJEB28245) | human gut metagenome | biome: gut microbiome; material: fecal sample | place: Denmark | collected 2008 | reverse complement strand
TTAATTTTTAACCTTGTCCATTTTTAGTGGACAGTAGTGATTTTCTATATAATATTGATAAGCCATTTGTACACTTATGGCTGTGCTTGAAATAGGATTTCCATTCATTGCGCTATAAATTACTGTTATTAAAATATTTACTGATTTTATACAAAGATAGCGATAATACAATCAAAATGTAGAAATATTACCTGTTTTTTGTTTTCTTCTTTTGTATTAGAAAGGAAATCTGTACTTTTGCAGTAAAGAGCTGTGGTTGCTTATGGATGCTTATTTTCGGGTTTCCGCTATATTTGCAACACGTCCACGCAAGTTGCTCATACAGAGATACTGTTGATTTTGAGGAAGTCAAATAACTTGTAACAAATAGATAACAGAAATTCCGTATAATCCGAAAGGGTTATACGGAATTTTTTTTCTTGATACTTAGCATGTATTGGCTGAAATTGGCAAATAAAAAAGTATGGTTTTCATGTTTTGTGGGGGGACTTTTGTATATTTGTGCAGATTAGTTTGAAGGAATCGCGAATAAGAATGTTTCCAGCTGTACAATCTGGAGATTTAGCCTAATTATATTATACCATGAAAAGAAGGTTTATATTTATATCTGTTTTGTTGTTTTGTTTTAGTACTGTCTGCTCCGGTGCATGCATAGATGAAATTAAAACGTTCTATGCGAGCTATATGACGAATATTTTAAATGTGGATTCAACCAATGAAGCACTATGCAGGAAGTATTTAACTGAAGAATTGGCTGCTAAACTTCAAAGAATGCGTAATGCCACGGGAGGAGATCCGATTATACGGGCGCAGGATATGAATTCAGATGCAATTAAGACATTAAATGTAAGAGAAATTGCAGACGATTGGTATATGGTAAGCTATCTTTGGAATGAAAAAGATAGTGCTAGTCTGGTGGAGATTCCATTAAAAGTGGGGTGTGTGAATGAAAAATGTAAGATAGTATATATTACCCCTATTGAAAATGGTAGTCAATATGGAAATGAGTGGTTGACCGGTTTTGAAAATACAGCTTCATATAAAATAGATAGTTCGTCGGGAGAATCATTGGTCGAAAGTTTTTATAAACTTTACGTGGCTACCTATTGCAGCATGTGTAGCGATTTGAATTCCAAGTTGCAGTCTTTTCGCTTGTCTCATCTGTCTCACACAGCTTTAGAACAATTCAAGAAGGTAGAATTAGAAAATCTACAGGATGGTTTCGGGGGCTATGACCTTTTGATTACGAATTTTGATTTCGACAGTATGTGGTTTTACAGTCTGAAGGTTGTTCCGTTGGAGCCTGATAATTATCAGGTTACTTATCAGGCCGGGAAGTATACGCATCAAATAAATATTCAAGTTGCATACCGGGACGGTAGATATTGGATTAATGCCATCACTGGAGTTCGATAAGTATTCATACCGTTATTTCTTCTTGCTCAGTTCTGCCCGTATACGACTGAGCGACTGAGGTGTGATAAATAAATAAGAAGCGATGTGCTTCAGCGGTACGTGCTGCAATAATTCCGGATTTTGCTCCAGGAGTGTCAGGTAACGCTGTTTGGCTTGTGCAGCACCTCCGTTTATCATCCAGTTTTCCATGTCCAGAAACTGGCGTTCAAAGATGACTCTTCCGATGTTGGCGAACAAGACGGAAGAAGAGAAAAAAGTCTCCAGCTTGCTTTTAGAAATACGATAGACACGGCTGTCGCTCATGGCTTCGATGGAAACCAGAGAAGGAAGTCCGGCCACATATCCCCAGGAGGAAAAGATACTGTCACCTTGAAAGGCAAACCAGAGCGAAATGTCCACTCCGTCGCGTAGATAATGTCCTCTCCAGATGCCGTCGGCTACTAGATAGAAGGAAGAGTTACGCTCTCCCTCCCGTACGATATGTTCCCCTTTCCGGTAGGTTAGCAGTTCCATCTGTTCCAGCAGCTTTTCGGCTTCCGGCTGTGCCAGTCCGTATTTTTCACGAAGTATCTCAATAAAAGCTTTCATACTTTTCTGCGTTTATGCAGGCACAAAGGTAATAAATCTTTAGCTTCGTTTCCTGCGACAATAGATGGTAATGACAAAAAGAAAGGTCAGCAGTTCGGAAACGGGGACAGCCAGCCAGATTCCCGGTACTCCCCACAGGATGGGCATCAGCCAGAAACAGAACAGGATGAGGATAAAACCACGCAGCAGGGTGATGGCCATGGCCGGACGGTCGCGTTCCACACTCTGGAAATAGCCGATGGATACAATGTTGATGCCGAAGCACACGAAGCCGGAAGCAAACAGGGGAAGTCCTTTGACGGCCAGGTCGTGTGCCGGATAGGAACTGTCGATAAACCACGAGGTGATTTGAGCGGAGAACAGGGTTGTAACGGCAAATACCACGACACCGCAGGAGATGGCGGTCAGCAGGGCCAGGCGAAAGGCTGCCCGTACGCGCTCCGGATTTCCGGCACCGAAGTTGTAGCTGAGAATGGGCTGTGCCGACTGGGCAATGGCATTGTATACCATAAAAATGATGGGGAAGAAGTAGCAGGCGATGCTGTAGGCAGCTACTCCGTCTTCACCCAGGTAGTGAATGAATACGTAGTTGCCGGTAAACATCATAGTGGCAATGGCTGCTTCACAGAGGAAACTGGACAATCCCAGTTTGCACATATAGCCCGTGTTGCGGAGGGTGAGACGCAGACTCTTGGATGATAATTTCACTTTGCACAAGTGCAGTACCCGGTGCGGCTGCATCAGGTAAATCAGAATCATCAGGGCGCCTACGATGTATCCCAGGCTGGTAGCTAAGGCCGCACCGAACATTCCCCATTTGAAAACGAAAATAAACAGATAGTCCAGTCCAATATTCAGCAGGGCCGGTATGATGTTGCACACCATGGCATAATTGGGCGAGCCGTCCAGTCGCACGAAGAACATGCCGGAACTCAGCAGGGCACTGAAGACCAGGAAGGGGACAAACCAGTGCATGTATTCCGTGGCGAGAGGCAGCAGACGGGGAGAGCTTCCCAGTAGCAAGGCAATTTTCTCCACGTTGCAGAGGATGACTGCGGCGTAGGCGATGAGCAATAAGGAGGAAACCACTACTGCTTGCGTAATATTGATGCGGGCGACCTTTACCTTTCCTTGCGACAGGTGAATGGAGGCTACAACCGATGCACCGATACCGAACATCAGCGCCACTCCCGTATTGATGAGAAAAAGCGGAGCCGTAATGTTGACGGCAGCCAGGGCGTCACTGCCAATACCTTTTCCCACAAAAATGCCGTCGGTAATGATGAAGATGGCCGAGAAAATCATTCCCAGCACCGTAGGAATAAGTAATTTCCGGAATAATTTCGGAATGTCCATACTTCCGAAGTCAATACTGTCTTTCATGTCTTTTCTCTGTTTTTGAATTTGGCTGCGAAGGTAAGCCAATTCTTACACTAAAAAATTCACAAATGGTAATAAATCATTTTTTAGTCTCTTCTTGCAAATGCACCGAAAAAGGTTTGGGTGGCCGGTTTCTACGCTTCAGTCACTTCAGGCGCGGCTTGGGAATAATTCCCGTGAAAGGGGACGATGGGGCCTGCTATCTTTGTGACGTAGAATGATAATATTGTAGAAGAATGAAAACAGAGATTTTATTTCTTGCAGGGATGTGCTTGTGCGCATGCAGCCGTACGCCACAGGAACAGACTTCTTTTCCCAGCGTGAAGGTGGTTCATGCTGAAGTTATGGAGGCTCCCTCTTCACGGTGCTATACGTTTATTTCGCAGCCTTACCGCTTGTCGGAACTGTCCTTTCGGGTGGGAGGACCTGTACATGCATTTGATGTGCAGCAGGGACAGTTTTTCCGGAAGGGACAACTGATTGCGGCTATCGATGAACGTGATTTTGTTATCCAGAAGCAGCGTACGGAGGCATTGTATCGTCAGGCGGAGGTCGATTATACCCGTATATCCAGCTTGTATGCCAAAGATAACATCTCCGGCATGAATTATGAGCAGGCAAAGGCAAACTACGAACGCACCAAGGCGGATTATGAAGCGGCAGTCAACGCGTGGGAAGACAGCCGTCTGTATGCGCCTTTCGACGGTTATGTGCAGCAGGCGCATATCGAGCGCTACCAGGATGTGAAACCGTCGGTTCCGGTGGTGACGTTTATCGACCTTTCACGCATCAAGGTAGAAGCCTACGTGCCCGAGGATATAGCGTTGCAGATGCGGCAAAAAGATTCTGTGGCGTGTATGGTCCGCTTCAATGCACTTCCTGACAGGGAATTTGTGCCTTCTGAATATTTCCTGACGCAGACTGCTACGGAGAACAACATTTCTTATTTGCTGACTGCCATCTTGGATAACAAGGACGGACGTTTGTTGGGAGGTATGTCGGGTACACTTGCTGTGTCGTATGCAGCCGATGGAGAAAAGAATCACCTGACACTCCCTCAGAAAGTAGTTTGCCATGACCCGGAACACGGGGCATTTGTGTGGTGCGTAGACGGGCAGAGCCGGGTGAAACGGGTTGCGGTGACGTTGGGCAAGTTGAAAAAGGAGGACCGGGTAGAGATTCTGTCGGGCGTTTCATCGGCCGACCGGGTGATAACCACACGTTTGCCGTTTTTGTCGGAACAGGAGCAAGTGACCATCGAAGAATAAAGGAGGAAGACGGATGAAAGGATTAGCGAAATTCTTTTTGCAGAACAGGGCCTTGAGCTGGTTGTTGCTGGTTCTGATATTGGGAGGAGGTATTTTCTCTTACTACAATATGGGGAAACTGGAGGATGCGCCGTTTACGATTAAGCAGGCAGTGGTCACTACCTCTTATCCGGGGGCTTCTCCTATGGAGGTGCAACAACAGGTGACGGATGTGCTGGAGGAAGCCATTCAGTCATTGGGTGAGCTGTATTATCTGAAAACGGATAACCGGGCCGGTCTGTCTAAAATCACGGTATATGTAAAAAAGGAAATCCGTGCCGACGAGATGCAGCAGCTTTGGGATAAGTTGCGGCGGAAAGTGGGAGATGTGCAGTCCAAGTTGCCCGCTGGAGCCGGACCGTCGGTGGTGAACGATGATTTCGGCGATGTGCTGGGCGTATTCTACGGACTGAGCAGCAAAACGCATACCTACCGTGAACTGGAGGATCAGGCCAAGCGAATCAAGAACGAGTTGCTGAACGTGAAGGATGTGGCTAAAGTGGAATTGTTCGGCGTGCAGAGTCGCACGATTGATATAACGGTTAATCCGGCATTGCTTTCCAGCACCGGTGTGACCATGGCCGATATTGCCTCTGCCTTTGAGCGTCAGAATAAGGTGGTGGATGCCGGAGGACTGGAGACGTCTTCTCATCGTTTGCGGGTGGAAGCTTCCGGTAGTTTCTCCAGTCTGGAAGAACTGGAAAATCTGACAGTCGTTTCTCGGCAGGGAGAATATTTCCGACTGGGAGAGATTGCGGAGATTAGCGAGAGCTATGTGCGTCCGGCCAGAAACCTGATGAAGGTCGGGAATGTGCCTGCGGTGGGTATAGCCATTTCTACGGTGTCCGATGGAAATGTGGTAGAGATGGCGGAACTGGTGGCAAACCGTGTGGCAGACTTGCGTGAGGAAATGCCGGACGGATATAATCTGGATATTATCTATGACCAGGGACACGAATCGGCTGTGGCCAACGAGGGATTTGTGTGGAATCTGATTCTTTCGGTCTTGACCGTGGTGGCCGTACTGCTGTTCTTTATCGGCTTCAAGAATGGAATCCTGATTGGCAGCGGACTGATATTCTCCATTTTCGGTACATTGATTTACATGCAGTTTTCCGGCATAGCCTTGCAGCGTATGTCGCTGGCAGCCATTATCATTGCTATGGGTATGCTGGTGGACAATGCCATTGTGGTGTACGATGCCGCACTGGTGAACATGCAGCGGGGCATGCGGAAAAGAAAAGCCATACTGGATGCCGTGTCGGGCACTTCCATGCCGCTGTTGGGAGCGACCCTGATTGCGGTACTGACCTTTCTTCCGGTTTACCTGTCGCCGCATATCACTGGTGAAATCCTGTCTTCATTGTTCATCGTCATTGCGGTATCCCTTTTATTGAGCTGGGTACTGGCCATTACGCAGAATGTATTCTTTGTGCAGGAGTTTGTGCGCCGTCCTCGTCCGGATGAGTTGAAGGGCGAGCTGTTCAGCGGCCGTGCATACGACCTGTTCCGGCAGGCATTGAGATGGACTATACAGAGACGCTATGTGGTTTTAGGAGCGATGGTGCTGTTGCTGGTCATTGCCGGATGGGGATTCCGCTTTATTCCGCAGCAGTTTATGCCCTTGCTCAACAAGCAGTATTTTTCGGTCGATGTTTGGTTGCCCGAGGGTACACGTATAGAAGAAAGTGACCGTCAGATGACGGAGATGACAGCCTATCTGAATTCGTTGGAAGGAGTGAAAAAGGTGTCGTCGTTTGTCGGGCAGACGCCGCCCCGTTATTACCTGGCCAATGCGGCTTATGGTCCGCAGCCTAATTATGCGCAATGCCTGGTAGAAGCTGACACGCCAGAGAAGTCACGTGAGCTTCAGGCTATTCTGTACGACCGTCTGCCGGCCATGTTTCCGGACGCGCTGGTTCGTGTGAACAGTTTCGAGATAAACTCCATTCCGCAGGCCTTGATTGAGGCACGCTTCTGCGGAGATGATCCGGAGGTACTCGATTCTTTGACCAACCTGGCGCTGGAAATCATGCGGAAGAATCCCAAGGTGCTGAATGCCCGCAATGAGTGGGGAAACATGGCACTGATGATTAAGGCCGATTATGATCCGGTAAAGGCCGGAAGGCTGAATGTGGGACGGCATGACATGATGAATGCCGTGAAAGCCGTCAATGACGGTACGGCTGTAGGGGTATATCGTGACCGCGACAAGAAAGTGCCGGTGTTGCTGCATACGGATGTCAAAGGTTCCTGGGACATGGAAAGCGTGGAGGATTTGCCGATATGGAACGGGCGTAATTCTGCTCCGCTGGGGCAGGTGGCCAACAGCATCGGACTGGCATGGGAATATCCCCTTGTGCGCACGTACGACCGGAAGCTTTCCATGGCTGCCCAGTGCGATGTAAAGCGAGGACATACCATGAAAGAAGTTCACTCTGAAATCCGGGAAGAGATTGAGCGCATTCGTCTTCCGGAAGGATATACCTTCTTCTGGGACTCACAGTACAAGGACCAGAAAGAAGCCATGGCTGCACTGACTAAGTATTTCCCGCTGGCACTTATCATGTTGCTGGTCATTCTGGTCATGCTGTTTGGCAACTTTCGTCAGCCCTTGATTATTTTCCTCATTCTACCCTTGTCTTTGATAGGGATGGTCTTTGGTCTGTGGGTCACCGGATTTCAGTTTGGCTTTTTCTGTATCGCAGGCTGGCTGGGATTGCTGGGAATGATTATCAAGAATGTGATTGTGCTGCTCGACGAGGTAAATATTCAGCAGAAGGCCGGTGTGGAGCCTTATACGGCTGTGATAGAGGCCACGGTTTCCAGAGCCCGTCCGGTATTGATGGCGGCCCTGACCACGGTGTTCGGACTTTCCTTTGCCACCCTTCTGACACTGTTTGTCACTCCGGCCTTGTACACGGTTTTCTATAAAATATCCAAACGGGGTGAATAAAAAGAAGAAATGTGTGGCCCAATAAAAAATGTTTCTCTAATTTTATAACTATATTGAGATGAATAGAAGAATGATGATGTGCTGCATGCTGGGACTGGAGCTGGGAGTCCATGCCCAGGAGAGTGTATTCTTGCAGCAGTATCGTGAAAAGGTGAAGGCCTATTTTCTTCCTTCGCTGAGCGGAAATGCCAATGCCAGTTACACGGGTAACCCGCTGGAACTCTACAGGGAACTTCCGTCCATAGAAACTCCGCTGTATTTTCAGGGGCGTGACACCAAGTACGGGGCTTCCGTGACTTTGTTGCAGCCGGTCTACTCGGGAGGGGCACTGAAAGCCGGACTGGAGAAATCCCGAAAGGAAAAGGAGAGTGCCTTGTACGAAGAAAAGCGGGTGACGAACGACGTGCTGTATCAGGCAGACCAGTATTACTGGAATAAGGTGGCCAAGGCGGCAACGAGTGAGCAGCTGGACGGGCGTGTCTTTTTCCGGGTGAACCGCCAGTTTATCCTCTCGGCCGATTCCATACGCAATATTCAGCACTACTTCAACGGAAAGGCTGTGGTGAGTGTATGGCCGGCGTATGAGGGTACGATACAAATCAGCCGCGAACGGATGACTCTTCTGAAGATGTGGCTGAACAGTTGATTTTGTGCGCTTTGTTATATATTCTTTGGGGGTGAAAAAACGTCTTTGCGTTCGTGAGAAAATGCTTTGACGTTTGATTCAGAACGGCCTTGCGTTTGAAATAAAACGTAAGGCCGTTTCAGATAAAATGTACTTGTGTTTGGTTTGAAACGCAAGTGCGTTTTTTTAGTACTTGATTTAAGGCAAAAATACTACTCGAATTACCTTATTTAACGGGATGATTTTCTTTCGTTTCGTGACTTTCGTGTACTTTTGCACGCTTATTAAGATTTTAAGGATAACGAGAGGAAATTATGGCACAGTCTAGAGAGATGACATCAGGGCCGAGTCTGCCGCTGATTCTGAATTTTACTTTTCCATTGTTGCTGGGCAACCTTCTCCAGCAGACGTATTCGCTGGTGGATGCGGCTATTGTCGGAAAGTTCTTGGGTATCAATGCGCTGGCTTCTGTAGGTGCCAGTACGTCGGTCGTCTTTTTGATTTTAGGGTTCTGCAACGGGTGTTGCGGAGGTTTCGGCATTCCGGTGGCACAGAAGTTCGGAGCCCGCGATTATGTGACGATGCGGCGCTATGTATCGGTCAGTCTGAAGCTGGCGGCAGTGATGTCGGTCGCGGTAGCCATTGTCACCAGTCTGCTTTGCGGATTTATCCTGCGTTCCATGCGCACACCGGAGAATATCTTTGAAGGGGCTTACCTCTATCTGCTGATTACCTTTATCGGTGTGCCGTGTACGTTCTTCTATAATTTATTGTCCAGCATCATCCGTGCGCTGGGCGACAGCAAGACCCCGTTCTGGTTCCTGCTTTTCTCTACTATACTGAACATTGTGCTCGATTTGTTCTGCATCCTTACGTTAGGGTGGGGAGTGGCCGGAGCAGCCATTGCTACGGTCTTCTCTCAAGGGTTATCGGCCTTGCTGTGCTATATCTATATGTACCGCAAGTTTGACATCCTGAAAACCGAGCCTGCCGACCGTCGTTTCCGTGGCGACCTGGCCCGTCAGTTGCTGTACATCGGGGTACCGATGGGATTGCAGTTTTCCATTACGGCCATCGGCAGTATCATGCTGCAAAGTGCGAACAATGCGCTGGGTACGGCCTGTGTGGCAGCTTTCACGGCAGCCATGCGTATCAAGATGTTCGTGATGTGTCCGCTGGATAGCTTGGGAATGGCTATGGCGACGTATTCCGGACAGAATTACGGGGCCGGAAAGCCGGACCGCATCTGGATGGGTATCAAGTCGGCCACGCTGATGATGACCGTCTATGTCATAGCGATTGGTGCCCTGATGTGGGGACTGGCCGAAAAGTTTGCCCTGCTGTTCATTTCGCCGGATGAGACCGAGATTATCGACGATACGGCTTTGTTCCTGCACATCAACATTTCTTTCTTCTTCCTGCTGGGTATGCTCAGTATTCTTCGTTATTCCATTCAGGGAGCGGGCTATACACGACTGGCTATGTTCTCCGGTGTGTCGGAAATGGTGGCCCGTGTGCTGGTCAGTCTGATTGCGGTTCCGTTGTGGGGATTCTGGGGCGTGTGCTTCGGCGACCCGACAGCCTGGCTGTTTGCCAACCTGTTCCTGGTCCCGGCATTTATCTATGTGTACCGCCGTTTGCAACGGATTGTGGTGAAAGAAGGACGGGTGGTGGCTAATTCCTGACAGGCAGCCGCTTCCAGAGGAAAGGGGGTATCAGTCGCCAGAGAGCCACCAGTATGCGATAGCGCCAGTCAATCACGACAATGCGTTTCTTTTTCTCCAGGGCACGCACAATGTGGCGGGCCACTTTCTCCGTATGCATCAGCATGGGATAGTGTTTGCCGTCGTTCAGGAGCCCGGTGGCTACGAATCCCGGACGGATATCTGTAAACCGGATGGGAAGTTTCTGGATGTGAGCCAGTTGCTCCAGCGCATCGATGTACGTGTTCTGGAAACGTTTGGTGGCAGAATAGGCCGGAGCAGCTCCCAGTCCTTTGGTTCCCGCGATGGAGCTGATGACGGCCAGGTGTCCTTTTTTCTGTTGGGCAAAGTAGTGGAAGGCGGCTGTCACCATGCGCACAAATCCGGTGCCGTTGGTTTCCAGTGTACGGAGTTCGATTTCCGGTGCCAGCTGGTAGTTCTGGTGACCGATGCCCGAGCAGTGCAGGTAGAGGTCCATGCCTCCCATTTCTTCAATCAATTCCTGCAGGCGGTCGGTCGCATCCTCCTGACAGATGTCGATGGCCTGGATGTGGATACGCTCCGGAGCCAGTTGCTGCAGTTCTTTCAGGTTCTCTTCACGCCGGCCTGCCAGTCCGAGTATCCATCCCTTCTGGAGCAGTTGCAAGGCCGTTTCTTTTCCGATACCGGAAGTAGCCCCTACGATGAGGGCACGCTGTATAGGTTTCTTATTCATCAGTTGGTACGTATTTCATAAAGGAATTCTTGCGAAAGAGGAACTCCTTCGGTGGGTTCACAATGGATTTCTCCGAAAAGAGGCATCTGCGGCTGGAGCGGTTTCAGCTCTGCCGACAGGTGGTTGCATAATGCCGTGTAGGAATGGTTGTGCATGCAAGGCCCCGCATCGTCACGGTACACCAGTACGTAATGGTTCAGGGGACGGGCATGCACCAGTTGGTTGATTTGCAGAGCCAGGTCGCGTGCCTCTCGCGGAGCGATGCGGTCGAACAGGCTGGAGAGGTTGAAAATCACCAGTTCGGTCAGTACTGCATGGGCTTGCCAGAAGGCAGCAGGCACGGCACTCAGACGGGGATACCAGCTTGCCTGAATGTGCTTGTAGGCTGGTGAACGGAAAAAGGCTTCGGCTGTTTCTCCCATTTCCTGCATGGGATAGATGCCCGTGTAGGTCAGGTCCAGATGGGGAAGGGAACGGCATACATCGGCAAAAGCCAGTCCTGAAGCTCCAGCTTCACACGAGAGATCGCAGAACACCACGCGCCCTGATACCTTACGGATGAGGTCGTGCAGCCAGTTGCCGCTTCCGGTAAAGAGAGCTTGGGCGGCAGCATATTGTTTCCGCATGTACAAATAGTTGTATACTTGGCAGAAGTCAGATGGGGACATCTCTTCGGGCAGGGTACGGAAGTCACTCCGACCGTAGGCAGTGGCTTCGCGGTAGTAAGTTTCGTTTTCTTCCAGTTGTGCCGGTGGGGTTATCAATTCCGAGAATACCTGCTTGAAATACGCTGGCAGGGAATAGGTACCGTCTGCCACTTCCCAGTTCTTCCGGTACGAAGGCAGGGTGAAGTCTCCCCGGCAGAACGAGAGGGCATCCGTTTCCAGGTATCCGTTGTGCAGGCGGATGTACTCCATCAGCTTGTAGAAGGTGATGTTGGCCCCGAGGATATGCGGATTGCCCGTCAGCAGCAGTTGCTTGCGGGCGCGGGTCAGTGCCACATTCAGTTTGCGGTCAATCAGGAAATTGCCTTCCTGAAACGTATTGGCCGTAAGGAAGTTGAGCTGGCTGAAATTCTGTATGGTAAACGAATAGATGATAATGTCGCGCTGGCTGCCCTGGTAGCGTTCCACCGTGTCGATGGAGATGTCCTGCAAGGCAGGCAGCTGGAGGCGCGCAATCTCTTTTCGTATCATGGCAATCTGGTTGCGGTAGGGCACGATGACACCTACCGTCCGGTTCGGGTCGAAACGGGA
>ULUF01013705.1_pt1 | contig 12129 bp, 9 predicted proteins | sample 1958311 | NCBI WGS metagenome assembly ULUF01 (sample SAMEA4835754, study PRJEB28245) | human gut metagenome | biome: gut microbiome; material: fecal sample | place: Denmark | collected 2008 | reverse complement strand
CAAATGAAAGCAAAGTAAAAAGGAGCTGTGAAGAAATGAATTCTCATTTCCTCACAGCCCCTATCGCCCTGATCGTACCTAAGGGATATAGGCCCGGGTCGCATGGCCTAAGATGCATAAATGCAGATCCGTCAGAAGAGACCGACAGATCGGAAGGACCCTTCGGGTTTCCGTAAATATATCGACTTCGGCTTCTTTGATGTCCTGCACCAGAGAAGCGAGTTTTTCTTCGGCGCGTTCCCAGGAAACCAGAAGCTCTTTCGCCTGCTTCACATTCGATGCCACTACGGCATGAACGGTAGCAGGGTGCGTGATTTCCCGGTGCATAAAGAATGCAAAGCAAGGCAGCGCTTCTCCATCCATGACGCGCTCCACATAGACGAGGCGCAGGACCATCAGCATGGCCGAGCAGCCGACGCCGAAGACCAGCCCGAGCCAGTAGGAGTCAGCGCCAAGACCGACCACATGGTCAAGGAAAAGGCTCATCGGGAAGCATCCGCCCCAGTACGCGATGACCATCAGGACGAAGGAGACGCGCGTATCCTTGAGCCCGCGGAGGATCCCCTGAATCGGCGTAGAAATCGCATCAAAGAGCTGCCATCCTGCGCTATAGATCAGGAACTGTCCGGCAATGGACGCGACGATCGCGTCGCTCGTATACATATTTCCGATGGAAGAGCGGAAAAGCACCGTCATCGTTGCCGTCATAGCTGCTCCGGAGAGGGCCACGACAAAGCCGGCCTTCTTGTAGCGGCGGGCAAGCGGGATGTCATGCGCGCCGACAGCTGTCGCGATGAGGATGGTGAGTGCCATCGAGCAGGAGACAGGCAGCATGTAGACGAGCGATGCGAAGTTATCCGCGATCTGGTAGGCAGCCAGCGTGTCCGTGCCATAGCGGGCAAGAAATACGATGATCAGACTGAAAAGGCTCATTTCCATGAAAATGGAAAGTCCGCTCGGCACGCCGACGATCAGATACTCCTTAACATCGGCCCGCTTCACGAGGATCGAATGGAAGATCTCGTGCCCCTTCAGCGTAGAGGACTTCAGTACGACGACAAGGAATAGTACAAAGAGACATCCATAGGTCAGCATCGTCGCAAGACCGGCACCGATCCCACCCAGACGCGGCAGACCGAAATGCCCATAGATGAAAAGATAGTTGAATACGGCATTGACCGGCGGCGCCATCAGGAAGAGCTTCATGGAAGTCGACGTCGAGCCTGCCGTATCTGTCAGGCAGCGCAGCGGGACGATCAGGGAAATAAAGAAGACCACGCCCACCATCGTCATGAGATAGTAGCGCGCCACATATGCCACTTCCGCCTCCAGCGCGAGCGACGTCAGGAGGTCATCGATGAAGAGCACATAGGCTGCGCCGAACGCGAAGGAAATCACAAGGCCGATCAGAAGACCCGCGCGGACCACATACGGAAGCCCTTCCGGCTTCTTTTCGCCCAGAAGCGTCGCCATGAGCGGCGTTCCCGCCATGAGCAGTCCCACAATGGAAGCCAGAAGCGGATAGAAAAGTCCCGCGCCCACCGATACGCCTGCGAGGTCATCGCTTCCGGCATGCCCCGCCATGGTCGTATTGATAAAAGTGATGCCCGCTGTCGAGATCTGCGCGACCAGGATCGGCAGCATCACGGATAATAATTTCTTTATATCTTCGATTAAGGAGTACATCAAAGCTCACTCTCCAGAGATTTCATCAAAAAAAGACGCCCTGCGGCGTCTCTTTTCACTGTCAGAAAAGGATCCTCTGGCGCATTCAAAAGCCAAAGGCAGGCACGATATCCGCGCCCCACCGCCGCATGAAATAGAAAGAAGCTGCCCCATGAGGCAACGCTTCCAGTACGGCTGCTGCTTTTCCGATCCTTTTTTACTCTTTCAAGCCAAGCAAAAAACAGGTACGCAAAAAGATCAGAGAGCAGCAGATGCTCTCCATCCCCCCGCGCCAATGAAACCTCTGAAGAAAGAGGCAAAACGAGACAGGATCCGTTTGAAATTGGCATTGACACGGCACGGCACCAGAAGGTTTGCACCTTCTACATAGAAATAGGCCATGTAAAAGAGCAGGTACATGCTGCTGTACATCGTGAGATCCATCAGTTCATCGATCCCCATCATCGTTCTCGCCTCCTTTTATTTTTCGACTATAAAAAGCCCATCGGAAATGGACTTTTCAAAACTCTTGTGAGAAAAAGCAAAGTTTCCAAAATGCAAGCCTGCATTTGTATATTTTATGCTTTTTGGTTTATGGTATTTTCGATACCTCTGTATAAATTATATCATTAGCTGAAAGAAAAAGCAAATGAGGGGGAAATGGTGACTGGTGACTAGTGACTGGTGACTGGTGACTGGTGACTGGTGACTAGTGGCTAGGGATTAGGGATTAGGAGTGACTCGTGACCAAGGTTTCTCTTACTTTCTTATAAAATAAAAAAGCAAAACAAAACGGTCTGCCTAGACGTTGGCAGACCGTTTTGTTTTTAAAGGATGATATTAAAGGAAGATATTATAGCTCGGCGGAAGGTATTATTTTTATTCTTGGTTTCCGCCGGATCGACAGATGAGTGACAGATTCTCACGCAGCGTTCTTACGCTGTCCCTTTGGCTGCGGCTTCGTTATCCGATTTTGCTTTCTTCAAGTCAAAGCGATAGGAGGTGAAGCCGTAGAGTGTCCAGCCGAGGAAGGTAACCAGAGCACCGTAGGTCATGGCATCGAAGCCGGATGCATAGCAGGCATACAGACTGTAGATGGAGGCAACGAATGCAACCAGTTTTGTCTTGGAAAGCTCGCTGCCTTCGTGGTTCGCTGCTTTCATGATGACTACGACAGCCGCCATGCAGAGCAGGTACGGCATGATGTTGGTGATAACGGCCAGATTGACCAGGGTTTCGAACTGTTCATTCAGAGACGGGCTGATGGTCATCAGCGAGAAGAGAGACTGAATGATGGTGATAGCCACCATGCCGCAGATCGGTGCGCCATGGGAGGTGATCTTTTTCAGGAATGCCGGGAAGTAGCCTTCGTCAGCACCTGCTTTGAATACGTTGGCGATGGTGAACTGCCAGCCAAGGAGAGAACCGAAGCAGGAGAGAACCATGAGGCCCATGATGACACGACCGATGGTCGGTCCGAACATAGAAGCGAATACGAGTCCGAATGGTGCGGAGCTGGAAGCCAGGTCTTCCGCCGGAACGATACCGAAAATGATGTTGGTAGAAACGATGTAGCAAGCTGCTGCGAGGAGTGTACCGCCGAGAACGGCTTTCGGTACGTTGGTTTCCGGGTTGTCGACAGCGTCTGCGTTCGCGCAGGCAGATTCCATGCCGAGGAATGCCCAGAGTGTCATCGTGATCGCATTGATAGCCGCTTCACCGAATCCCAGGTTATGAATATTCCAGTTTGCAGAGTACAGGGATGGCGAGAACCAGAACCAGCCGACGATTGCAAGGCCGATAACATGGGATGATGACACCCCAGACGGTGACAGAAGAAACCTGACCGGTGTACTTAGCACCACCAAAGTTCAGGACAGTCGCCAGCCAGAGTGTGAAGACAGTCGCCGCACAGGTCATGACTGGATCAAGCGTCGTCCCGAGGAACCCCAGCGCATACCCCACCGCTGAGATCGCAATCGCGGTATTCGCAAAGATCAGAGACACACCGTAGGTATAGTTGGCGAGGAAGTTGCCGGCTTTGCCGAAAGAGTATTCTGCGTAGCCGCCCATGCCGCCGCCTTTTTTGCTGTACATGCCGCACTTGGCAAAGACGTAAGCCAGAGCCATGGAGCCTACGGCCGTGACAAGCCAGGAAACGATAGAGAGTGCGCCCACCTGTGCCAGCTTCGACGGCAGCATGATGATGCCGGAACCCATCATATTCACCGCAGTGAGGATGGTCAGCTGAAGGACGCTCATTTTATTTGCACTTTTGCTCATGATGATCCCCTTATGTATTTGTCTGTGTCTCATTGATGGCCGCGGGGAGCGATGCTTCCCGCTCCCCTTGCCGTCAACGAAGCGTTGCCTTATTTTTCAAATTCTTTCTTCAGGACATAGCCGTAAGCATGTTTCAGTCCGTCTTCACCGGTCTGTACATAGACGCCCTGGATTTCAGGAGCGAAGCCCGGGAGCTGATTGATGCCTTCGACGAGATCGAGGAAGTAGGTGACTGCGGTCTTGGACCAACGTTCGCCCGGATGTACGCAGAGAACGCCTGGCGGATATGGGAGAGCGCCTTCAAGAGCGATGCGGCCTTCTGCCTCAGTGAGGTCGACGAGATCGCCGTGGCCTCTCATGTATTCGAACTGTGCTTCCTGCGGATTCATCACATATTCCGGGAAGTAGTCAGCGAGGAAGAGCTGCTTCTGCAGGGTGGATACTTTGCGGTCTTTGTAGAAATCATGCATTTCCTGGCACAGACGGCGGATGGTGTATCCTCTATATTTTTCTTCGTATGCGTTGTAAATGGACGGGAGTACTTCAGACATCGGAGCATCTTCGTCGATGAGCTGTTCAAAGCGGATGAGTTTTGCTACGAGGTCATCCATCTTGGTCGCGCTTTCTGCTGGAGTCATCAGGAAGAGGATGTCGTTCAGGTCGCATTTTTCTGGAATGATGCCGTTTTCACGCAGGTAGTTGGCAAGAATGTTGCCTGGGATGCCGAACTTTTCATAGCCGCCATGTTCTACGTCGATGCCTTCGGTCACGAACTGCAGCTTCATCGGATCGATGAAGTACTGGCCTTTGCCGTAGCCATCGAAGCCATGCCATTTCGCGCCTGGTTCGAATGCCCAGTAATCCATGTCATTCGCCATTTGTTCGGTATTGCCCTCTTCCCACTTCTTGCCGTGGACCATCGGCGGTACGAGCGGACGGATGTAGTGGCAGTTGCGGAGTACCTGTTTTCTGGTCTCGATCACGGTCTTTACAGCGTCGACCCAAAGCTTCTTGCCGCCTTCGCCTTCATGCATCTTCGCATTGACATCGAGTGCTGCGAAGAGCTGGTAGAGCGGAGAGGTGGATGCATGCATCATGAATGCGTTGTTCACGCGCTTATGCGGTACGTAGCGATCCTGACCCTTGATGTGGGAGTCTTTCTTGTGGATCTGGGAGGTCATGGAGAAACCAGCCTGCTGTTTGTGGACGGACTGGCTGACGAAGATGCCCGGATCTTCCGGTCCGAGGTCGAGCATCAGCGGGCTGCAGTCCTTCATCATCGGGATGAACTGTTCATAGCCGACCCAAGCGGAGTCGAAGAAGATGTAATCGCAGAGGTGACCGATCTTATCTACGACCTGACGGGCATTGTAGATGCAGCCGTCGTAGGTGCCGAGCTGGATGACTGCGAGACGGATCGGGCGCTTTGCCTGTGCTTTCACCGGATCTTTTTCAGCGACGAGCTTTCTGATGTAGTCTTCGTCGAAGCAGTGTTCCAGGATGCCGCCGATGGAGCCGAATGCATTTCTTGCGGTTTCCAGATAGACCGGGGTAGCACCTGCCAGAACCAGTGCGCCGTGGTCGATGGATTTATGGTTGTTTCTATCGAAGAGGACGATATCGCCTGGTGTCAGGACTGCATTCAGGACAACTTTGTTCGAAGTGGAGGTACCGTTCAGTACGAAGTAGGTCTTGTCAGCATTGTATACACGAGCTGCATGTTTCTGTGCTGCCAGTGCCGGGCCTTCATGGATCAGAAGGTCGCCCATCGCCACGTCAGCGTTGCAGAGGTCAGCGCGGAAAGTATTCTCGCCGAAGAATTCATAGAATGCACGGCCAGCCGGATGTTTGCGGAAGAAAGCACCGCCCTGATGGCCTGGGCAGTCGAACTGGGAGTAACCATTTTCTACATATTTCTTGAGGTCACGGAAGAACGGCGGAAGCACATCTTCTTCATAGTGAGCCGCAGCGCTCTCGATCTGGCGAGCGTAGAAATCATGGTCGGTCTCATTGAGATCCATGACGCGGTATACTTTGGAAAGCAGTGCATCTTCAGTCAGGCCTTCACCGGTCTTGATCATCAGTACCGGAATCTTGAAAGCGGCAATCATTTCCTTTTCAAGGACGTCTTTGTCCTGATCCGTGATAACGACAGCAGCTACATCTGTGAAATCAGTGCGGGCGAGGTCAGCCTGCTCGCGTCCGGCGATAGCGCCGAAGATTTCCAGAGCTTTGTCAGTGTAAGCGATTTTTAACTTTTTCATGAGTAAACCCTCCGTTTTTTGAAATCACTCTATGTCTCGAACTGTGCACGTTGTCCGGATGATTGCTTCATCTGCATACATCTTACTTGAAATTCTCAATTTCTTCCAATACTTAAACAGGCCGAAACGAAGACAATTCACATTCCTATCACAAAAGGCATGGTTATGGGAGTGCGCCCATCATCTCATAACAGTTTTGATATGGAATTAAGAGGCTGGTGACTAGGGAGTGATGACTGGTGACTGGTGACTAGGGACTAGGGACTAGGGATTAGACTGAGAGACCAGGAGACGTTAGACTGGGAGACGTCAGAAATCAGATGTCAAACGCCAGATGTCAGATCTCTGACGCCAGATGACTGATATCTGATATCTGATGTCTGATCTCTCAGTCTCCTAGTCTCCTAGTCTCTTAGTCTTATAGTCTCTTAGTCTTTTAGTCTCTTAGTCTCCCAGTCTCCTAGTCTCCCAGTCTCCCAGTCTCCCAGTCTCCTAGTCTCCTAGTCTCCTAGTCTCTCAGTTTCTTTCATCAAAACTGCAAGTCATCACGCAAAGCATAATTGTTATAATCCATAACAAACCTGTTATACAAAGTAAAAAACCGCCGGAAACGGTTTCGTTTCCAGCGGCTTTGCCGGTATCATTCCATGGGATACGTACTGTTTGCCGTAAAGCGGACGTACTCCCAGAAATGGTCTATGATATATTCGCGAAGAAGAACGGCCGAGAGCGGCAGCTTCGCATCGGTTTTCCAAGAGAGATACAGATAGCGATAGCACTCCTGGTCTCCGACGGGAAGAGAGGCCACCCCTTCCTGTGCAGAATACCACGTCATCTGCGGCACGAGAGCCACACCGAGCCCGGCGCGCACGAAATTACGCACCGTATCTGGGTTATCGCTCTCCATCACCACCTGCGGCGTAAAGCCCGCCTTTTTGCAAAAGGCTTCCAGCGCGCCGCGCAGCATGAAGCCCTTGGGGGCTGCGATAAAATTTGCCTCCGCATAATCAGAAAGGCTCACATAGGGCAGATCGGCATGACGATCATTCTTCGGCAGGATCATGACGAGACTTTCCCTGAAAAGGCTCACCGTGTGATCATTATCGATCATGGATAGATCGGCGTAAAGCGAAAGATCCAGCTTGGCGGCTGCCTGCTGCGAATCCGGACGCAGGATCTCCAGGATCGCCGTCGGATGTTCCTTCTTGAACTGCATCAAAAAGTTGGGGATCATCTGTATCGCAGAAAAGATCGCAAGCTTCACCGTAGACTGTGCGAGATCGCGAGAGTCTTTGAATTCCTGCTGCATCTCATCGAACTCTTTCAGAAAATTCTGTGCATGCTTCAAAAGGATGTGCCCATCACGCGTCAGACGGATATTTCTCCCCTGGTGCTCGAAGAGCGTCACCTCCAGCTCCTGTTCCAGCCCGCGTATGATGCGGGACAGGGCAGGCTGCGCGATGTGCAGCTCCTCTGCCGCCTTCGTCAGATGCTCCAGTTCCGCGGTCTTTTGGAAATACTGAAGTGACGTGAAATTGAGTTTCATATTCGCCTGCCTTTCAGGGAAACTCAGTGACCGGTGGTTAGACCAAGAGACATTCAATTTGGAGACACTAGACATCTGATGTCTGATCTCCCAGTCTCCTAGTCTCTTAGCCCCTAAGTCCCTAGTCCCTAATCCCTAGTCCCTAATCCCTAGCCACCAGTCACAAGCTGCTCTGGTTTTTATACTTTTCCTCTGCCTTACGCGTCAGTACGAAGGCTTTCGCTTCGATTCTGCCCTGGCTGCGCTCCGTATACACCCCTTGGATCTCCGGCGTAAAGCCTGGAAGCTCATTCATCCCCTCCACGAAGTCCTGGATATAATCCATGACGATCTCCGTCCATCGCTCTCCGGGCTGTACGCACGGGACGCCGGGCGGGTACGGGACAGCTGCCTGCAGTGCCACGCGTCCTTCGATCTCCTTCAAAGGCACCAGCTCACCCTCGCCCCGCACCAGCGCCCAGTTCGCTTCCTGCGGAGAAATAAAGTACGCGGGGAAATATTTTTTGAGAAACATTTTCTTCTGGAGCACATTGATCTTCTTGGCTTTGCAGAAATCATGAAGCTCCTGACAGAGCTGCCGGATCGTATAATTCTGATAGCGTTTCTCAAACTTCTGATAGATATAGGGCAGCACGATCTCCATCGCTGCATCCTCGTCGATATACTTTTCAAATCGCACCAGCTTCGTGATGAGATGATCCAGCTTGGTCTTTGTCTCAGCCGGCGTCATGAGGAAGAGGATGTCATTCAAGTCGCATTTTTCCGGAATGATGCTGTTTTCTCTTAGATACTCTGCCAGAATGATACCGGGGATACCAAAGTCCTCATACTCTCCTGTCTCCATCGAGATGCCGGGCGTCATGAGCTGCAGCTTCAAAGGATCGATGAAGTACTGCCCCTTGCCATAGCCCTGAAAGGAGTGCCATTTTCCGCCCGGTTCAAAGGTAAAGTAGGAAATATCCGTCGCCATATTCTCCGTGTCGCCCTCTTCCCACTTCTGGTTATGGACGACGGGGGGAACGATCGGACGCAGGTACTTGCAGCAGCGAAGTACGGCCTTCCGGGCCTCGATGGCCTGCACGATACACTCATGCCAAAGGAGCCTGCCCGCTTCGCCTTCCTGCATCTTGGCATTCATATCCAGCGATGCGAAGATCTGGTAATTCGGCGATGTCGAGGAATTCACCATGAAGGCGTTGTTCATGATCTTGTGCGGCACGTAGCGCTTCTGCCCTTTGATGTGGCTATCCTTTTTGAGGATCTGGGACGCCTGCGAGAAGCCAGCCTGCTGCTTATGCACCGACTGCGTCACGATGATGCCTGGATCCTTCGGCCCGAGATCCAAGAGGAGCGGACTCGAGTCTTTCATCATCGGGATGAACTGCTCATAGCCCACCCAGGCCGAGTCAAAGACGATGTAGTCACACAGATGGCCGATCTTATTCACCACTTGCCGCGCATTGTAGATACAGCCGTCATAATTGCCGAGCTGAAGCACCGCTGCACGGATCGGGCGATCCATGAGCGCGCGCTTCGGATCCCGCTCTGCGATCAGCATGCGGATGTATTCTTCATTGAAGCAGTGATCGAGCATCCCGCCGATGAGGCCGAAGGGATTTCTCGCCGTCTCCAGATAAATCGGAATCGCGCCTGCCTGAATGAGCGCGCCATAGCTCATGGACTTGTGATTGTTTCTCTCGTACAGCACGAGATCTCCTGGTGAGAGCAGCGCATTCATCACCACTTTATTGGCGCCGGATGTCCCGTTCAGTATGAAATAGGCCTTGTCCGCATGAAACACTTTCGCTGCATGCTGCTGCGCCTTGAGCGGCATCCCTTCATGGATGAGCAGATGCCCCATATCTACATCCGCATTGCACAAATCCGCGCGGAATGCATTCTCCCCATAAAAATCATAAAAAACACGTCCGCCGGGGTGCTTTCTGAAATACTCGCCCCCCTGATGCCCCGGACAGTCGAACTCCGTATTTCCACGCTCGACATACTCCATCAGACTTTTGAAGAAAGGCGGCAGGATCCTCGCCTCATACTGCTCTGCGGCGCTTTCGATCTGACGCTTGTAATATTTCTGCGATGCCCGGGAAAGATCCAGAATGCCATACGCCTTCCCTAAGACATCCTCACACAGCTCTTCCCCTTCCCGGGCAATCAGAAATACGGGAATGCCAAAGGCTTTCAGATGCGGATCCTTGAAGATGCCGCAATCCTCCTTTGTGATGATGACAGCTGCCGCGTCTGCCAGCTCGCAGTCTTCCAGCCGCACACTCTTTCGTCCTTCGATCTCACCTATCATGTTCCAGGCTTCGTCGCTGTACGCGATTTTCAGTCTCGCCTTCATCCTTCTATTCTCCTCTCTCATCCGCATTCCCATGTTTGCCCGCAATTAAAAAAATCTTTCATCTCGATGATAAAGGAGAAAGGGAAAGTTGTCAAATGGAAGAGCAAGCGATAACCGTTGACCGGGGGGCAACGGAAAAGGAGCCGGTAAAACGCTGATTAAGACTATATCCGTTTCTATTTAAAACCGATACTGGAACCGTATTTTAGAGGGCATTGGCAGTATGCCGTGATACCCCTATGGCATCATTCCTTCCCGCGACCGGACATATGACATGGATGTTCACACCTTTGCATATGCGCGTATAATAAATGTAGCCGGTTATTTCAAGAAAGGATGATTCTCATGACAGAAGAAATCAGAAACACACTCACCGAAGAAGTCAAGAAGCTCATCGCCGCTCCCTCTGCTTGCCCGGAAGCAAAGGCCGCTTGTGAAAAGTGGCTCGCTGCAGCCGGCACCGCTGACGAAGAAGCAGCCACGGCTATTCTGAAAAAGGAAACCGAAGCAGACATCATGCCGATTGATGGACTGATCGGCTTTGCCGGCTCTGACGCCGGCAAAGCACTCTTCGGGGAGGAAAGAGCCGCTGCCATCCTCGCTCATGCGAAGGACATCAAGGAAAAGGGCGCCCGCTTCTGCGACTGCCCGGCCTGCAGCGCCTGCGCCGAGATCATAGGTACATTGAAATAATGGATCAGTCAAAAGAAAAACCAAGGGCGCTCTCTATCCATTGCCTTTCGTAAGGAAATGCTGCTTTCCTCGCATTTGGTTTCCTTGAACAAAAAACTGTGGGCTTTCATTCGCAGGCTCACAGTTTTTTATTTCCCATCCTCCTCAGATATGCTATGATAAGAAAATCGGCTGTTTTCAGAAAACAGAATCCGCCAAAGCAATCTCTCATCATCAGTCACTAAGGAGCTACCCATGGAAACATTTCTTCAATATGCTGTCATCTGCCCGCTGGTCATGCTTGCCGGCTTCGTCGATGCCATCGCCGGAGGCGGCGGGCTGATCTCCCTGCCGGGCTACCTGCTCTCCGGGCTTCCCGTCCATAACGCCATTGCGACAAATAAGATGAGCTCGACGATGGGGACAGTGCTTGCGACATTCAAATTTGCCAAAAGCGGCTTCATCCCGTGGAAGCTCTCGCTCTCCTGCGTGGTCTGCGCCTTCGCGGGTTCCTCGCTGGGCGCGAATCTGGCTCTCCTGATGGATGCGAAGATCTTCATGATCTTCATGCTGATCGTTCTCCCCGCGACAGGGCTCTACCTCACGCGCGGCAATGTACTGGTCACAGAGAAATCGCCGTACACGTATAAGAAAACGGTCATCCTCAGCATGGTGACTGCCCTCTTCCTCGGCGTGTATGATGGCTTCTACGGCCCCGGCACCGGCACCTTCCTGCTGCTGCTTCTGACGGGCATCGCGCATCTTCCTCTGAAAGAGGCGAACGGCGTGACGAAGGTCATCAATTCGACGACGAATATCGCTGCGCTCTGCATCTTCCTCCTGCATGGCAAGGTACTCTTCCCCTTGGGCATCATTGCCGGCCTCTTCGGGATGGCGGGCAACTACCTCGGCGCGCTCTACTTCGAGAAAGGCGGCGCGCGCAATGTGAAGCCGATCATTCTCTTCGTCCTTGCGATCTTCTTCTGCAAGCTCGTGTATGAAATGTATATCAAGTAAAAAAGCAGCCGAAGGGCTGCTTTTTTGCGCCATCAGTCGCTATATTTTGCCTATGACGGAGAAGAAGGAAGAGGTGGATGCGAGATGCGGTGTCTATTTCCGCTGCCAGCCACGCAAAATAAAAAGCCGATGTGCAATAACGATCATCTCATTTTCGCGTTCCATCTGCCGCGGGGGACTTGCAGCTCTCATAGGAGTGACCGGGAAACCTTATCCCAGCTGTCTTGCATGCCATAGTCACCCTATCCGCCCCTCTCGGGCACCTTCCCCTAACGGGGAAGACCATTAAGTTAAGGAAATCGTTAGCTACGTAACGTCTTGCT
>ULUF01028900.1_pt1 | contig 12192 bp, 10 predicted proteins | sample 1958311 | NCBI WGS metagenome assembly ULUF01 (sample SAMEA4835754, study PRJEB28245) | human gut metagenome | biome: gut microbiome; material: fecal sample | place: Denmark | collected 2008 | reverse complement strand
TGCTTAATAATGAGTTGATTTATGTTGGGATCTTTTCTTGAACCTGCTGCAAAATCCATCCAAAATGGTCTTTGATATTCAATAAAAGTATGGATGTAATCCATATTACAGAATCCATTAGGCTGGATAGCACATACAGATTGGTTAATAGTTGTATTAAAATGCAAGATACAGTGTTTGCCTATTGTCCCAGCACCACCGTACATTGCAATACACACAGAGGTTTGGGGTAAAATAGAAAGGTTGTAGTCAATAGTTGCTTTCGCGGTTATTTGTATTTCAGTTCTGTTCAAAATTCCATTGTTCAAGTCTGTTGTACGTACCCAATTGATATTACCATTTTTATAATAATCTGGATTTCTACTTAATGGTGTAGAACCACTTGTTGTTTCAAAAATATTGCCAATTCTTTCCCATTCCCACCCCTTAGGTATCTCAAACGGAATCTCGTCATCAATACATTTTACCTCTCCCGTAGCAAGAAACTTCTCATAATAGGAATTGTCATCACCACGATAGATGATTGATTCGTTTTTGTCTTTCTTAATTTTCTTCTCCTTGACTAACTTGGCTTTCTCTGTTCTGATGCGTTCAAGAAGCATGGATGCCGGTTCATCATTAGGATCTTGCGGTACAAGTTTCCCCTGTATCGCCCACTGAAGTATGCTATTTTTTAATTGCTTTCCGTTCATTTTTTAATCCTCTGCTTGGACTCTATATGAAAAATACTTAGAGTCTATTTTTACTCCATTTTTAAGTTTGGAATCCATCTCCTTATTCATTGTTGGGAGGAAAGAAAAATAATTCTGAATAGCAGACATAATACCTGCATTGCAACTCTTGTTTTTTACCCAATTCTGAGGAATGAAACTTCTATTATTTTGCTCGCAATTGTTTTTTTCTGCTGAAATAGCGCTGTTTAAACAGTTTGCCGCAATATTAATTATGCTGTCAACAAGATTGTTTTCAGAAGCAACTTTTAAGCACTCACTCGGTGATGGTACATTTGTTTGATTGTTACATTTAGCAAAAACCATTGATATGGCAAAAAGAAGATGATATGGAGCATAAGCCTTCATGGTTAGCAGTTCCTCTTCCAATCCTAATGGGTTCTCCTGAGTCCAAGAATCCATTATTCTTCTCATCCAAAATGACAATGCATAAGCATCTTCTGGCAAATAATCGTTCTTGAACAATGTATTGAAATACTTGTCAAAAATCTTGGTTTCACCATAAGATAAATTCGGTCTTTGCATGTACCAAGCTGTAAGATTCTTACCTAGATATGATAACTCTATGCAGTACTGCTTGTCCTTGTCTGCTGGTATGGCTTCACCTCTTTTGGTCGCAAAGAATCCATTAGAATATTTTGCTTCATATGCCTTTTTGAGTTTCAATACCTGCTTACTGTTACTACGTAAATCTCTTGCCTTTACTGCACTTTGTGTGTTTGTGTTAATGCTAATAGAATCTGCTCTATCTCTTTGTGGAATTTCATAGAATCTGAATAGGACATAAGCATCATTACGCTTTCGCACATTTTCACTACAACTTAAAATAGTATTCAGTGATTGACATCCATTTACAACATTCAATCCATAAAGTTTAAACTCACCATTGCCACATTCTTCAATTTTGTTACAAATGGCGGTTATTCCATTATGAAAGAAGAAGAAGTCACCACATTTATTCGGATCGTTTATGGTTTTCTTGATCTTTTTATTTACAGTATTGTTAATACCTAAACTTTGTCGAACATTTTTCTGGAACAACGATCCATCTTTTATACCAGGGAGTTTTATACATTCTTTTAAAGGCATGGCTGCAACTATCACGCTTGTCCCCCCTAATTCTGTCGTCATATATTTACCAGCTTCAAGCTTGATAGTATGGTTTAAAGTTGGATTCGTTTGTTCAATAACACAGCTATAAGCATCTTCTAAGCCTTGTTTATCAACCACAGAGAATTGGGTACTATAATTCAATTCAGCATCATCTTCCTCTGATAATTTGGTTTGGAATGAATGTATATCATCCATAGCCGAATCCGTAAAGATAGAGGTTGTTATTAATTCAAAACATACACAGTAAGAGTCATCTTCTAATGCTGTTGCTATTTCTGATATTTTGGTTTTTAATTTAGGATTAGCATTTTCCTGTAATTGGGCTAAGTTGCTAAACTGGCTCCAAGCAGATATAACTTCTCTCACAGGAGTTGCATCAACAGATTCACCTAGATAGTATTTCCCTTGCACGATATATATTTTTTGCTCGTCTTCATCAATATATACAGCATCTATTTGCTTGTCATTTGCTCCATCTGTAATCGCATCTTTAGCTTGTCTTTGATCTAAAAGATGGATGTTACGCATATACCATGCAACAAAACGTTGACCATCATTAGGAAAATTGTTTTTATAATAGTCTTGTGCAATTTCGTTTTTAATTATTTCAAGTATATTAGCCATAATATAATCAAATTATTAATAATCTTCGCCTTGTATTCCTAACTCACCTTTGCTCATAGCATTGGCAATATCTATTTTCAGTTCTTCGTCATAATCTTTACTGGTCATAAAACTATTGACGATGCGTAGTAGCAAGTCTTGGTCGATATTCGATGCAGCCACATGATAAATGATAGATTCCAATGTTCGCATACAGATGCAAGCGTGCCAGTAGTAATTATTCTTGTGTAAAAAGTAAGCACCCAAAGTCAGCGCAATACGCTTATTCCCATCATTGAAGAAGTGTCCAGAACAGAATCTATACATCAGATACGTTAGTTTGTTGGCGAAGGTCGGATAGTATAAATCGTTTTGCACAAAATCCAGTGTTGCACGAATACCTCCTTCGTCACGCACTCCTTCAAAGCCACCATCACTGGCATCAATCATTTTGCCATAGATGTTTAAAGCTTCGTCGTAATCTATGTAAATAATTCCCTTACTCATCTTCTGCCTGCTTTAAGCGTTTAAGCACATCTTTGTTATCCGCTAAGATACGGTCAAAATCAATAGACTGGTCGCCGATGAATCGTTCAAACTCTTCGGGAGTCACAGCTTGCAAGTAATCTGCTATATTACCATGATACGCATCTCGGAAACTGAAATCCCTTGAAGCCATTTTGGTTCTGGCATCATTCAGATAAGGTTTCTGCATGGGATGTTCGGCAAGTTCATTCACAATATGCTCTACCTCATCAATAGTAAGTTTTCTACTGCCATTTTCCTTGAATCGTTCACTGATAGCAGCCCCCACACCATTTTCAAAAGAAGAGATGACCAATAGAACCTCTGAATACAACGTGTGCCGAACATTGTCCTTAGAATCCAACCTTAATACTTCTCGATATTCCTTGGCATTCTCCTTGAAAACAGCCTTGTAGATAAAATCAGTAATTTGAGAATACTTGTATGTTGGATGTCCATCCACGTATTGATTGATGGCAGAAGTAAGATTTTTACGGTAGTTTTCTTCTGTGATTGCGGCAGGAAGATAATGCACATCTCTACGATTAATATACTTAGTTCCTCCACCTGTCTTTTCGTTGATGGTGGTAATCACAAAATCCAAGATAAGACTACGGACTTTTTTAGCTTTCTCACTCTCTGTAAGCAACATACCAATATTTAAGAAAGAGCGGAAATTAAATAGTCCGAGTTGTGTTGTTTTGCTCACCTCATTAATAAGGTGAGCAAATTCTAACTTAAACTCTTTCAGTTGTTTACCCTTACATAAAATATATCCATTATGTTTTAATTCCTCAGAATTTGATTGCAGATAACGGTCTATTGTAGATGTATCAACTTGATAAAAATCGGCAACCATTTTTTTTGTAAAGCGGTATTCTCCCTCAAATAGCATTCCTTCTATATCAAGATGCTCCTGTATCTTACCGACCGCAAAACGGTTGTTAAGCACATTTTGTCTTTCAATGTTTGAGATTGTCAAATCTTTCATATCACTTCACAATTATCAGTTACACGATTTTATGTCTATACCGAGAATCTTTTGAATCTCTGAAAGTGTTTTGTCTATTTCATGGTCGAGTGCGGCACGTTTCTCAAAATACTGTTTAAGTAATTCTGCCGGAGGTAATATTTCTTCTTCCTCTTTCGGAAACTTACATTGGTCAAAATTGCAATCCAAATCTATCAACTGTTGGGCAGTAAACACACGGCTTTTTTCTCCCACTTCATCATTGACTATCTCTTTACGGTCGTTCCACCATTCCTGAATAGGCAGAGTATGCTCTACCTTCATCGGTTTGGTTTTTGAGAAATGTTTGTATCCTTCCGGCATATCCAAACGATAGAACCATGTTTCCTTTGTCTTGAATCCTCCTTCGCAGCCTTCGGCTTCTTCGTTATTAAAGAAAAGGATGTTGGTTGCAATGGAAGTGTATGGAGAAAATATTGAGCCCGGCAAACGGATGATGGTATGTAAATTGAAATTACGCAAAAGATTCTCTTTAAGCGCAAGCTTTGCTCCGTCAGTACCGAATAAAAAGCCGTCAGGAATAATCACTCCACATCTGCCACCAGCTTTAAGACGATACATAATAAGGGCTATAAATAAATCCGCAGTTTCGCTGGAACGGTAACGTAATGGGAAGTTGCTCTTTACGCTATCGTCCGTACTGCCTCCATATGGAGGGTTCATACCGATAACATCCACTTTATCGGTTTCATTGAAATCCGTGACATTTGTTCCAAGCGAATCACAGTGCGTTATATTGGGAGCTTCAATATCATGAAGCAACAAATTTGTGATGCTCAAAAGATAAGGCAACGGTTTCCATTCTTGACCAACAACAGCATTTTGCAACTTTTCACCATCTTCGGCAGAGCGTACGCTCTTTGCCATATAATTAAGGGCAGACGTAAGAAATCCTCCTGTACCACTGGTAAAGTCGCCAAAGGTCTCACCCAACTTAGGAGCAAGCATCATCACAATAAAATCAGTCAGGGCACGAGGTGTATAAAATTCTCCTGCATTACCTGCCGATTGTAAATCTTTCAAAATACCTTCGTAAATATCCCCGAATGTGTGGCGGTCTTCTGCATCATCAAATTCAATTTCATTTACTATGTTGATTACCTGACGTAAAAGCGTTCCGTTTTTCATATACTGGTTCAAGTCGGCAAATGTTTCTTGAACAATGCTTTTGGCTCGTGGCGTGTCGGCATTTACAGGAAGGTTTTTCAATGCAGGGAACAGTTTCTCATTGACAAAAGAAAGCAGAACTTCACCTGTCAATGCTTCACCGTCTTTTTCGTCCACCGCCCAATTACGCCAACGCAATTCTTCTGGAATGATGGACTTGTAGTTTTCATCTTTGTACTCCCATGTTTCTTCCTGCGTGTCATAAACTTTCAAGAAGAACATCCAAGTCATTTGTTCGATTCTTTGTGCGTCACCATTAATACCTGCATCTTGTCGCATGATATTCTGGATTCGCTTTATGATGTTGTTTACTGCCATTTTTATGCGGATTTATATATTTGATATTCAAGTTCTCTGACAGCCTTCTCAAATTCAAGTTTGCCGCCAAATAATTTCACAATCTTAGTTGGTTTACCAATACTATTAAATGGTGGTATTTCTAAAATATTCGACTTTTCAAAGTCAAGAATGCCATTCTCTGCATATTTATCAAGAAGAGCCTCCAAGACTTCACGAGCTTTACCTTCATACTTACCGAAGTAGTTACGCTTTTTCACGTTGTTTGCCCTTTCTTTTCTTGTCAATGGTGGTTGGTCAAAAGCAACGTGGCATATCACATCAAAGATGTCTGCATCCTTCAGTGCCGGATTCGCTTCGCGGACTGCGTCTATCAGAATAGCATATTCCTTTAACTCGTCCATCACAGCTTGCTTACGTTCCGCTTCTGTCCATGTATGTATGAACTCATCAAGGGTCTGATAGTGTCGTAATAATTGTTTTCTTGCAAACGACTGAACACTTTCTGTTCTCATGGTTTTGCCATCTTCCCCTAAAACAGATACTATCTCATGGGCTATACGAATATCTTTACCATTGATGAGATATTTCTCACGAGGTTCAGACACAGGTGTTGAAGCAGGGTCAACAGGTTGGTATGGCTTCGGCTTCTTCCCACCTCCTTTTGGCGGTTCCGGATCACCGTCAAATGCTGGGTCTTTGAATTTTGCTGTGGCATTGCGGAAGTCAAGTATTTCCAAATGCCACTTACCCTTGTCTTTTCTAAGTCGTGTACCACGTCCGATGATTTGCTTAAATTCAGTCATAGAGCCAATTTCTTTGTCTATGACAATTAATCCGCAAGTTTTGCAGTCCACTCCCGTAGATAGAAGTTCAGAGGTGGTCACTATCACTGGATAGGGCTCATCCACACTGATAAAGTTATCTAATTGTTTTTTCCCTTCTTTATCCTCACCGACAATGCGTGTAACATAATAGGGTGACTTTTTACACAAATCACTATTCATATTGATAAGTAGTGTTCGCATTTCAGCAGCTTCCTCTATATCAGGACAGAACACAATCGTTTTTGTCATACGCCCGATGTCATGCAGCATTTGAGTGATTCTGTGTGCTACCACTTTACGCCTTAGCTTGATAGCAAGATCACGACCTATATTTTGTCTTTGATATAGTTTCTGCTCAATTTCTTTACCCAATAAATCCATTTCACCTTCTTCTGGAGTCCACCCTTGTAAATCAACGTTGATAAAGTCAGCAGTAACTCGATATGGAGCTAAGAAACCATCTTGGATTCCTTGTAGAAGTGAATAGGTATATACAGGTTTCCCGAAATAATCCAAGTTGTTTGCTCCTTCATCGGCTTTTGGAGTGGCTGTCATACCAATTTGGGTAGCCGAGCTGAAATACTCCAATACTTTACGCCATGCAGAATCGTCTTTCGCACTTCCCCGATGGCACTCATCAACGATAATCAAATCAAAGAAGTTTGGTTGTACCTCCAAAAACGGGTCTGGCTTTCCTTCTTTTCCGACTAGCTGATGATATAAAGCCATATACACCTCGTATGATGAATCTATCTTTTCTTCACCTTCTCCAACAGAAGTTACCTTGGTCATAAACTTCTTGAATGGCTTAAAATCTTGAGCCATTGTTTGATCTATGAGGATATTTCGGTCTGCAAGATATAGGATTTTTTTCTTTGCTCCGCTTTTATGAAGACGATGAATAATCTGAAATGCAGTAAATGTCTTACCTGTACCGGTAGCCATTACGACAAGTACACGTTGTTGTCCTCTGGCTACGGCTTCAATAGTACGGTCAACCGCTATACGTTGATAATATCTTGGCTCATGGCTATGTGCATCATAATAAAACGGCGTTTCTATTATGTTGAGTTCATCCGAAGTATAGTTCTTAGATGCAAGATAACGGTTGTATAGTTCTTCTTCTGTGGGAAAATCCTCTAACTTGATTTCGGTTTCTTTCCCCGTGATAAAGTCATGTTCCAAGAAAGCATCGCCATTACTGGAGTACGCAAATTTCAGGTCAAGGATTTGGGCATAATCTATGGCTTGCTGAATACCACCTCCAACTGCGTGTTTATTGTCTTTGGCTTCAACCACAGCAATGGGCTTGCCATTATGGTATAATAGGTAATCGGCTTTTTTACCCTCTGCTACTGAATGTTGGTTGCCAACAACAAGTACTCGACCATCCGTAAAATAGTACTCTTCACGCATATTTACACTTACTGCCCATCCTTTTTGTTGGAGTGCAGGAGTAATGAACAGAGTGCGTATCTCTTGTTCTTTGAGCTCTTTCTTGTTTACTTCCATAACAATAACTCATTTATGGTTTTACACTGCTGACAATCAAATCCTTTACATCAATATTAAGAACTTTGGCTATATCATTAAGTGTTTTAAGGTCTGGTTGAACTGAGTTGCTACACCATTTACTTACAGTACAATTAGATTTTCCAATTTGTTCTGCAAGCCATTTTCCTGTCTTCTGTTGTTCGACAAGCACAACTTTTAGTCTGTTTAAATTAGCCATGAAGTAAAATGTTTTAATCCAAAGGCAAATTTATATAAATTGCCTGATAGTATAAGTAACTTCCAATAAAATTATATTATAGGAAGTTGTACAATTAAAATATGACATTGTTTTTTTAATTATTTTCTTTCTCCCTTCTCTCTTTTACCCTTTCCTGTCCAGGCATCTTTTTAGCCAATGCACTTTCTCCAGCAGGAAAATAGAGAGGAAAAACTTTATATAAGAAACTTACAATATCATTACGCTTCTTTCCCATATTGAAAAAAGCAGAACAAACAAAATACATAAGGTCTTGCTGACTACACGTCTCTTTTTGCTAAATAGCTATTGATGGAGCGATTATCAAGTCATGTTCTGCAAATGCGCAGGCACAGGCAAGAATAGCTTTCTGCTCTTCCTCAGTAAATACTTTGATTTTTTCTGTTAACCATTCAAGTTCTCCTTTGAGAAGTTTTTTTTGCTTTTCATTTTGATGCTTTAATAGAGCATCTACATTTTTTTGTTGCTTTTCTGTCAAGGCATTTTCTAATGCTTGATTTTTTTGTTTAAGAAGATTGAATTTCAGCAAACCGGCAATGTACATACAAAAATATCCCACCGCAATATCGAATATTAAAATAAGCAGGTATTCTTCACTTGAAATTTGCGTAAACTTAGTCAAATATTCATTGATAGGAATAACGGCAAATAGCATGATGATGGCTATTACATAAAGCACTATATATCGAGTTTTATGTTTTACTTGCTGTAAAGAAGCAAACAAAAAGGCGATTACCAAAATGGCAACTATAACACAGAGTGGTATAAGATATATTCCCATAGTTCTATTCTTCTGCTTTAGGATTAATTACAATACGCCAATAGCCACCATGATCTGCTCCCTCTCTGACAAGCAACCCTTTGGCTTTTAGATTTGCAATCTGCATTTCAATGGCTCGTTTACTGACTCCTATTTTTTCCGCCATCTTATCTTGAGATATAGAACCATCTGATATTACAAGGTCAAGAATGCTTTGTGCAGTCCGTCCCAATCGCTTTTGTTTCACCGAAGAATTTTGCAAATCACCGAAGGTTTTCACCGAAGATTTCTGTAAATCACCGAAAGTTTTCACCGAAGATTCTTCATCAATAGAGTACTTTTCGAGGTTACTATTTACCCTGTTGGCAACTTCCTCTATAGGTATCCTTCCGTTCTCTCCCCAATTCAAATTATAGAATGTGGTATAGAAAGAAATTGCTTCCGTTTGATATTGTGGTTCTTTGCCCGGCAGGAAATTAGGCAGTTTCTCCGTAAGTTCCCTCATTTTTCTTAAACCCGAACCACGTTTCTCCATATAGTCCAATTGGGTAAACATATCCGCAATGACAGGGTTACGGCGCATAGACGGCACTTTGTATATGTCCCGGTCTTGAATTTGTGTACCATCAAGCATAGCTCCTGGTGATACCAATTCTACTCTGTCATCATAGATATCAATATGTACTTCACCGCCCATTACTGTGTAATCTCTATGGATAAGATGGTTTACCAACCCTTCAAAGATTGCACGATCGGAATAGTCTGGGAGATTCAGGCGATAATTCGGCATCTTCACCCATCCGCTCATGGTATAGTTCTTGATGAAGTCCATACCATATTTCAAAAGCAATACAAGATTTGCCCGATGTTCCACGGAACTGATGGCATCGTCTTTATAAAGTCCTGTCCAACGTGTACAGAAAATACGTGATTGGAATACAGTGCAATTATCCACAAATAGCAATCCTGCATTGGTCAGTTTACCGTCAGATGTGACAAGTCCGAATGACTCCAAATACTTATCATTCCATTCCTGATGGGTTTGTTCGCGGAAAGTGTTGGCAAGGATAACGAAAGAATGTTTGTTGACATCTACTTGTGTAGGTAGCGAATCCCAGGTCATGTGCGTACCTTTTAATACCAATGAAAGAAGTTGTTGCGAATTGCACTCTACACTTTCATTACCGACGCGTGTATAAGCTGTACGTGTTCCGTCTTGATAATAATAATATGGTGTCAGCGTTCCCGCCTTTACTCTCACTTCAAGCAGGGTACGTCCTTCATGTTCGATCGGGATAAGTTGAACTTCCGGTACAGGGTCAAGTCTTGCCTTTATCATTTCACTGATAAAGTCGGCATCTGCTTGCGGATTCTCCAAACCTACAATCACTCCGTCATCGTTTACTCCATAGAACAAACTGCCACCGTCCGTGTTGGCAAAAGCCGACACGGATTTAAGCCATGACTTCACTTTCTTACGTTCCAGCATTTCCTTGAAATCGTAAGACGAGCATTCCGCTATCAATGTATTGTTATGAATCAGCATCGCTTATTGTTGGCAAGTTTATAAGATAATTTATTTATTAGAAAAAATTTTCATATAAAAGTCCTTTATAGCACTAGCACCCGTGACAGCTTCCGTGTTGTTTCCTTTTCTGACATAGATCGTATCATTATAAAGAACAGGGTCATTTTCAGACTTTAACTGAAAAACAATAATATCGTGCTCTTTGTATTTAACCATACGGAAATGCTGTGTTATATAATTTTTAACCGTTTCATCTATTGCACTGGTGTTTTTTATTGTGTTAAGTATATCATTTTGTAATTTATCACCATCTCCTCCGTAATATTTTTTTATTTCATCTTCTACACCAGTAATATAAAAATCAGTCCCAGCAAATAACTCTCCTTTACTTGTGTTGTAGTGTTTTTTAAAACGTTCAAAGTCCTTTTCTCCTTCTGTTAAACCAACAATTACATAACCATAAGTTTGAGGACCTTTGTTCACTTCTGCTGTCAATATTTCAATAATTTTCTGTACTAATTTGGTATTGAACTTACTATTTTCAATTAAATCATGAAAACCTGATTTGAAATCGTATTGACTTCCTTCTATTCTGGATAGTCTTAATAAATTATCAAGTTCTAAAGTCCAATTTTCATTTAAAACATTGTTACCTGTGGCTTCTTTAAAACAACATTTAATTATACCTTTAATTGATTGGATTCTCTCAAACCTATCTTTAGCATCCCATTTAGATTTAGATATACCTAATAGGTGTTTTTTTGCAATTTTATCTAGTTTATTGATGAGTTGTGCTTTATCACTAACACACATCTTTTCCTTTATAATAAGTTCAAAAAGTGCAAGGAAAATTACTTGATATGTTCTAACAAGACCTTCCGAGTATTCTTCAGAAAAAACCAATGTTCTAAAATCTTTTTTTGCATAATCTAATATATCTATTATAAATGAATGAATTGAAGAAAACCATTGTTGTATAGTAGTAGAACCTAAATGCTCAATTTGAGCTTCTATTTTGGTAGATAAATTTTCATCATCGGATATTGAATATTTGTAAAGTTTATTGAGTGTATAAGATGTGGGAGATACTTGTTCACCCATAATCATATAAGAAAGTATCCAGGCAATTAATTCTTCATCTCTTGATACTCGCATATTAGGTATGGTTATAATATGCTGTTGAACCCAATAAATATCTTCCATGACGATTCCATAATTTAATCGTTTGTTAGACAAACTTATTAGTTTCATTTCATTTAATTTAAGTTGGTCATGTGGGGAAACATCTCCTCTGATTATGCAGGATACTTTTCTTACCAATTCTGGAAACAATCCAATTGCACCAGCTTGCCTTATTTCTTGATTAGATAATTGTCTTCCATAAGAATTTATTCTTCTGAATATATCTTCAATACTTTTTTCATCTGCACTGATAAAGGAAAATGGTAAGGGGTAATTTGTTATATTAACACATAATTGTCTTTCAAGTTTAGGTGTTCTTTGAATGATTTCACCGTTGTCCATTGCTGATTTGGTAGAAGAAAGAGTTTCAAGATCAAAATATCTATATTCTCCATCAGAGGTCTTGATTGGATATTCATTTTCGATAAAAGCCATTATTGCATTTAATCTTTGCATGCCATCTATTATTTCAAATGAAGTAACTCCTTCTATATTTTTATTGGCAAAGAGGAATAATGGAACAGAATAGAACTTTTGTAAGGAATCAATGAAAGCGGCCTTTTCTTCCATTGTCCAAACTAGTTTTCTTTGATACTTACGGTTAACTATGAATTTATTTTCTATCATTAGTGTCCACTAAAAAATCATAGAAGTTCTT
>ULUF01022138.1_pt1 | contig 12498 bp, 10 predicted proteins | sample 1958311 | NCBI WGS metagenome assembly ULUF01 (sample SAMEA4835754, study PRJEB28245) | human gut metagenome | biome: gut microbiome; material: fecal sample | place: Denmark | collected 2008 | reverse complement strand
ATACACATCATTGGCAATGTACTTCTCTCCCACCGGAAGCTGTTTCTCTATCACCGGATGGCGTCCCTGCTTAATATCCAGCACATCACTGTCCTCTACTATCGGACGGATGTACTTATTCGCTTCGGCAACATTGGCAAAAGCAAGCAGACAGTCCAGACGAGCTATCTGATTGGCATTTATCTGAATGGCAGGGATATATTCGGCAAGGGAAAGAACCAAATCATTATAAAGCTTGGTTTCGAGTGCCATAATCTTATCTTCCGCACCCAGAATCTTTTCTTCGTATTCCTTCAGCTCCTGTGTGATATAACGCTCTGCATTCACCAACGTCTGTTTGCGAATCCACTCGGCAGGCACTTTGTCCTTATGTGCATTACGCACCTCTATATAATAACCGAATACATTGTTATAGGCAATCTTCAAGCTGGGGATGCCGGTCTGGTCACTCTCACGCTGCTGCAACTGCAACAGATAATCCTTCCCCGAGAAAGCAATGCGGCGCAACTCGTCCAGCTCTTCACTGACTCCATCGGCTATCACACCTCCCTTGTTCACCAGCAACGGAGGATCATTCTTTATCTCTTTGGCTATTTTCTCGCGTATATTAAGACAGAGATTGAGTTGTTCACCAATACGCCGCAAACCGTCATTATCGGCATTCAGGCAAGCATTCCTGATAGGCTCGATGGCTTGCAGCGCCACCTTCAGCTGAACCACCTCACGCGGAGAGATACGTCCCACGGCAGCCTTGGACACGATGCGTTCCAAATCACCGATGAGATGCATTTTCTCTTCTATGAACTCTTTAAAATCCGGTTCGCGGAAGAAATACTCCACCACATCCAAACGTTCATTGATAGGCTTCTCATCCTTCAATGGAAACACCACCCAGCGTTTCAGCAGACGTGCTCCCATCGGACTGATGGTTTTGTCGATAACATCCAGCAGGCTCGTACCACCATCATTCATACTGCCCAGCAATTCCAGACTTCGGACAGTGAATTTATCCAAGCGCACATAGCGGTCTTCCTCAATACGCGAAAGCGAAGTGATATGGCCGATTTGATAATGTTGCGTCATGTCCAGATATTGCAGAATGGCACCCGAAGCGATGATGCCGTTCTTAAGATGCTCCACACCAAAGCCTTTCAAATTCTTTGTTTCAAAATGTTTCAGCAGCTTCTCGCGGGAAGAAGTCTCGGTAAACACCCAGTCTTCCAGCTCAAACGTAAAGAACTTATTGCCGAAGTTACCTTCGAACATTCCCCGCTTTCCACGTTCAAACAAAATTTCTTTGGGAGCAAAGTTATTCAACAGCTTATCCACATAGTCAAACGGTCCTTCCGCCGTTAGAAACTCACCTGTAGAAATATCCAAAAAAGCAACACCACACGCAGACTTGCCGAAATGAACTGCCGCCAAAAAGTTATTTTCTTTATACGAAAGCACATTGTCATTGATGGCAACCCCCGGAGTCACCAATTCGGTAATACCCCTCTTCACCAGCTTCTTTGTCAGCTTCGGGTCTTCTAACTGGTCGCAAATGGCCACACGCTTACCGGCACGTATCAGTTTCGGCAAATAAGTATCCAAAGCGTGATGCGGGAAGCCCGCCATTTCCACACTCTTACCTTGTCCGTTGGCACGCTTGGTCAGTGTAATTCCCAGTATTTCAGAAGCAACAACAGCATCTTCGGAATAGGTTTCATAGAAATCTCCACACCTGAAAAGCATAATCGCATCGGGATGCTTTGCCTTCAACTCAAAAAACTGCTTCATCATCGGGGTTAAAACCACATCGTTTGCCACTGTTGTATCCTTTCTTTTTAAAGTTCTTAAATGTCGGACAAAGATAGCAAATCGACCTCTGATTTTAAAACAGTGAAAGGAAAAGTTTTACACTATTTATCCTTTCCGCAGCTACACAATATCTACAATAATCTTTGCTTCTTTCAATTTTCGGAGCATCTTTGCTTCTTTCATTGAGCGTGCCGGCATCTTGCCATGAGCCAACCGCCATACTTTCCACGGAGTAATCTGATACTTGAATGCCAGACTACAATAAACAATATATACCCAATAAATACCAAAATATTAACCGCATAGTCATTTTATTGTTTATATCTTTGTGCACATAAACAAATAAAGACAATGAAAAAGATAGAAGTAAAAGAGCTGAAAGACAACATGTTTGAGACAATCAGCAAAGAATGGATGCTGGTAACCGCCGGTACAAAAGATAAATTCAATACAATGACTGCCAACTGGGGCGGCATCGGATTCTTATGGAACAAGCCGGTAGCCTTCATTTTTATCCGCCCCGAACGCTACACGTTCGATTTCATAGAGCAGAATGATTATCTCACTCTCTCTTTCTTGGGCGAAGAGCATAAGGATGTTCATAAAATTTGCGGTTCTAAGTCAGGGCGAGACATAGATAAAGTGAAAGCAACAGGACTTCAACCCTTATTCACCGAAAATGGAAGTATTACTTTTGAACAGGCCCGGCTGACCTTTGAGTGCAAGAAACTGTATGCCGATATGATTAAGCCGGAAGACTTTATCGACCAAAGCATTATCGACCGATGGTATGGAGAAGCACACGGAGGCTTTCACAAAATGTATGTGGTAGAGATTGTCAATGTATTGGAGGCAATCTCATAAAACGCGCGGCTGAGTTCCTAAAATGGAAAGCATATATCCTGTTCTTGGCACAGTTTCCAAGGACAGGCTCTCGTCTTCCGACAGATATTTCCGCAGTCTCGCCACATAGTTATTCAAACTCTGCTCGCTGCCGGAAGTACCCTCCCACAGTTCCTGCACTATTTGTTCGCGACTTACAGTTTGATTCATGTTCTGTGCCAACAATTTCAGCAGTTTATATTCAAAATCAGTCAGCCTTCTCACAGGTTCCTCGCCTTTGAACAACATACTGTCTCCGGCTCTCAGATTGAACATTCCGATGGATAGTCCTTTCGGATGAAAACATGGCGTGTGCCTGCGTATGTAAGCCACCAACTCCTCCATTTCGAAAGGCTTTCGCAGATAAGCGATGCCACCTGCATCCAGCGCCCTTGCCACTTCCGAACCGGCTATGTGTGAAGAGACAAACAAAATCGGTGTATCGGGAGCCGTCAGCTTGAGTTCCGCAACGGCATCTATTCCATTCTTCTCTCCTATCTCTACATCCAGCACCATTATGTCCGGCTGCATTTCCTGAACCACACCCTGAATCCCTACCAGCGTAGTGCAATACTCCGCAGCATAGCCCAAAGCCCTTAATGCCAAAATCACCACTTGACCCAATGCGATGTCATCGTCTACAAACAAAACTTTTGTCTTCTCCATCCGTCTTTTCTCCTTTCAATCAACGACATGGAATCATGAATGTAAAAGTGCTTCCTTCACCTTCGGCACTCTTCACCATTATCTCCCCTCCATGTTCATTTATAATATATTTGGATTGTGCCAATCCTATGCCGTAACCCTTCTGCTGCTGCTCTTCGCTTCGGGGGACCCGATAGAACTGGGTGAACAATTTCTTCTGATGGCATGGGGCGATACCCCAACCATTGTCTTTGACAGATACACGCAACCGCTCATTCACAATGGAGAGCGAGACCTCTATCCTCACTCCTGCATCCGAATATTTCAAGGCATTCTCCATCAGGTTACGAATCACGTTCTCTATATACATACCGTCGGCCATTACCTGCAAACCCGCAGGAAGCTCATTGATGATGCAGATGGTATGGGGCTTGACCGGATAGAGGCAGGACAACTCCTTCTTCACTCCCTCTGCCATTTCCGGAACATCGATCAGGCTTTTATTCAATACCACCTGATGACGGTCCATGCGTGCGGTCATTAATAAGGCTTCTATATTGGAAATCAAACGCCTAACACCCGCTTTACTCGTTTCAAGCATCTCCTTGGTCTCTTTGTCGGGTGCTGTCTGTTTCAACCACCCCATCATCGTAATAACACTGTTCAATGGAGACTTCAAATCATGAATAGTGCCATTGATGGTCATCTCCCTCTTGCGAAGCAATGCTTCCTTCCGGCGAATGGCTGTCAGCTGGAAAAACAGACAAAGCAACACCAGCAACATCATGCAGGCAGAAAGAGCCAGTGTCCAAAGCTGATGCCTTAGAAAATGAGACATAGGAATATCTGCCTTTATCTGAAGATATTGCAAGCCTTTTGTGCCAATAGGATGAAGCTGAGATACATAATCAGGCGTATGGCTTTCCAAGTCTCCAACAGAAGAAATCATTACGGTGTCTTTATCATAAAGAAGGAATTGATGAGGATGACGGACAATGCTGTCTGACGCACGCCAAAGACTGTCCAAAGTGTTTAAATTTAAGGGAAAACCAGCTGCTAATAAATAATCTTGCGCCAATTGAGATACAATCTCTCCGGTTGTAGTACCTATCCCCATCTTTCTAGCTGCCGGCAAATTAAATGTATCTTTATTAGTCGGTAATTTACGAATACTGTCTAACTCTTGCGGAGTCATGTCCGACAATAATTTCACTTTAAACACAGGTTTCGTTTGTATCGACCGCCCCGATCGTAAGTCGCTCCGAATCCATTTTTCATCCTCTATTATTTTTTTTGTAACCTCACCTATATTAATTATATCTTCACTCACATCTTGATTATATAAACTAAACATATAACTAATTTGCAGACAGACTGTTGCAACCATAGCAATAAGTGTGATATAATAATATTTCTTCATCTTATAATCAGTTTTAGGTTGTAAAGATAATCGTTTCTGGTCAAAAAGATTATAAAATGATTATGTTTTTATTATAAACGCTCCAATTAAAACGACTTACCTTTGCAAAGTACAAAAAAAAAACACTAATGGAAACAATAAACTTAGAAAAACTTACGACAGAAGCGCTAGAGTCAATAAAGGGTGGTGGATGGATCTTTCAAGAAAACCAATGGATATGGATTGAAGATGATCCCCCTACAGATGACAATGATTGGATATTATAATTCCAATCTCAAATTAAAATGACTATTTTATTACCGGTAAATTAAATAAGTACAGAACCTAATCTGTATAATCAGCAGGAACGGATACCGAAAAGTTTATAGAGTAGGTTTATACCAAAAACGTATAAGATGAAATCTATTACGACACTGGAAAACATCCCCGATTCATTGGATATCCAAGAAATGATGGATGTAAAAGGAGGCGCAGAAGCAAGAGCTATTTGTATCTTTTCTGTAGCAGTTAAATGTAATGTAGTAGGTTCTGGTACCTGCACTGTAGCAGGTTCTGGTACGGTTGTTGCACCGAAGCCAAATCCAAATCCAACTGCACCTGCAGAGCCCAGACGTTAAAGCTCTAACAATGTAAAAGAAAGATGTCACAATATAAAGGAAAGCCCAACGACCAATGCTTTAAAGGAGGGTCATGCGGAATTCTAGAAAATCGATTATTCGTTTTGCCCGACGGAAAAGTTACACTTTGCGAACAACTATATTGGCATCCTCAATTCATTTTAGGAGACTTAAAAGAACAGACATTAGCAGAAATTTGGCAATCGCCGAGAGCTAAAGCCTTATTTGAAATGGGACAAACTCAGTTTCGGGAAAATAGTGCCTGCACGAAATGTCACATTTTTGAGTTTTGTAGAAAGAACCACAGACGATGCCTAGTAAAAGTTATAAAAGCGTATGGAGAAAAGAATTGGGATTATCCTGACCCTCGCTGCCAATATGCCCCGAGTATTCAAACAAATCTAATTTATAAATAAACAATGAGGTACCTATACATTTTACTGGCACTGGTGTATATCACACAAAGCCACGCACAAACAAGTAATATTGTCGGACAGGTAATAAACAAAGACAGTGTTGCCATAGAAGGTGTTGCCATCATTCTGCAAAAGCAGGACTCAACCTTTATAGCCGGAACCATAACGGACAAGGAAGGGCGGTTCACTCTTCCGATGACGGAAAAGCCCTATCGGTTGATGTTCCAACATCTGGCATACGAAGCTATGTGCTTGAACTCATCTAAAGAACAAATAGGAAATATAATTTTAAAGGAATCCGACAGTAAACTGGACGAAGTAATCGTAAAGGCAGAACGGCCGGTTATTCGAATGATTAACAATAGATTAACCTACGATTTGCAGTCAGTAAAACAAAATAAAATAATCGCTAATGCTCACGAACTACTGAAAGAACTGCCTAGTATCAGCAGCACAGATGGAAACAGCCTCAACTTAGCAGGAGCGAACGGCACTACCATATTAATATCCGGCAAAGTCTCCAGCCTGAGTACCGAACAACTCATTGAATATTTAAAAACATTGCCGGCCGAAAAAGTGGAGAAAGTGGAAGTTATCTACAATGCTCCTCCACAACTACACATTAAAGGTGCCGTTATCAATGTGGTACTGAAAAAAGAAAACAGATACACCATGAATGGACAGGTACAGGCTACATGGATCAACCAGCATGAAAATTCTTTCAGCGGTGTGGGAAGTTTGTTTCTGACTAGCCCCAAATGGTCGTTCGACCTAATGTATTCAATTGCTGACAACAAACAAATAAGTAAAAGCACAACTACAGCAAAACATACATTGGGAAACGACATCTATGACATCGACTCGGAAAATCACACCAAATCAACTAGCAACAAACATAACGTATACACAAACATAGCGTATAACTTAGATGATACCCAATCACTGGAACTGTCATACAACGGACTATATGCCCCCCGGAACAAATCAGATGCATATAGCGTGAACAACCTGTTTTCGGATGCAAACTCCCTAAACAAAGGAAAAGACTACTTGCACAATGCCAGCCTGTACTACAAACACAAATGGGGGAACATTTCTGTAGAATACACTAACTATACAGACGACAACACGCAAAACATGAAGTATATAAAAGACCACCACTCCATAGATGCATTCACCTATCAGCGAAAACAGAATATAGACCGCGTGAAAGCGTATGCCGACATGAGCCATAACTTGAAAAACAATTGGATTTTAAACTATGGAGCCAGCTATAACTATGTAAAGAACAACAACAAACAAAGTAATGTAGATAAACAGCACGACAATGAAGGCAGCTATACAAGCGCCTTCGCTACAGAAGAACATACAGGAAATATTTATGCCGGTACCCAAAAATCTTTCTATGAAGGAAAACTGTCGATAGATTGTTCACTCATCGGTGAATTATACAAAATAAACAGTTACAGAAAAAATGCCTTGTTGCCTAATATAACAGTTACTTTTATCCCGGCAAACGATCACATCTTCCAGTTGGCATACAATTCCATCAGGAGCTATCCCAGTTACTGGCAAAGGCAGAATTACACTTCCTATAATGATGAATATAGCGTCTCTATGGGCAACCCTCTGCTAAAACCGGCACGAACCGGCAATACCAATTTGACCTATGTATTGAAGAATAAATACACTTTTCAAGTCTCCTACTATAAGGTGGAAGATTTTTTCATAGATCAAAGCTATCAATCGCCGGAAAAGCTGCAATTACTGCATAAAACTTTCAATATAGACTATACGTCGTTGCTGAACTTTACAGCAGTCATACCTATCAGTTTCGGGAATATTGTCAGCTCAAACCTGATTGCAAACGTATACAATGAACGTTATAAAAGCAACGAATGGTTTGAACTTGCATACAACAGAAACAAATGGACCGGTTCTCTGATGGCCTACAACACGATTTTCATATCAAAAAAGCCCAATATAACCATGAATCTTATGGCTTTCTACAGAACCCCCTGCATACAGGGAATCTGGGATTTGGAAGATAACTGGTGCATCAACACCGGTTTGAGATATACTTTTGCTAAAGATAAAGCTATAGTCGGCCTGCAATGCAATGACATTTTTGAATCCTTATATCCCAAAGTAAAGGTAAGATTTGACAAACAGTATCAAAACCTCAACCAAAATTTCTATCAACGCAATATCACATTGAGTTTTACCTACAAATTCAACGGATTTAAAGATAGAACTCCCAAAGAAGTGGATACTTCAAGATATGGAGTAAATTAACGTACCATTATGAGTAAATTCCATGTTTACCACCAGCACGATTCCATGCAGTGTGGCATTGCCTGCCTGCAAATGATATGCAAATACCATGGGAAAGAGTATTCACAAGATACTCTTTCCCGCTACTGCTTTGCTACCAACGAAGGCGTGTCGCTGCTGGGCATCAGCGAAGCGGCAACCCGACTGGGACTGCACACCACGTGCGGACGGGTAACAACAGAACAATTACACAAAGCCCCCCTGCCCTGTATCCTGCATTGGAACCAAAATCATTTTGTAGTACTCTACCGGATAAAGAAAGGTAAAATATTCTACATTGCAGATCCCGGCAAAGGACTTGTAACCTATGACGACAGGGAATTTAAAGAACATTGGCTCAGTACCCGGTCTAATGGAGAGGAAAAAGGAATAGCCATGTTTTTACAGCCTACACCTGCCTTTTATAAGCAGCAGGAAGAAACAACAAAAGACAAACGCTCTTTTCGTTTCCTGCTGGGTTACCTCAGACAATACCGACGCTACTTCGGACAAATCATACTGGGGGCATTAGTGGGCTGTCTGCTGCAACTTATCTTTCCATTCCTCACGCAAGCGATTGTAGATGTGGGCATCGTCCATCAAAATCTGAACTTTATCTACCTCATCCTGTTGGGGCAACTGGTGCTGACCATCAGTCGCGCTTCGGTCGACTTTATCCGCCGATGGATCTTGCTGCATATCAGTATGCGAATCAATATTTCGTTGGTTTCCGACTTTTTCATCAAATTGCTTAAACTCCCTATGTCGTTCTTCGACACCAAACTGATGGGTGACCTGATGCAACGCATGAACGACCATAACAGGATAGAGAAGTTCCTCACCACCCAAATGCTGAACGTCACGTTCTCATTGCTCAGTTTCGTGGTGTTCGGCTGTGTATTATTCAGTTATAATCTGACCATTTTCTGCATCTTTCTGCTGGCGAGCGTTCTTTATGCTTTATGGATTGCCTTGTTTCTGGGAAAAAGAAAAATTCTGGATTATGAATTATTCGAAAAACAGGCAGAAAACAGCAACAAGACCTACCAATTCATCACTGCCATGCAGGAGATTAAGCTGCAAGACTGCGAGCAACGCCGGCGATGGGAATGGGAAGATGTACAGGCGGATCTGTTCGGCGTGCAAATGAAAAGTTTGAAGCTGCAACAAACACAGGAGGCCGGAAGCATATTCATCAACGAAGTGAAAAATATAGTGATAACCGTGGTTGCCGCTACCGCCGTCATCCACGGACAAATGACACTGGGTATGATGCTGGCAGTGCAATACATCATCGGACAACTGAACAGTCCGGTGGAACAATTGATGAGCTTCCTTTATTCATTGCAAGATGTGAAAATCAGTCTGGAACGCATCAATGAAATTCATAAAATGAAGAATGAAGAGAATGAGCACAGGCTATTGAACGAAATACCCGGTATCTCCAATGACCTTTCTTTTGAGCATGTCGGCTTCAAATATGACCCCCACAGCCCGAAAATGACCATAGAAGATGTAAGCCTCACCATCCCCGAAACGAAAGTGACTGCCATAGTGGGTGCTTCGGGCAGTGGAAAAACCACCTTGCTGAAACTGTTGCTGGGGTATTATCCTGTAATGAACGGAGAAATAAAAATAGGAGAAGCCAACCTGAACAGCTTCAACCTGAAATGGTGGCGCAGACAGTGCGGGGTAGTAATGCAAGACGGAGTGATATTCTCCGAATCCATTGCCCGAAACATCGCCGTAGACGACGGAGACATAGATGGAGAAAGACTGCTGCGCGCCGTAGAGATAGCCAATATAAAAGAATTCATCATGAGTCTGCCCATGCGGTTCAGCACCATGATAGGCAGAGACGGAATAGGATTGAGCCAGGGACAGAAACAACGTATACTGATAGCCCGCGCCGTCTATAAAGATCCGTTATATATCTTTCTGGACGAAGCCACCAATGCCTTGGATGCCAAGAACGAACGCACCATAGTCGAGAATCTGGATCAGTTCTATAAGGGAAGAACAGTCGTGGTGGTAGCCCACCGGCTCAGCACCGTAAAAAATGCCCACCAAATTATCGTGTTGGATAAAGGACGTATAGTGGAGACCGGTAATCATGCTTCACTGATAGAGAAAAAGGGGGCCTATTACAATCTTGTAAAAAACCAATTAGAACTGGGTAATTAGAAAAAGGAGAAAATTATGGCAGATTTCAATAATATAGAACTAAGAAGTGAAAAGGTAAGGAACATCATCGGCAAAGTACCACCCGAAATCATACGCACCGGAATAGGCGATATCACCGTCATTCTACTGATATTAATATTGGCGGCATTCTTTATTCCTTATCCTGAAAATATCAAGGCCACAGCCACCGTAACAGGAACTGATGTAACCGGCTGCATTCATGCCGAAGTGCTTATTCCCTACCGATACATTACAAAAGTGAAGAAAGAAATGCCTGTAGAGATGGAATTCGAAGGATATGAAGCAGGCCGGTATGGTTATCCACATGGGAAAATAGTGAACTGCGCGAATACAATAACCGTAATGGAAGGAAATAATTTCTTCAAAGCCGAAATAATAATAGACAATAAGCATGCTTCTTATCCCATCCTTAAAGATATGAAATGTAGTGCCTCTATCTTGCTTTCAGACGAAAGTATAGCTTACCATATCTTTCCGGCGCTAGGGCATTAAACTTTCAGAAAGATCTCAGCCTCTTCAAAAAAGTTCTTGAAACACATAATGGCGAAAATCCGTTTCTTCCTACCTCCTTTCATCTACCGCTGAAACGCCCTGCTGATGGGGGTTCCGGTTGTGAAGGAATATCGTGTCATCCCCCTTTCAGCCTCCTTTCATTCATGAAACTTCTTCCGGCTTTTGAACTTTTTCGATAACGCTTTCATTTACGGTAGTCTAAAAAAGAGGTGTAGAAAGTACACAAGGGAATTACTGAAGGCAGCTTGTGAAAGGACTCGGAAGCACGGCTGAAAGGAGGATGAGGGGATGTCCTGTCAGTCTTAACTGACTGATTATCCGCATGTTTTGGCTAAAATGTAAGGATGAACGGAAAAGGAGAAATGACCGACTTGGTGAGGGTGGTTCCATCTTCCCTTACATAAAAAACATACCGGGCTTTTTAAAAAAGATGGTGATGTTTTTAAGAAACATCACCATCTTTTTGGAAAACATCAAGGTCTTTTTTGCAGCATGGGAGTGTGTAAAAACTAAACCTCGCCCCTACGAACCAAAAGACAGCATTGTCCACGTTTTGACACATCCCCCTGTTTGTAAAGTGTGTACGTACGCATCGGGCTACACATACGGTGGCATCAGGCCACACGTATATACGTATCGAACTACACGTACGCACGCATGAACCTGCACGTATATATGTCATTGTGTCAGGCTCCGTCATAACGGACTCGCTAAGTATGGGTGATAAGGGCCGGAATAACAAAAGCCCGTCAAACATGCAATTTGATGGGCTTTTATCTTTAATAAGTAGTTTGTTGGACTACCAGGATTCGAACCTGGACAAACAGAACCAAAACCTGTTGTGCTACCATTACACCATAGTCCAATCATTATGTGCTTTCCTTGGAAAGCGGTGCAAAGATACGTTTTTCTATCTATATAGTCCAAATATTTTCGCACTTTTTTTTGCTACAATATGCAAATGCTTATCTTTGTAAACCTAATTAAAAGATTTCGATACGATGAAAAAACTTCTAGCTTGCATTGCGCTGGGCTGCATAGCAACAGCGAACAGTTACGCAGGAACTCCACTCTGGATGCGTGACGTGCAGATTTCCCCGGATGGGAAGGAAATCGTTTTTTGTTATAAAGGGGATATTTATAAGGTGCCCGCCAAAGGAGGCACTGCCACCCAACTCACCACACAGAGTTCTTACGAATGTACACCTATATGGTCGCCCGATGGAAAAGAGATAGCTTTCGCCAGTGACCGGAACGGAAATTTCGATGTATTTGTAATGCCTGCCGACGGCGGACCGGCAAAACGGCTCACCACTCATTCGGCAACGGAATTGCCTTCCGCTTTTACCCCGGACGGGAAATACATACTTTTCTCCGCTGCTATTCAAGACCCTGCCAACAGTGCCTTGTTTCCCACATCGGCCATGACCGAGCTATATAAAGTGTCGACCAAGGGAGGACGAACCGAACAGGTGTTGGGAACTCCTGCCGAAGCTGTATGTTTTGATAAAACCGGAAAAACCTTGCTTTATCAAGACAGAAAAGGTTTTGAAGATGAATGGCGCAAACATCATACCTCTTCCATCACCAGAGATGTGTGGATGTATGACACGCAAAGCAAGAAACATACCAACCTTACCCGGCATGCAGGTGAAGACCGGAATCCGGTTCTCTCACCGGACAA
>ULUF01022959.1_pt1 | contig 12556 bp, 7 predicted proteins | sample 1958311 | NCBI WGS metagenome assembly ULUF01 (sample SAMEA4835754, study PRJEB28245) | human gut metagenome | biome: gut microbiome; material: fecal sample | place: Denmark | collected 2008 | reverse complement strand
AAATGCAACATTCCATAATAGAATGTTGCATTTTTCTATTTTAATCCTTTCATTTCTGTGGTATTCTTTTAAAGACTGCATATCGCTATTTTTCGACAAATACTTTCCTTTTTTGAAACATATACAGTCAGAATCAGGAGTACACATGAAAAGCTTTATATGTGAAATGTTCTATAAGCAGCGGGCGGCATTCGAACAAAGCTGCGCTTCCAGGGGTAAAGAATATCCTCTTCCGGAAGACGTTTTCCTACAATCGGATATTTTCTATGACGAGAAGCATGTTCCGGCACATCGTCTGGATGTCTACCGTCCCAGGGGACGGGACGGAGAGATTCTCCCGGTCATCGTCAACGTACATGGCGGAGGCCTCCTCATAGGGAACAAGGAATTCAACCGTCCCTTTTGTGCCTCCCTTTGTGAGGCGGGGTATCTGGTATTCAGCATTGAGTACCGGCTGATACCGGACTGTCTCTTCTATGACCAGCTGGCTGACCTGCATCTGGCACTGGATTTTATCCGGGATCATCTGACGGAATACGGCGGTGACATTTCCCACATATATGCCTGCGGCGACAGCGGCGGTGCCTGTCTGCTGACTTATGGAATCGCCATGCAGCGAAGCACTGCACTGGCACAGGCTGCCGGAGTAACCCCTTCTGACCTGCCAGTCCGGGCACTTGGTCTGGTCAGCGGTATGTTCTATACGAACCGCCTGGATCAGATCGGACTTTTCCTCCCCAGATATCTCTACGGCCGGCATTATAAAAAAAGTGCTTTTGCCCCCTATGTATCTCCGGAGCACCCGGACATCGTGACCAGCCTGCCACCCAGTCTCCTGATCACCAGTGACAACGATAATCTTCAGAGCTATACTCTGAATTTTGAAAAGGCTCTGCGCAGACATCAGATGCCCCATAAACTGATCAACTACCCGAAGGATCCCCGCCTGACCCATGCGTTCAGCGCTTTTTACCCGGATCTTCCGGAAAGCAGGGAAGTGATCCACCATTTGATTCATTTTTTTGAACATACCGGAGATGACTGTAAAGGAGGATACGTATCATGACATACGACGAAAATGTTTTCAAAGAAAAAGCTAATCGGAAAGCCCGTAAGATCTGGATCGTTTTTGCTGTTTTACTGAGTGCCAACTATGGCTCCGATGCGTCCGGGGGATTATATCCCACCACTTCTTACCTTATTTTCCTGGCATTGTGCTGGCTGCCTCTGATCTTCGGCGAAGTGCTGTTACGTGTAAAGGGCTGGGCAACGGAGCTCTACCGCTACGATCTGGTCATCGGTTACGGCATCTTCTATACCTTTGTAATCTGTACCACAGCGTCACCCATCGCATTCACTTACATCCTTCCGGTGACAAGCTTACTGGTCCTGTATAAGAACCGGAAATTCATGATCAACTGCGGTATCGTCAACTCTCTGATCATTGTGGGCGCTGCCGTCTACCGCTACATGCTGGGCTTTAACAGTGCTTCCGATATGAAGAATTACCAGCTGCAGCTGTCCTGTATCATCCTGTGTTACATCTGCTATGTCATGTCCATCCGCCATCTGAACGAGTCCGACGGTGCCATGACCGACAGTATCAAAGCCGACCTTCACAGAGTGGTGACCACCGTAGAACAGGTCAAGACATCCAGCAATACCATTCTGGACGGCATTACCGTTGTCAGAGAACTGGCTTCTGAGAACAAGCACGGTTCCGATATGGTCATGCTGGGTATGAATGAATTGACGGATAATAACCATATGCTACAGGATCGGACGACCTCTTCCACACAGATGACTTCCGACATCCGTGCCCAGGTGGAAAATGTTGTGGCACTCATCAGCGAAATGGTATCTCTGGTCGGGAAAACCGAATCCCATTCCAGTGTCAGCGCAAAAGATCTGCAAAGTCTGGTAAGCACTGCCACCACGATGTCAGAGCTTTCTACGGAGCTGGAAAATGTCCTGCAGAATTTCCAGCAGGAATTTGGCATGGTGAAGCAGGAGACCGGTACCATCGAAAAAATTACAAATCAGACGAACCTGCTGGCCTTAAACGCTTCCATTGAAGCTGCCAGAGCCGGTGAAGCAGGCAAGGGCTTCGCAGTGGTAGCTGATCAGATCCGTACCTTAAGTACTGAAACCCACGCTTCCTCCGGACAGATCAGAGAAGCTCTGTCCCGTCTGGATGCTACTTCCGCTAAGATGACCGCTTCCATTGAAGAGACCTTGAAGCTGATTCAGGTTACCCTGGAAAAGGTAACACATACCGGTGAAAATGTAAATCAGATCGCATCTGATTCCGCACAGCTCGGCAGACATATTCAGGTAGTTGATAACGCAATTAAAGAAGTCGAAAGCTCCAATACCCAGCTGGTATCCAATATGGAACAGGTATCCAACATCGTGGAGACTATCACCGGCTGTATTGCACACTCCAGCCAGACCAGTGAGCGTATGCTCAGTAAATACGAAGAAACCGCTTCCAATATCAACACCATCGAGGATGTCATGGAGAACATGATGTGTGATCTGGGTATCGGCGGCTTCATGGGTATCGAAGATATTCAGCCAGGTATGAAGATCGATCTGAAAGTAGCCGGCCAGGGAGATACGGAATACCTTGGAGAACTGATCGAACAGATTCCGGAGGGGCTGCTGGTATCCTGTCAGAAGGAGCTAGCACTCACAGATACCGCTTCCTGTACCTTACAGATCACCGCAGGCAACATCCTGTATTGTTGGGACAAGGCAGTCATCTCTCCCGCTCCTGAAAAGGGTGCTCATGCCTTCAAAATCATCATTAATACCAGACCCAGGATCAATAACCGCCGTAAATACCCCCGTATGGATCTGAACAATGCCTGCACCATCAAGTTCAAAAATTCTGATACGGAATATGCGGCCACCATGGATAATATCAGTGCCAACGGCTTTGCTTTCCTGGCGACAGACAATATCTTCACCCAGAGCAAGAATGCCTCGATCACTGTCACTATCCATGATTTCGCTCTCCCGGATCACAATGTGCTGGAAGGACGTATCATCCGCTGCTCCGATGATAACGGTCTGTTCATCGTAGGCTGCCAGATGCCGGAGGATAATTTCTATATTCTGGAATATGTAGAGAAAAATCTGGAAAGTAAGAAATAGTCAAATACAAAAGGGTGCCGCTGTGCGACACCCTTTCTTGTTTGGTTTTATAGTTTCATCTATGGCTTCAGGAGCCGGGCGATCAGGCCCTCGACCTCCTGGAGCTGTTCTTTTGTGCTCTCCTTGTGGCTTTCCTTGCGGTACTTCGAAGGGGACATTCCCTTCATGGCGTGAAAGGCCTTGGTAAATACCAGGGCATCACTGTATCCGCAGGACAATGCAATACTCTCGATAGGATAATTCGTGGAGTCCAGAAGTTCTCTCGCCTTGGTAATACGGAAGGTAGTAAGGAACTGCTGGGGAGACATCCCCAGATAGTTCTGGAACAGCGTATATAAATAGCTGCGGTTGATACACACATAGTCCGCCACATCCGTGACCTTGATGGGGTTACAGTAGTTGCTCTGGATAAAGGAAACCGCTTTTTTCACATACTGGTTCCCCTTATCCTCTTCCTCTCTTGCCACCACACCGGCGCTGTCGGCGATCACCGACAGAAATACTCCCAGCAGTCCGTTCCGGCGCAGATCATCCGCAATGCCAAAGGTATTATGCTCCATCATATCCCGGACAATGGAATACAGTTCCTCCGATTTATCACAGGAAAAAATAGGATGCCGGTCCGACAGTCCCATGCTGTGTAAGTATTCTTCGGCGCGGCTTCCAGCAAAGCCCACCCACAGATAGCTCCAGGGATCCTTCGCATCCGCCTGATAAAAAGCCAGTTCATTGGGCTGGATCAGGAAACCGTAACCCGCCTCCAGCCGGTATTCCTTGTCATGAAACCGGAAATGTCCCTTGCCGCTCAGGACATAGTGGATCAGGTAATGTGGCTTGGAGGCCGGCCCGAAGCTGTGCAGCGGTGCCGTCTGGGAGCATCCGCAACAGTTCACATACAGACTTCCTGTTTTATCATTGACAAAATCCAGTTTAAATGCTTTTTCCATGATCGGACCGTTTCCTTTCCGCGTTACCGCTCTCTCATCTAATTCACGAGAATCCCACCGTTTTCATCAAATTCCACACCGAAATCCCTGCTGTATTCATTCATACGCTGCAAAATTCTCTTCTTATCCTCACCTGCTGCCGGAGTAGGCTTAAAATCATTCCGGGTGGACACAGAACTCACCATGCAGGGAATGATCCTGGCATTTCGGTCCTCCACCTTCTGTCCGTTTTCGAATGTAAAGGTCTGCTGGAAGATCATGGTATCCTTATCTGCCGGGTTCCGGTTCGCTCCGAAGCAGAAATTCGCCAGGCTATAGATGATATATCTGCCCTTATATTCTTCGATTCCCTGAAGGACGTGGGGATGATGACCAATGACCAGATCCACGCCCCAGTCAATGCATTTTCTGCCAAGTACCTGCTGGTAATTCTCCGGATAAGTATCTTTCTCAATCCCCCAGTGACAGCATGCCAGGATCAGATCTACATTCTGTTCCCGCAGGGTCTCGATATTGTTCTGGATCAGCTTTTCCGCCTGTGCGCCCCACTCTACCTCATTGACAGAGATTATTCCTATTTTCAGGTTCCGTTCTCCGCCGTGGGCTGCCGCACTGTCCGGGATCTCATAGATACCCACATTTTTATCATAAGCATAAATGATCCCTTCCTTCTCTAATGCCACCACAGTATCCCGGCTTCCCTGTTCGCCATAATCCAGGCGGTGATTGTTGGCGAAGCTGACGGCCTCAATGCTCCCCAGCGTCAGCAGATGTGCGTAGGCCGGATCCCCTTTGATGCAGTAGGTCTGTCCCTCCCGCATCTGTTCCGATGTGGTCAGAGGCCCTTCCAGATTCACGATGGTCATATCGTCCGCCGCAAAGATGTCTCTCACATTTTCAAAGAAATAACCTTCGTCCTCCGCCTGATCATAGGCCTGACGGAAGGAGGCACTGTAGTCTTGTTCCTGATGATTTCCCAACGTTACATCCCCTGCTGCGGAGATGGTGATCGTATAACGTTCACCCGTCAAATCACCGGAGTCATGGCAAGATCCCGATGTTGTTGCGTTCTCTCCACCGGAAGCCGTCCCTGTCTGTGCCCCCGTAGCAGAATCTTCTGCCGTCTGCCCAGCCTGCGTAGTTGCATTGTAACCGCCGATAGGCTGCGCCAGATCTTCCCTTCCCGGAATGTAGACCTGCTGGGTCAGATCATCGCCACATCCACCAAGCATTATGACTGCCGCTGCACAGAACAGTGCTGCAAACCTTTGTTTTCGATACCCCATAAGCTGCTCCCTCATTATCGTAGCATGATCCGCATCTTTGGTGCTTACCGTTGCTTCGCAACTATCATGATCCCATTCGCCGTTCGTCAATCCTGCAAGCACATTGACTCTCATACGTCAATTATAATATCATTCCGCAGAAGCCTCCGATGTGGAAGTAATGTCTCCGTCTCCGTACAGATTCTCCTGCAGGAATTTCTTGTTGGCTTCGAAATCCACTTCCAGCACTGCCATCTTACGGATGGTCGCATCCTTATAGGTGCCCTCCAGTGGAATGCTGTTCTGGATAATATCGTAAGTCACGGCCTTAGGTGCCATAAGGCTCAGCCGATAGCATTCTGTCTGGGTCAGATTCGTGGTCAGATTCGGCATCAGACCATCGATCAGCTCCTGGGGATTGGTCAGCATTCCCTGCGGAAGCTTGTGGATCACCTCTGCCAATACCTTTCTCTGCCTCTCGGTTCTGCCGAAATCCGTACCGATATAACGGTTTCTGCAATACGCCAGTGCCTGCGGTCCGTTCAGGTGTACCATACCGCCGGAAGTATCTTCAAAATAGTCGGTACCTTCCGGTCTTCCCAGCAGAATGTTGTATTCCACCAGATAACCATTGACATATTCCACTTCCTTGCTGGTCAGCTCAAGATCCACACCGCCCACTGCATCCACCAGATTGGCAAATGCTTCAAAGTTCACCAGTACATAGCGGCTGATATGAATATCGAAATTCTGCTCAATAGTCTCCATCAGCAGTTCTGCGCCGCCATAGGAATATGCCGCATTCAGACGATTCCCCTTATGTCCCGGAATGTCCACATACATATCACGGAGCAGGGATGTCATGTAGATCTTCTTCGTCTTGTTGCTGATGGACAGCAGGATCATGGCATCTGATCTGCCGTCTTCACCGTTTTCACGGGAATCGTTACCGATCAGCAGAATATTGGTCACGCCTTCTTCCTTCATGGGAGAGGACGCTACCGACTCGATCTTCTCATAGTTCATCTCTCCGTAGACCTTTCCTACCAGCACATACAATCCTGCTGCCAGGAATACAAGGATCAGCGCCACTGCGATCAGGAAACGCTTGAGTCCTGACTTTTTCTTCTTTCTGCCGCCCCCGGCTCCCTTTTTATTTCCTTTTCTGTTCCTTTTATCCGCTTTCGTGTCTATCTCCTCACGCTTCCCGGATTTTCTTCCGGAGCGTTTTCTATCGTTATAATCGTCCTCATAGTCCTCTACATAGTCATCCCGTCTGCTGCGGCGGGTTCTGCCTGAGGTCTCCTGTCTGCGGTGATCAGCGTTACTGCTACGGCCGCCACCGTTACGACTCTCTGAAGTCTTACGTGCCGTCTCTCTGCGGGCTGCCTGTCTCCTGCGGTATGTGGGATCATCCCAGTCCTCTGCATAGTCCTCACGGGATCCTGCTCTTCTGTCGGATCCGATCACATCCAGTTCCTCCTCTTCCTCGTCATCTTCCCTCATATCATACATCTGCGGAGCCGGGCGGGCTGCCTCACGCTCCGCAGAGTGTGTCCCCGCATTCGCCGCCGGGCGCCCCGTACTGCGGCGGGCTCCCGCCCCGGATGCCTGCATTTCCTGCATCTCCTGTTGTAAAAAGGCTTCCAGACCCTTTTGTATATCTTCCATCTCCTGAATGGAGTCTCTTTCCTTATCGCTCATCCTGTACCTCACTTCCACATACCTGATTTTGCACGCTTTTATTCCTATTCATCTTCTAGGATAATACCATAATCTGCTGTATTCGTCACGACAGAAATCCTTAAAATTTGTTTAAATGTTATCCGGTATTTCTTAAGAAACGACAACAAGAAAGACCATCTGCGGCAACTACACGATTTTCTTTCGTATGCTTTCCTCAGATGGTCTCTGCATTTTTGTTGACTTATGTCTGCTCTATTTATGAGCGACTCTTGCGTCTATGTAATTTTTCAGAGATTCCACCGTCTCTTCTACGCCCAGCTTGCTGCTGTTGATAGACAGATCGTAATTACGGGAATCGCCCCATTTTACCTTACAATGACTATTGTGGTAAGACTTTCTGCGACGGTCCTTCTCGATCATGCGCTCTTCCGCATGACGGGCATCCAACTCATAGATCCGCATAACACGTTCGATCTTGGCCTCTCTGTCTCCCAATACGAAGATAGAGATCAGGTGCGGATTGTCCTTCAGCACGATTTCGGAACAACGTCCTACGATCACGAAGGATTCTCCTGCCTCTGCTTTTTTCTTAATGTAATCGAACTGCATTCTGGCCACATTGTCTGCCGGAGAGCTGTTCATTCCCATTACACTGCGGTACAGGAATTTATTACGTCTCTTTTCGTCGAACTCAGCCAGCTCCTTGCTGCTTACATTCATGCTTGCAGCCACCTCATCTAACAGGTTGTGATCGTACATCGGCAGTTTGTAATACTCTGCCAGCTTCTGTGCGATCTCATGTCCGCCGCTGCCGTATTCACGGCTGACGGAGATAATCAGTTGTTCACTCATGGATCTGCCCTCCTTATGGCTGGATGTATTTCCAAAATTTTTTAAACTCGTATTCTGCAAATACATCTTACAGATATCTTGCATAGATCATCAGCATAGAGATCCCTACTACTATTATAGTCGCAGGTGCCATAACTTTGCAATATTTTCCCCACTTAATCATATGACCGGCTTTCGCTGCGGTGGCGATACCTACTACGTTGGCAGAAGCTCCGATGGGAGTTGCGCTTCCTCCAATATCGGTTCCCATAGCCAGTGCCCATGCCAGAATGGACAGCTCCACACCCTGGGTAGCGGACAGACTGCTGATAATAGGGATCATGGTAGCCGCAAAAGGAATATTATCCACGAAGGCGCTGGCAATCGCAGAGATCCACAGGATAATAGCGATCATCAGCATCAGATTGCCGTTGCTGATGTCTCCGATGAAATTCGCCATAACTTTCAGGATGCCGGTCTGCTCCAGGCCACCCACTACCATGAACAGTCCGATGAAGAACAACAGGGTCTTGTAATCGATCTGTTTGATCAGTTTCAGTGCGTCCTTGCCTGCTGCAATTAAAGTCACGATAGAAATGAATACACCAATACAGGATACGGTCAGACCGGTTTGTGCGTGGGTCACCAGCAGAACTACCGCACACAGGAAAATAATAGTGCTGATAATAAATCCTTTTTTATCGGTAATGGCTTCGGAAGGATCCGGGTAGGTCTGGTTGCTGCCTGCTGCAGCTGCCTCACTGGCACGCAGTTCCTTGTGGAATACCAGATAGAAATACAGTACGACCACAACCAGGGAAACGCCTGCGATCACACCGGTATTGGTCAGGAAATCCGTGAAGGAATATCCCAGGGAAGTACCGATGATGATATTGGGGGGATCTCCGCACATGGTAGCGGATCCTCCCAGATTCGCACAGAACACTTCTGCCAGAATCATAGGCACCGGATTGAATTTCAACAGTTGTGACAATTCAATGGTAACGGCTGCCAGGAACAGGATTACGGTAATACTGTCAATGAACATTGCCAGAATACCGGATAATACCATAAAGGTGACAAACAGCGGTACAACCTTATACTTGACCATCTTGGCAAGGCGCATGCACAGCCAGCGGAAGAATCCCACCCGGGCCATTCCCTCTACCATGATCATCATTCCTGCTACGAACACGATGGTCTCCCAGTTGATACCACTGGAAGCCTCTGCGGACTGTCCCGCCGTGTACCAGAAATGACTTGTGAAAAAGCTGCCTAAGTTCAAAGTCTCCAGCACTGCGCTCATACTGTGCATTCCCAGTCCGAATACCAGTACCAGTGTCAGCAGACCGCAGCCCAATGTGATAATGTGTCTCTCCCATACTTCCAGGACGATCAGTACAAACATCGCCAGAAATATGATTACTGCAAGTATTTGTGCTACCACTTTCCCTGCCTCCTTGTAAATTTATCATTTTATCTCGTTAAGCGTTTTTTAATCTTGCTTTCACCTTTTATTTTCCCCTTTTTATGAGAAATTAAGTGGATTTCGCACCTCACGATTTAGAACGCTTAAGATTTGATTCTATCCGAAATATCGGCATAAGTCAATTCTTCTTTTGGCTTCTATGCATAAATATTCCGTTAAGGTTTTCTCAGCTGAAAATACAAAAGACTCCCGAAAGTTTGTATCATGCGTACTCACTTTCAAGAGCCTTTTCATATCCTGTTATTTATTCATTCCGGAAGCTTTCGATATCGTTCTTTCCCACATACCGCAAGAACATCCGGTGCATATCAATACCGCTTTCTCCGAAATACAATTTCATGTACTTCTCACCGTCTTGCCGGATTGCCAGCGTGACGGACTGTTCCACCACTTTGCCCTCCGTGCCGTTAATCGTCACAGTTTGCTGCAACGTGTTGTTCAAGAATACGGAAATCGGTAACTGTGCCAGCGGACCCAGCGTGGAACTCATCCGGAATACCAGTTCGTACCGTCCGATCTTCGGGAAACGCAGCTGGTATACCGCACCGGTACCTTTCTTCGTGGACAGCTTCTCCAGCGGAAGTTCAATCTCCTCGCCGGTCTTCGGCTCCGGCAGTTCCAGCCGGGCCAGCACCTGTCCGCTGTCTCCGGCTCCTTCGGTGCTTACCGGACTGTGAAGCTCCGTACACTCCTCTTCCTCTCTGCCAAGCAGCCTCTCCATGGCAACGGAACGTAACAGGAAGCAGCAGATGTTTGCAGCATTCCGCATAAGCTGCGCTCTGGTCAGCCTGCCGTCTGCCAGTCCTTCCGCAGTGTTGTCCTTATTAGAATTGGATGCTGCGTCTGCGGTCACCATGTAAATATCATTCTGCGCCCGTACCATGGGAATCGTCTGTTTCCCGGAGCCTGGCTCACCTTCCTCATTGATCTTTGCCCACCAGTCGGTCATGACAATACCCTGATAGCCCCATTCCTTACGGAGAATGGTTGTCAGAAGATCATAGCTGCCTGCGGTCCACAGTCCGTTCACCGGGCCATAGGTGGACATGATGCTGTAGGCTCCGCCCTGTTTTACGGCGATCTCAAATCCCTTCAGATAGATCTCCCGCAACGCCCTCTCGGATACAATAGCATTGGCATCATGCCGTTTGAATTCCTGATTATTACATGCAAAATGCTTGATGGTTCCGGTAACTCCATATTTTCCCATGCCTTTCAGCTGTGCCGCCGCCATGGTACCGGTGAGGTACGGATCCTCGGAAAAATACTCAAAGTTACGTCCGTTCAACGGATTTCTGTGAATATTGATGCCGGGGCCTAAGAGGGAATCAATCTTGTTCTTGCGAAGCTCCATGCCCTCCATCTCATACAGTTCTTCCACCAACTCCGGATCAAAGGTACATGCCAGCAACGTACCGTTCGGCAGTGCATAGGCCATGGTACCGCAGTCCATACGGATGCCGGAAGGACCATCGGAACAGCAGGCCACCGGAATACCGAATTGCTGCAGTCCATCCGTCACACCGCCGAAAGCTGCTGCTGTTCCGGGGGTAACTTTCGGGGAACACATGCCTTCTCCGCGGGTCATACAGATCAGATCTTCGTCTGACAGCTGTGTCAGAAACTGCTCCGGCGTGATTTTTTTGTCGTAAACATCCGCCAGTTTCCAGCCCTGATCTCCCACATATTCGCTCTGGGTGGGTCTTTCCCGCAAAATACGTTCCGCCAGATCTATGGTCCGTAAGGGCACATCCTCCCAGTTGGCGATGGCATGGTCATTCTCTCCGAAGAAAAACGGTCTCAGGCGCTTAAATGCCTGCACCGGAGCCAGTGCTTCCGTAACGGTTTGTACGACCTGCAGCTCCGATAACGTCACTTTGCCGACTTCTTTTGCACTCCGCACATCGGTACCGACATAGAAGATATAGTCTCCTGCTTCCAATACATAGCAGGATTTATGTCCAGTGACACCACTGTCATCATAGGACGCAAGCTCCGTCAGTTCTGCTTTCAGGATCAGTTCTTCACTTGCTCCGGGCTTCAGTTCTTCCGTCTTGGCATAAGCTGCCAGCTGACGCAGCGGCTTTCCCAGCCTTCCCTGAGGAGCCTCCACATAGACCTGTATGGTCTCTCTGCCGGACATACCGCCAACATTTGTCACTTTCTCAATGACAGTTGCCTCGGTACCCTGCACTGCCAGTCCCATGCTCTCTGTCTGGAACCGGGTATAGGACAGTCCAAAGCCAAAGGGATATTTTACCTTGTCTCTGGCAAAGGTCTCAAAATAGCGATAACCTACATAGATGTCCTCGGTATAAAAATTCTCCACCGGATCCCCGAAATTCTCCGTGGAAGGATAATCCTCAATATCTTCCGCAATAGTATCGCTGAGCTTACCACCGGGATTCACTTTTCCTGTCAGGACATCTACTGTAGCTCTGCCGCCCTCCTGGCCGCCCTGCCATACATAGAGCACAGCCTGTGGCTGATACCGGTCGACCCACTTCATATCCATGATATTACCCACATTCAGCACAACGATCGTCCTGGCAAATGCATTGCAGACATTACGAAGAATTTCTTCCTCCGCAGCTGTCAGCAGATAACTGCCTTCCGCAGCACTATTATCCTTGTCTTCTCCTGCGGTTCGGCCGAGAACCACAATCGCCAGATCCGACTGTTCCGCCGCCTGTCTCGCCAGTTCTTCGCTGACGGGCATTTCTTCCTGGTTCCAGGGCTCCATAGCCCATCCCTCTCCTATATCAAAAGGATGATCCTTCAGCCATTCCCGGTACTGTGCCTCCAGTACCTCATTCACCTGTACGGTGCCGTCTTCCTTGAGACTGTCTGTAATATTGGTCACATATGGAGCATTGACCATACCTCCGGAACCCGTACCGCTCTTATAATGCTCGAACTGGGTTCTGCCGAAGATCGACACTTTCTGCCCTTTTTGCAGAGGCAGCACACCGTCTTCATTTCGAAGCAGTACGCTTCCCTCCGCCGCCACACGTCTTGCCAGTTCCGCATATTTCTCATAATCCAATGTATATTTCATATATCTGTCTGCTCCCTTCCTGTTATATCTATATTTCTGTATCTTTTATCCTAATAATAGCATTAATTTCCCAATACATCCAATCGAGTAGGAGGAATTTCTCCTAAATGAGAAATTCCGA
>ULUF01014696.1_pt1 | contig 12560 bp, 7 predicted proteins | sample 1958311 | NCBI WGS metagenome assembly ULUF01 (sample SAMEA4835754, study PRJEB28245) | human gut metagenome | biome: gut microbiome; material: fecal sample | place: Denmark | collected 2008 | reverse complement strand
ATGAAAGCAAAGTAAAAAGGAGCTGTGAAGAAATGAGGATTTATTTCTTCACAGCCCCTTTTTTTCGCCGTCAATCGCTGTATTTTACCTATGATGGAGAAGAAGGAAGATGCGGATGCAGGAAGCGATGTCTATTCCTGCTGCCGGCCACGCAAAAAGCACGCTCCTTTCGGAGCATGCTTTTTTATTTGGCAAAGATTATTCACCCATTTCGGTGAGGACATGTGCGCAGCGAGCGCAGACGCCCGGGTGCTTCGGATCGGCATCCACATCCGCCGAGCGCTTCCAGCAGCGTTCGCACTTGGCGAGCGTGCAGACAGCGACAGATGCTTTCACCGTGCCTTCTTCATTCGAAGCAGCATTTTCCGGAGCCGTTGCTGTACCGGAAACGATGTGCGTCTGGGACACGAGGAGGAAGTCTGCGAGTTCTTTTTCCATCGCTTTGACGATGTCATAGGCTTCGCCGTCCGCATAAACGGTGACTTCCGCATCAAGCGGATGGCCGATGACCTTCGCCTGACGGGCTTCTTCGAGTGCCTTCATAGCAACGCTTCTCACAGCGAGGCGCTTCTTCCATTTTTCATCGAGTGCTTTGTCAAGGTATGCTTCATTGACCTTCGGCATATCGGACATATGGACAGACCATTCTCTTTCTTCCTTATTGGGAAGAGCCTGCCATACTTCTTCGGAGGTGAAGCAGAGGACCGGAGCGACGAGGCGGACCAGCGTAGTCAGGATCTCATACATCGCGGTCTGCGCGCTTCTTCTCAGCTTGGAGTCAGCCTTTTCCGTATAGAGGCGGTCTTTCAGGATATCGAGATAAATCGCAGAGAGATCGACGGTGCAGAAGTTGTGGACAGCGTGGTACATGACATGGAATTCATAGTCATCATAGGCTTTGAGGACAGTCTCCTTGACCTGTTCCATGCGCAGCAGTGCCCAGCGGTCGAGTTCTTCCATATCTGCGTAAGCGACGGAGTCGGTCTTCGGATCGAAGTCGGACAAATTGCCGAGCAGGTAGCGGAATGTATTTCTGATCTTTCTGTAGACGTCGCTCATGGACTTCACGATCTTGTCAGACAGACGGACATCGCCCTGGTAGTCGACAGAGGAGATCCAGAGTCTCATGACATCAGCGCCGTATTTGTTGATGACATCCTGCGGAGCGACGACATTGCCGACGGACTTACTCATCTTTCTGCCTTCACCGTCCATGGTAAAGCCATGGGTGAGGACGGCCTTGTATGGCGCATGGCCATTGACAGCGACAGAAGTCAGAAGAGAGGAGTGGAACCAGCCGCGGTGCTGGTCAGAGCCTTCGAGATAGAGATCGCACGGATAGGACATATCCTTCCAGGACTCTTCATGCGGATAGCGGAGGACGCCGTTCCATGTGGAGCCGGAGTCGAACCATACGTCCATGATGTCTTTTTCTTTATGGAAATGTGTGCCGCCGCAGTGCGGGCATTTGAATCCTTCCGGCAGAAGTTCTTCTGCGGAATGCGCCCACCATGCATCGGTACCCTCTTTTTCGACGATCTCTTCGACCTTCTTCATGGTTTCCGGCGTGATGATCCACTTGCCGCAGTCATCGCAGTAGAAAGCCGGGATCGGAACGCCCCAAGAGCGCTGGCGGGAGATACACCAGTCCTGACGATCACGGATCATGTTGTAGAGACGGTCATGGCCCCAGGATGGAATGAAACGGGTGTCATCGACGGCTTTCAGTGCCTTGTCGCGGAAATCATTGATGGAAGCGAACCACTGATCGGTCGCTCTGTAGATGACCGGCTGCTTGCAGCGCCAGCAGTGCGCGTACTGATGGTGCAGGGATTTTTTGCCGAGGAGTCTGCCTTCATGCGCGAGGGTAGAGATCACCGGACCTTCCGCTTCCCAGATGGTCTTACCGACGAGGAATTCGCCGGCTTCTGCCGTCATGTGGCCTTTTTCATCGACCGGGCAGACGATCGGCTGGTGGAGCTTGCCGGCATTTTCATAGGTCTTGTAGACTTCGAAGTCGTCGACGCCGTGTCCCGGTGCGGTATGGACGCAGCCGGTGCCGGCATCCAGCGTGACATGGTTGCCTTCCAGAACATAGATGGTGCGGTCGCCGTAGGTTTCCGGAGCGAAATGAGCCAGCGGGTGTTCGAATTTCGCAAGGTCAAGTTCAGAGCCCAGCATTTCACGGCCGACAAATTCATAATCTTCGACTTTGCAGTCGGAAAGGGATGCCGGAGCGAGATCCTTATTCATGAGATAGTATTCATCAGCAGCCTTGTTGTGTACCCAGACATAGGTGAATTTCGGATTCACGCTGATGTAGCAGGAAGCCGGGATGGTCCACGGGGTGGTGGTCCAGATGACGGCAAAGACCTTGCTCGGATCTACGCCTTCCGGCTGGAGGCCATGGACGTCGATCATCGGGTATTTGACATAGATAGACGGAGACTTTCTGTCCTTGTATTCGATCTCTGCTTCGGCCAGTGCCGTCTCGCAGTGGGTGCACCAGTAAACGGCCTTCTTGCCCTTGTAGATGTAGCCCTTGTTCGCCATTTCGCCGAAAACTTCCAGTTCCTTCGCTTCCAGATGCGGGTCGAAGGTGACATAGCGATGTGCGAAATCGCCGACAACGCCCATACGGATGAAGTCTTCCTTCTGGATCTCGATCCATTTCTTCGCGTAAGCGAGACACTTCCTGCGCAGTTCCAGCGGGGTCATGTTCGCGCGATCTTCGCCGGAGTCCTTAAGTACGGCGTATTCGATCGGCAGGCCATGGGTATCCCAGCCCGGTACATAGATGGCTTCATTGCCAGCCATGTGGTGGTATCTGACGATGATATCCTTCAGTGTCTTATTCAGCGCATGACCGATGTGGATCTTGCCGTTTGCATAAGGCGGGCCGTCGTGCAGTACGAAGGTCGGTGCGCCTTCCTTTTTTCTCTTTTCAATTCTCTTTTCATACAAATGATTCTGCTGCCAGAATTCTACGAAGCCCGGTTCCTTTTTCGGAAGGTTGCCGCGCATCGGGAATTCAGTTTCCGGTAAGTGCAGGGTCTTGCTGTAGTCCATGACGAATTTCCTCCTGGGGTCATACAAATGACCGAAATAAAAAATTCCCGCCCGATAAGGGGCGAGAATTGATTTCCCGTGGTACCACCCTCATGACCTTTTGGCCACTCGGTACAATTAACGATGTCCCGTCGGGGCTTTTCTTCCCCGCAGCTCTGAAGTGATCCATCCGCAGCCCCAACGCTCTCCTCCCACCATCGGAAAGCTCTCTGTACATGAGGTCCATGCGAAACGTCTTCATCCTTGCCTTTACATAACTTTTGTTATTATAGGCTGATTGGAAAGGCAAGTCAAGAGGAAGTTTTCAGTGTTTAGGGTTCAGAGTTAGCCCGTGGGGCGGGCTACCCTTTGATTGTGGATGAAAGTTCTGCTCGAATGTGGAATGAGAAGTGAGGAATGAGAAGTGAGGAGTGAGGAGTGAAGGTGGCGGCTTCGCCGCAAATATATAGGCGATGCCCGAAGGCCTGTGGATGACAGGCTTCCCGTTTGGTGTTTCCACGCATCGACCACTGAGCCGCGAATGACAAAGATTTCTCGCTTCGCTCGAAATGACGATACGAGAATCTCCTAGTCACCAGTCACCAGTCACTTGAAGCCCCTCACCCCTGCTTTCAACCGTGAACCCATCAACCCGAACCTTTTCATTCAAAGAATGAAATCTTCACACGCCGTCCCCTCACCCACGGATGGTTCGCGCGGCGGTGATGGATACGGCGGCATGCCCACGGAGAAATCTCGCGGCGAAGGACGCCTCCGATTTCTTCCTTATGAAGCTCATCTACATGCGGAGATGGCTCATTCTTTCGGATCAGCTGGTGGATCGGCTTTAGGAGCTTCTTCAGATGTTCCAGGATTTTCACCGGGATTTCCTTCTTTCTTGGCTTCTGCCTGCTTCTGTGCGGCGCGTTCTTCGATCTTGGCCTTGTATTCACTGGCAGTCTGCTTGAAACTTTCTTTTGCTTCTGCGGCTTTGGCCTGCGCGGCTTCTTTGTATTCTGCCGCCTGTGTTTTGACTTTTTCAGAAAATTCCTGGGCAGAGGCTTTGGCGGTTTCCGCCTGCTCTTCCGCCTGCTTTCTGAATTCTTCGGCCTGCACCTTCAGCTTATTCGCCTGGATCTTCGCTTCCTGCATCTGGACGCGTGCCTGCGCTTTCAGTTTTTCAGACTTGAGCTTCATCTGCTGGGACTGGACTTCGGACTGGCGCTTCATCTCTTCCCGCTTCTGCTGGAGCACTTCCATCTGGTCCTTGGCCTGCGCTTTCACGTCCTCCGCCTTTTTCGCCGCATCCTTCTTGAATTCTCTCGACTTGATGCGCGCGATAGCCTTAAGATCCTTGGCGGCCTTTTCTGCCGTTTCCTGTGCGATCTCCGAAGCACCGAGTGCGGTGTACTTCGCCTTCTCGATCTGTTCATCGGTCACGCCGACTTTTTTCAGGGCAGAGAGGAATTTATCGCCAAGCACCGTGACGGATTCCGAAAGCTGATCGGCCAATTCATTCATCTTGGCATGTGCCTTTTCCGGGTACACGTCCTCCCAATTCTTTTTCAGTTCCTTGGTGAAATCCTTCTTCTCATCTCCGAGCGGTTCGTCTTTCTTCGGATTTTCTTCGAGTTCCTTTTCTTCAGACGCTGCCAGCGCCTTTTCTTCTTCAAAAACAGCGCGGTACGGACGGGTATCGTCCGGCATGCCGTCTTTGATCCAGCGCTGCGCAGCCTTGCCGACGCCATAGGTGACGGTGACGCCGATCGGGATCTGCATGATGGAGATCGGGATCAGTGTCGCAAGCGTCGTGCCGATGACCGTCCCGCCAAGCGAACCGATGAAGGAAAGGATCGCGGTCTGGTTCACTTCGACATCATACACCTTTGCGACCTTCGCGATCATGTAGACTTCATTAGCGACCAGAGCGACCGTCCCGAGGACAGGAGCCGCCACGATCACACCGGCGCGGCCTGCCGCCCAGCGGATGAGGCTCTCGGCTTCTTCATCCCGGTTATCAATGATACGGATCTCTACATCAGCTTCCGGAGAGTCGACATGGGCTTCTTCCTTTGCGCGGGCGATTGCCGGTACTTCAGCGGCTTTCTTCTCTGCCGGCAGCTGCGATTCCTTCACGACAGGAGCATTCTCTTGACGGACAACCGGTGTCTTTTCCATTTCTTCACTCATAAGTCCCTCCTTCTCCGGCCTTCCCGGATTTTCTAGTTTAATTTACAAGGATCAAGCTATATTTATTATAACGTATTTCTCTGGGAGTGGGTAGTAGGAAGGTTCGTGGTTAGCCCTTGGGCGGGGCGTCCTTTGATATTGGATGAAAGCTTTGCTAGAATGAGAAATTAGAAATGTGAAATGAGAAATGGTGGTGCGGCACAAAAATAATGAAGCGCCGCAGAATTTTGATAGCGCTTCGCGCCGTCATCATCGGAAGCGCAACCGAGAGTCTTTCTTGCACTACTATCAGTATCACATAGACACCGGTACGGAAACAACGCCTTGGTGCTACGTATTTCTGCTTTCACACATTCTTCGTTTAGCGGTCTGCAAGAAAGATTTCTCGCTTCGCTCGAAATGACGATATGGTAGTCTGATGTCTCCTAGTCCCCAGTCACTAGCCACAAGTCACCAGTCTGTCAGTCCGCCATCGACAGGGATCACCGCCCCTGTCATGAAGGAAGACCTCTCGGAGATCAGAAATGCGATCACTTCGCCCACCTCAGATGCTTTCGCAATGCGGCCTAAGGGATACCACTCTGCCATTTCCTCTCGGCTGCCGCCATAGACTGCCAGCTGCCTTTCAAGCAACGGTGTATCGACATCCCCCGGGCAGACGACATTCGCACGGATCTCATCGACAGCAAGCTCTAAGGCCAGCGAGCGTGTGAAAGAAGTGAGCGCCCCCTTGGTCGCACTGTAAAGGCTGCACTGCACATTGCCCTCAAGTGCGGCATCCGAGGCCACGGAGACGATGCTCCCCTTTGCGCCGCGCATCCGGGGGATCACCGCACGGGCGAGCTTCATCGCGCCGAATACATTCACGGAGAAGAACTCCTCGATGTCTGCGTCCGTCGTATTTTCCAGAAGCTGCTCTCCATAGATACCAGCGGACAGCACCAGACCGTGGATCTTCCCAAGACGAGAAGCGGCCTCTGCGGCCGCATTACACTCCTCCGTCTTCGTCACATCGCAGCGGATGAAATGAGAGCCGGAGACTGCCCCAAGGGCAGCGCGGCCACGCTCTTCGTCTCGCCCGAGAAGGATCGGCTCATAGCCGTCGCGAGAAAGTACCTTCGCCGCCGCCAGCCCGATGCCGGACGTGCCGCCGGAAATGAGGACGAGATTTCGTGTATCTGACATAGCGTATGCTCCTTTGTATGGAAAATATTTTTTGAGGTGGGCAATAGGTTCAACGGGTTCTATGGGGAAGGTGGCGGCTTCGCCGCGAGTATATATGGGGCGATGCCTAAAAGTAGTATGCAAGTCCCAAGTCAGTTGAGGCTCCTAGTCCCTAGTCCTTGGTCACTTTTTCAACGACGACAGGTACACGAACTCGATCCCCTGTGCCTTGAGCTTCGATACCATCTGGCGGAAGGCTTCGGCGGTGTGCGGACGGCAGTGGCCGATGATGATATACGTCCCCTTTTTCTTCGCGCGATCGGCGCCCTCCTGGATCATCGCACAGATGTCAGAGACGGAGGCCGAATTATCGACGAAGAGATCATTTCTCACGTAGGGCACACCGTATGTCTTCGCTGCCTTGTCCGCAGCCGTCGTGCTGTTTGTGTGGCTGTCGAAGAAGAAGAGCCCGCGATGGTGAAGCTCATTCATGACGATATCCATGGTCCTCGCGTCGATGGTAGCCTTCGATCCCTGATGGTTATTGATGCCGATGGCTTCCGGCAGCTGCGAAAGCGAGTCCCTCAGCATCTGCCGAATGGCCGCATCGCTCATGGACGTCAAGATGACCTTCGGCTCCATGCCGATGCCAGAGACGGACTCCATGGGCTGATGGAGAATCACGGGAAGTCCGTGCGCGCGCCACGAGAGTGCAGCATCTCTGGTATGCACCTGATCCGGCATGACGGCCAGCGTGAGCGGGATGCCCATCTGTTCATAGATGTGCTGGGAGTCCAGATCGCGCCCCGCATCATCGATGACGATAGCGAGGCGGCCGGTCACTTGCCCGCCGGCGTTTTCTTTCGGCGGCAAGATGGATGCCGCTTTGGCCGGCAATGCTTTTTCTGAGCTGCCATTCGCACGGGCTTCACTCTTGCCGGACTTTGCAGGTGCTGCTTTTGCGGGCTCCGTCTTCTTTACGGAGGATGGAGCCGGCGCAGATTTCCTCTCCCGAGAGTCTGCGCTCTCTGTCCTTGCGGAAGAAGCGGAAGCCACGACCGTTTCTTTCGGTATTTCCGCCTTCGGCTCTTCTTTGCCTGTGATCTTGGAAACGACATGGCTGATGCTGAAAACTTCCTTCGACGGCTCTGTCTCTCTCGCCTCATCCTCTTTCATGCGCTCTGTCTTCCCGTCAGCTTTCGTGACTTCGGCGGCCTTCGTCGTATCCTCATCGTCCGCTTTGGCTTCGACGACGACGGTTTTATTGATGATATCCTTGATCTTTTCTTTCACGCTCTCGGGCGTCCCCTGGTCTTCCTTCGGGACGAGCCCCTGCATTTCCTTGTCATTGAAAATATGACGGATCGCCGTCACCTGATCCGCATTGTCCGCCGTCGGTGCGTTCGTCATCCGGTCTGTCATATATGCCGAGCCCACCACGAGGCTGATAAAGAAGAGAAGGACCAGGAATGGATGTCCATTGCTCTTTTTCGTTGCTCTTTTTCTTCTGACTGCCATGAATATCTCCTTTGGGAAATGGTTATATCGATTTCGTCTCTATGGCTTTAGTATAAAGGTTCACGGTTACAGGTTCAAGGTCAGCTCATATCGCAGGTATCTTCTTTGGCGTTCTCAAAATGAGACAAATCTGTTATAGGCAGGGAGACTGGGAGAGTCGAAGACTTTAGCCCAAAGACTTCAGACCTCTGACTTCTCCCAGTCTCCTTATCTCCATAAAAAAAGAGCCCGAAGGCTCTTTTTATTTCCGATTTCTCCACACATGCCACGCAGAAAGGACGAAGCAGAGTGTCACCATGCCTGCCGTCACCAGTGTCATGGCGTCATCATGGCTTTGTGTCCGCCAGAGGGCAAACGCGGTGAGGATCGCAAGGAAAAGAAGTTTGATGGTATTCGTCATAGGGAGCTCCAAAGAATAGTGACTTGGGACTGGGTTCTATAGGTTCAAGAGGTTCAAAGGGGTTGGTTCGGCGCAAACATAACGAAGCACCGCAGATTTTTGATAGCGTTTCGCGCCGTCGTCATCAAAAGCGTTGGCGAGAGATCTCTATGGCACACTACGGTAAGTATCATCGCATAGGCACTGGCAGGGAACCTACGCCTTGGTGCTAGGTATTTCTACTTTCATACATACATCGTTTATCGGACTGCAAGAAAGATTTCTCGCTACGCTCGAAATGACGATACGAGAGAGTCTGATGTCTCTCAGTCACCCGTGACTAGTCACTCAAGGCTCCTAATCCCTAGCCACTAATCCCTAATCCCTGCTTTCAAACTTTTGTCATGTAACATGCGTATTGTCCCCCCTTTCCTCCGGAAAGGGGCTCTCCGTGCGCGTTCTCCGATCCTGAAACCTGTCAACCTGAACCCAACAACCTTATCTATTCCGCTCTCTCCAGCATGAGCTTCAGATCTTCCTTGTGGAAGGACTTGATCTCCGGTTTCTCTTCAAGCATGGCGAGGACATAGGCGAGTGCCGCTTCGACGCCGACCTTGAGACCGCTCTCATCGATATCAAATTCCGGCGTATGGTGGTTCGCTCCGGTGCCCAGCGCTTCATTTTCCACGCCGGTGAAAGTGAAGATGCCCGGATAGGTGGACTCGGTGATGGCAAAGGTCTCCGAAGCCATCCATGGCTCGGTGTCTTCCATGACATCACCCACACGCTCGGCGATGGCTTTCCGCGCAAGGTCTACACACTCTTTATTATTGGCCGTGACAGGGAAGTACTGGTCTTCCATGATCTCTGCCGTGCAGCCGTAGTTGCCACAAATGTCCTTGAGCAGCTTCCAGAAATCCTCACGGAAGGAAAGCCCGTCTTCATTCACAAAGCAGCGCGCTGTACCGGCGAAAGTGAGCTCGTCAGGGATGACATTCGGCGTGTCACCCGCCTGCACCATACCGAAGGAATAGGTGAGACAGTTTCTCGGACTGACCTTCCGCATGCGGTAAGACTGAAGCGCCATGTAGAAAGTATTAAAGCAGTCGATCGGGCTGACGGCAAGGCTCGGCATGGAGCCATGTCCGCTCTTGCCATGGATCTTTACACGGTAGAAGAAGGCACCTGCCAGTACACCATCATACATGACCGCGACCTTGCCCGCAGGCAGGCAGTACATCATGTGCGTACCATAGCAGGCATCCACGTGGATCTTCTTCTCGCCCAGATAGGACAGCAGATGACCGACACCACGCTCTCCCATTTCCTCTGCTTCTTCGAACATGAGAAGTACCTTGCCTTCCCATTCGTCCTTGTGTGCTGCAAGGATCTTCGCCGCAGTGAGGAGCATTGCCATGTGTCCGTCATGCCCGCAGGCATGAGAGACACCGTGATTCTTCGAGAGGCACACCTTTTCGCATGCAAGATTCTTCGGGTTCTCTTCGATCGGCAGCGCATCGATATCTGCTCGCATCAGGACCGTCCAGCCATCCTTCCCGCTGTCGATCATGCCAAAGATACCGCCTCGCGGTACACGGACCGTAGAGATCCCCCAGCCATGGAGTGTTTCTTCGATGAAGTCCATGGTCTTCCATTCCTGCTGCGACAGCTCCGGATTTTCATGGAAATGACGGCGAAGAGAAATGAGAAAGCTCTCCTCGGCTTCAACGGTTTTCTTTATATCCATTATGATCAGCTCCTTGTAGGGAAACACTGATGAAATTGTTGTCAGATTTAATCAGCGTTTCCATAGATCGTCGGCAGATATTCTGCCGCATGTCTTTCGTTATACATGTCTTTCATTATAGAAAGGGGAAAGATACGTGTCAAATGATATGGGGAAAAGATTCAAGGGGTTCAACGGGTTCAACGGGGATGGTGCGGCGCATAAAAATCAGAAGCGCCGCGGAGTATCAATAGTGGCAATGCCCGAAGGTTTCTTTGAGAACAGGTTTCCCGTTTTGAGCTTTCCAAACATTGACTGCCTGACCGCGAATGACAAAGATTTCTCGCTTCGCTCGAAATGACGATACGAGAGCATCAGCAGTCGCTCGAGACTCCTAATCCCCAATCCCTAGTCACTAGTCCCAGTCACTCCTAATCCCTAGCTACTAGTCCCCAGTCACTAGTCACTCCACTTCTCCCAGTCGAGGCATCGCAGGGATCGCACCGGCTCTGGTCGTCGAAAGGCTGGCCGCACGGTTTGCAAAGGTAAGGATGTCTTCCAAGCGCTCCTGCGAAAGATGGCTGAGGTTTTCACGGCAAAGCTTGGAAAGGGCCGCACCGAAGAACGTGTCTCCCGCCCCATTCGTATCGACGACTTTCGCAGGGAAGCCGTGGACGCGGCCGGTCAAATGCCCGAACCGGTAGAAGCAGCCTGCCTCTCCGAACGTCACAAGGATGAGGGAAATACCCTTCTCCATCAGACGCCGGCTCCCTTCCTCCCAGTCCTCCGAGCCAGAAAGGAGCGGAAGCTCTTCTTCGGACACCTTGAGAATATCCACGAGCGGCAGCGGCTGGCGCATCGCGATGATCGCCTCCCGCGGATCATCCCAGAGACGGGCGCGGTAGTTCGGATCATAGGTGATGACCGCGCCATAGGATCTTGCGCGGCGGATGGCAGAGAGCACACTGCTGCGGGCCGGCTCCGCTGTCAGAGACACCGAGCCGAAATGCACCATGTGCGCCTTTCTCAGGAGAAAATCCTGGATCTCCTCCTCCATAAGCATGGTATCCGCATGGGATCTCCGATAAAACGTGAAGCTCCGTTCCCCGTTTGCATCGACAGAAACGACGGCAAGGCTCGTCGGGTGCATAGCATCGACGGCAAGCGCAGACACGTCGACGCCATCCTTTTTGAGAACGTCCGTCAGGTAACGCCCGAAGGCATCATCCCCGACCTTACCGATGAAGGCCGTCCTCGCCCCGAGCCGGGATGCCGCGACAGACAGATTGGCCGGCGCGCCGCCCGGATTTGCCGCATAGAGCGGCACGCCCTCCGCATTCACCCCGGTCTGCGTGAGGTCGATCAATATTTCTCCAATGGATAAGATGTCCATGATAAGATCCTTTCAGAAAAATGGTTGGCAGGGATTAGTAGCTAGTGACTGGTGACTGGTGACTAAATGCCACTTTCGGGCATCGCCATTTTTTATAGTCCGCGGCGCTTCTATATTCTTATGCGCCGCACCACCATTTCGCATTTCTCATTTCTAATTTCTCATTCGATCAGAGCTTTCACTCACCATCAATGGGCAGTACGCCCGTGGGCTAACCATTGCACCTATTCCAATCAAAAAAATCCGAACCCCTCTTCCAGAAAGGTTCGGATCATTTGGTGCCGGAGGCGGGACTTGAACCCGCACGATGTCGCCATCGCCAGATTTTGAGTCTGGTGCGTCTGCCATTCCGCCACTCCGGCATATCGATAGTATGTATTGTAGCATACCTATCGACATGCCGTCAATGACAAGTAAGCAGTCAGTGAAATTCTGATCCGGCCATCGTCAGCTCGCAGTGCTGCATTTTCATACGACCGGAGAGAAGCCCCCTGAAAAGGCAGGTATGAGGATCCCCATGCCATGCTCACGCCTGCTCCCGACTATGGCAAAAGGAGAGCGCACTCTGCCGCACACGTCCCGGGTTATTTTTCGATCCCTTTGAAGGTGTAGTCCTTATCTTCGACCGCTTTCCGGATGTCTGCGTCGGGGATTTCTTTGGAAAGTGTCAGGATCGCCGTGCCCTTCTCGTGAGAGACGTCTGCCTTTTCCACGCCGCTCAGCGCTTCCAGTGCTGCCTTCACCGCCTTTTCGCAGTGACCGCACATCATGCCTTCGATTTTGACTGTTTCTTTCATTTCGTTTTCCTCCTTTGGAAATTGAATCGATCTATATGTATAGTCTGCTGCTTCCAGAACCTTCCTGAGGTCGGCTTCCCGGGGCAGCAGGGTATAGCGGATGGTCGCCTTCCCTGTCTTGGCATCGGCTTTCAGACAGGTCACGGAGGGGAGAGTCTCCAATGCTTTCTTCACATGCGCTTCGCAGTTCTCACACATCATGCCCTCGACATGGATGATAGCGCAGCCGGGGCTTTTCTCCTTCACGGGAGTGACTTCTTTTTCCTTGGCGCCCACGCGATGCCTGAGAGGCTTGTCATGAGATGCATCATGGATGTTCACACGGCCGAGACGGAGCGCATTCAG
>ULUF01026962.1_pt1 | contig 12603 bp, 15 predicted proteins | sample 1958311 | NCBI WGS metagenome assembly ULUF01 (sample SAMEA4835754, study PRJEB28245) | human gut metagenome | biome: gut microbiome; material: fecal sample | place: Denmark | collected 2008 | reverse complement strand
GGGCACCATTTGGGCACCATTTACCGAAAAAGCACCACTAATACAGGCGATAAAAGAAACGCCGAGAACCCGCAAAAACATAGAGTTTATGCGGGTTTCCGGCGTTTTCTAATCCCTCAACCGACCTAAAATCATCTTGCGGCAGAGAGAAAAATTCTACTATTTTTTATACAAGGAGGGCAAACATGGCTCTAATGGAAAGGATGACGATCCGTGGGCGTGACCGAATTGCTGACCGTGTCCGAAACCGCCGCACTGCTGAAAACCACCAAGCAGCAGGTACGAAAAATGATCGCACAGCAGTTGATCCCGGCGCTGAAGATCGGGAGAGAATGGCGAATTAGCAAAGTGTATCTGGAAGCGTTCCTGCGAAGTGAGATGGGGTGATGATCGGCGAAAAAGAGGCCGTAAACACGGCCTCTTTCCCCCTGTATTTAGTATTCCCCTTTTTCCGTATAAGATGGGTGCAATTCGCTTTGGATGGCCTCGGTTTTTCTCCCGGTGCGGCACATTTTAAAATGTCGATATACGTAACAGGTAATGATTGCCAAAGATACCCACTGGGCGGTTGAAAAGCCAAGGAAGATGCCGCGAATAGCGTCTCCGCGAAAGAACTCGATACAAAAACGGAAGATAGCATAGGTTACGAGATATATTTGCAAGGTGTCAGTTTTTGGTTGCTTTTTCTCGCAGAAAAGAAGAACAGCAAAAAGCAAGAACTCAAAACCCGCCTCTATCAGTTGTACCGGAAGCCTGTCTAGCGTAAAGATACCGAATAGCTCTGCGGGGGTGGCAAGTTTGACACCATAGCAGCACCCGGCCATAAAACAGCCGATACGTCCAAACCCATGAAACAGCGGGAATGCAGGGACGACCATGCGGTAGATCCGGCCTCGTAAATCTGAGCCCTTTTTTGCATACAGATAGATGGCCAAAATCACACCCAACAATCCGCCATAAAACACATAGCCACTATTTGGAATTAGCATCAACAGGTTCCTGGCGGAGAAATTCTCTATAAGCCAAGGGACTTGGGTTAATGCGTACATGAGCTTGCTCCCCAAAACGCAGCCGACAGCACACAGAGCAACCAGTTTCAAAAACTGGGTAAACGCGATATTGAAGCGGTCCAGACGGGAGTATAGAAATAATAGGGCTGCAAATGCGCCAATAAACGCCAATACGCCATAGGACGGGAGTGTGATCTGAATATACGGGCACATCAGTTTATACCTGAGAACACTTCTGCATCACGCAGGGAATCAAGAGGCCAGTTGCCTGATTTAACGCAGCCGTTATTGTCTCCGCCAATCGTCAGAATATGACTACCATCATCGGTATTCCCGTAAAATACAGAGGTTGAACTATTGTCATCATCATCTGTGACCGTGATGCAGCCTGAATAACAGCTCTTTTGGTCATAGCCACAGCCAAGGCAACCAGAACCATAGTACTGTATATCACAACCGCTGCCGTTCATTTTTGTTTCTCCGGCTTCGATATATTTGAAGGAAACTTCTTTGCAGGATTGCGCCCACAGACAACTATCGCACCCTTTGCCGGAACCCAAGCATCCACCGCAGCCGGGAACGGATAAGCCACTGATCTGATAGGACTCGTCCTTTATGCTCCCGCATTGAACAGTTTCACAAGACTGGTTTCCGCCACAACCTGTGAGTGCAAGAATTCCAAGACAGGCAACCGCCAGAAGCATTAGAACAAATAGCTGTTCCGGTTTTGATTTTTTATCAATTTTTTTCATTTCTCTTTCTCCAATTCAAAATTTACCATTTTATGGCATACCCATTGTTTTCCATCCAAATGAATGCAATGCTTATGCCTATTGCCAGAAGTGAGAGCAAAACCCATTTTGCGATTTTGCCGGGGCGCAGCTCTTTGATCCGCGCAACATTCTCCTCGCGTTCATCTTCATCGAAGTTGAACCTTGAAACTGCAAAGGGAATCGGTGCTGAGATGAGGTAGCCCACATAATAACCCAACGTAGCCTTCTGGAAAAAAGCCAGCACCAGAGTCACGCAATATTGTGCTATGGCAAAAAGCATGTACTTGAGCAAGACCCAGAAAAGCCCAAGAAAAGCCCAAATAATGTTGCCAACGATTCCATAGTCAAACCCGCCTATGTATTCGTAAAATGCGCCGACAAAGATTTCCACGATCGCATGCCCAAAGATCAGAACGCCGTTCCGGAGTCCATCCACATAGCCGAGATCATTGGAAACTTCCTGTGTGGTCATTACTAAATTCTGACCTAAGAACGGCACGGTTTTAGAGGCCAGAGCGGGGGTGAATTTCAGGCCGAAGGCAATGGTACAGGCAACAATAATGAGAACGATGACCCCGCTTATGACAGATAGCTTTTTTGCCGCTTTTAACTCTTTTTCGTTTTCGTTCTCAAACAATGTGTCCCGTAGCTCTTCCTGCTGAGCATCCGGAAGGTCGCTTTGTGCTATGGCATTGCGAAGATCCTCGGCAGCATTTTTTGCTTCCGGTGCGGCAACCTGCTCCCGCAGCGTGTCATAGGCAGCCTTAGCCGCCGCTGCGCGTTCCTGCGTGGGGTATTCAGTGCCGAATACAGTTCGCTTTACGCGGTCGATGCCCGCCAATAGCTGATTGATCTCGGCTAAGTAGATGTCCTGTATCTGTGAGGGATAACCGATCCTTTTTATATCGTTCTTGAGAGCAACAAGAGCCGTTTCTGCCTCAATGTCATCTCCGCATTGCTTTAACCGGGCATAAAGGATGTTGTCATATCCCCGCAGAGATTCAGCTTCGTCTGCATTATCACAGATGATAGGTTCAACTCCCTCTAACCGAGGTTCGACAGTGCGCGCTGCAAGCTCAGCTGCCTGTCGGCGCTTATAAATTTCGTTTTGCGCATTAACTGCTATCGGAGAGTGATACTCTGCTAACGCGGCCTCCGCTTGCTTCAATGCCAACAGATTACCGCCATCGGCAGTACGCAGAATTCTGCGGACATCGGCAGACTCTTTTCTGGCTTGATCAGCCGCCTCACGGGTGCTGCAAACAATGCCATCAACGGTTCGGTATTCTTCATCAAATCTCTTTACAGCTTGTAATACTGTCTGCGCTTCCAGCAACGGCTCAAAATATGCCAGCTTTTTGCGATAGGCGTCGATCTTCTCCTGGGCAGCCAAGGCTTGCTGTTCGGTGTCAATGGTGAACGACTCTGCGAATTTTGCCAGCAAGGATCGCTTTTCCTCATCGACTGTGAGAACACCGAAGTAGTGCGCTATGTTGGAAAGATGTCCGTCCTGATCTCCGTAGTGCTGTAAGACATAGCTGTACCAACGTGCCTGATAGGGATCAAGGTCAAACACGCGGAGCAGTGCAGCCTGTTTGTCGTCTTCTGTAGGCAGCTTGTCCACATTGGAGAGGATCGCTTCGCCCTGACGATGCTCCTCCGGGGTGACAAGTCCGCTGGCCGGGACGTGATCAATGTCCAGTTCATCCAAGCAGCAGACCAGCGCAAAGTGCAGGTTAAACACAGAGAGCCGAAGACCCTTTAACAGTGTCTTGCAGGTATTGGGATCATCGTAAATCTTGGATAATTTGAAGCTGGTAGCAATGGATGAGAAAGTTCTGCCAATGGCGTTGAATACCATGTGGCCAGCCCCCATTACCAAGTTCAGCGCACCGGCGGTTACAGCACCGGAGAGCGCACCGGCCAGGCCAAAGCCACCGCCCTGCCATCTGGCGCGGCCTTCCCTTCTCGCCTTGCGGTATTCATTCAATTCCTCTTCGTCCATGACTACTTCGGCATAACGGTCGTATACATCGTTGAATGCTTCGGCGCATGGTTCTGCAAAGGACTGATAGCGCTCCGCAAAGGTCTGCACATCTATGTCGATCACGCCGTGATGAATCAATGTGGTGATGCAGTGATCCAATGTCGGAGCAAGGCAATCGTGCATTTGCTCACCCAAACCGTTAATGACCTTCTGAATAGAGCCATCCTGCTTATATAGCTTTTCATACTGCACCGCCGCTTCGTTGGCCATCCTTATGAAGTCCATGCGGATGGCGTTGTAAGCGACACGATTTGGTGGGACTTGTACCGTTTGACCGAAAATGACAATTTTGTCGCATGAATCCATTTGTGCTTTCCTCCCCTTGACATGCATGGAGTATTTCTGATACAGAAGTTCTATTGACAATTGATATTCAGACTTTGACGAGTCAAGCTCCCTTTTGAAGCAGAGAAAAATATGCACAGAAAAACACATAATTATATCTGATAAATATAATACTATAATTGAAAGCTCATGTCAATTGCTTTGCATTTCCGATACCATATTATCGGGAGTTGATGCTAATGAAAGAGCAGTACGCTGACAAATATTTACAGTTGGGATTGAAAATTGCCTATTATCGTAAGCTGCGGGGGCTGACGCAAGAGCAGCTTGCCGAGGAGCTTGGGCGAAGTCCGGCCTTTATCGGACATGTAGAAGCGCCCAATATCAACAAAGCGATCTCGTTGGATACGCTGTTTGGCATTGCGGAAGTGCTGGATGTGCAGCCGTATAAGTTCTTACTTTTTGATGAGTGATACTGGGAGAAGAACCCTACGTTTCCGTTTTGACAAGGAACTCTAAATATGTAATATATAAGTGAAGGCCTCCGGGTGATCCCCGGAGGCCTAATTTTACATTTTGGAGGAATTTTGCTATGACCGAACTCCGCACCTGCGCCCACTGCGGTACTGCCGAAGGAGAGCTTACCGAGTTCAACGGCAGGCTCTACTGCCCTGGCTGTTTGGACGACCTGACCCTTGTCTGCACCGACTGCGGCAGCCGTTTCCTACGCACCCACAACCGCAGTGAGAACGATGACTTCCCCATCTGCCCCGAATGCTATGACCGGGACTACACCCGCTGCGTCCGCTGCGGGCGCATCATCGACACCGACCACTGCTGGTATCCGCTGGACAACGACGATCCCTACTGTGCCGATTGCTGCTCTACCATCGAGAACAGCCCCATCCACGACTACTACTTCAAGCCTTACCCCATCTTCTACGGCGACGGCCCGCGCTATTTCGGCGTGGAGCTGGAGATCGACGACGGCGGTGAATGCGACAGCAGTGCGGAGACGCTGATGGGCATCGCCAATCAGTCCAAAACGCTGGCCTACTGCAAGCACGATGGCTCATTGGACGATGGCTTCGAGATCGTCACACACCCCATGTCGCTGGACTGCCAGCTGCATGAGATGCCCTGGGCGGAGGTGCTGGACACAGCCGTCAACATGGGCTACCTGTCACATCAGGCGGGCACCTGCGGGCTGCATATCCATGTCTCCCGCAAGGCCTTTGGAGACACGCTGGATGCGCAGGACAACGCCATTGCCCGCGTGCTGTTCTTTGTGGAGCGCCACTGGGCAGAGCTGCTGCGCTTTTCCCGCCGGACACAGCGGCAGCTGGAGCAGTGGGCTGCCCGCTACGGCTACCGCGACCGACCCGGTGAGATGCTGGAGCATGTCAAGAAAGACCATGGCAGCCGCTACACCTGCGTCAACCTCACTAACGCGGACACCATTGAATTTCGTATGTTCCGGGGTACGTTGAAACTGAATACGCTTATCGCCACATTGCAGATGGTGGATCACATCTGCGATGCGGCGATTTTTATGTCCGACGATGAGCTGCATGACCTGCCCTGGAGCAGTTTTGTCAGTGCCATCAAAGAGCCAGAGCTGGTGCAGTACCTGAAGGAGCGCAATCTCTACATCAATGAGCCGGTTGAGGGAGAGGGGGAAGTCTGATGTGCTGCCTGTTTGGAATTTACGACTACGGCCACAGCCTGACCGCCGCGCAGAAGAAGCGTCTTGTTTCTGCGTTGGCCGTTGCCAGCGAAGATCGCGGTACGGACGCCACCGGCATCGCCTATAACCACAACGGTCACCTGACCGTCTACAAGCGCCCCTATCCTGCACACCTGATGCGGTTCAGGCTGCCCGATGATGCTGCCTGCATTATGGGACATACGCGCATGACCACGCAGGGTGATGAGAAGCACAATTACAACAACCATCCTTTCGAGGGCACAGCGGGTATCCCCTTCGCGCTGGCGCACAACGGTGTGCTGTACAATGACCTGACGCTCCGCAAGGACAAGAACCTGCCCCCTACCCGAATCGAGACAGATAGCTATGTGGCCGTGCAGTTGCTGGCGCAGCAGGGCGAGCTGAGTTTCCGGAGCATCCGCAGCGCCGTAGAGCCCCTCAGAGGTACGCTGACGCTGTCTGTTTTGGACAGCCGGGACAACCTCTATATCATCAAGGGTAACAATCCGCTGACGCTGTACCACTTCCCGCGGATAGGCTTATACGTCTACGCCAGCACAGAGCAGATACTCAAGAAGGGACTGAAGAAGGGCATGCCGCGCACGGAACAGCCCTTTGAGGTAATGCTCCGGGAAGGAGACATATTGCGAATAGACCGGCAGGGGCAGTACACCGTTGAACGCTTCGATACCCGCAACCTGTGGGACGGCACGGCACATTTCATCTGGCCATATTGGGACGTGTACGCCGGACAGGACGAGTATATCAACGATCTGAAATCCGTAGCGTCCGCCTACGGCTACACGCCCCACGACATAGACGTGTTCCTCGGGTATGGTCTTTGCCCGGAGGAGATAGAGGAGATCATGTGCTGTGGGGAGGTATGAAAAGATGCGAGTAGTAATGGTAGAAGTTGGGAGGAAAGCCTGTGAAATGGAATTGGAAGATAGCCTTGCAAGTATGCAGCGTGCTGTTGGCGGTCTTATTCAAGCTGTGTACGAACCCGGAGGACGAGACGCAGCCCTGATCTGCAACGAGGAGGGCAAGCTGCTGGGGCTGCCGCTGAACCGGGCTCTGCGGAATGAGAACGGAGAGATCTATGATGCCATCGCCGGAACATTCTTCATCTGCGGCGCACCGACAGACAGCGAGAACTTCACGTCTCTGACGGACGAGCAGGTTGCCTATTGGCTCGGACGTTTTGCCAAGCCGGAGTTCTTCGTCAGCGTCAACGGGCAGATTATCTGTGTACCGGTGGAGGAACCGTGCCAATAGGGTGTACCCTAACGGTACATAGAAAAAGAGTCCCAATAGGGTCGCTTCCCGCATTTTGGCACGTGCCATCTGCGGGAGGGACTCTATTGGGACTACGTTATTGTTCGGCGGCAATGATTTGTTCGCAATATGCCTTTAGTTGAGGAATCTCATCCGTGATAATTTCCCATGTGATTTCGGGATCGACAGTGCCGTAGCTATGCGCGACAATATTCCGCATAGCCTTGATTTGACGCCAAGGCACGGCGGGGTGCTGTTCACGGAATTCGTCTGTCAGCTTACCCACCAACTCACCGATCTGCAAAATACAAAGTGCGGCGGCATTGCGGTAAATGGGATCGTTCTGAAATGTCTCAGCGCTGTTGCCGAAGCGTTCAACAGTCTGCTCGATTTGCTGGCAGTAGACAACGATATGCTCCAGAGCACCGATGTTGCGGTCAAGAGGCTTCATACAGCAGCACCTCATCTTTCCGTATGGAGTCAAGAAAATGTGAATCAAGGCTGGTGGTGGGGACAAGATCTACCGGCACGCCAAGAGAGTCCTCCAGGTCGAGCAGAAGCCCTGCCAACTGAAAACCGCGGATGCTGCCTTTGTCAATCCGCAAATCAATATCACTCCCGCTTGTCATATCTCCACGGGCATAGGAGCCGAACAGGTAGATGCGCTCCGCGCCATATTGCCTGGCAAGACGTGACACAATGGTCTTAATTTCGCTTAGAGTATATGTTTTCATCGAGGACACCTCCCATCAAAACGCCATTTTGTATGCATAGTATAACAAAATAAATATGAATTTACAAGGGAAGGAAGTATCGCAATTGAAAATCGGTTACATCCGCATATCCACCGCCGATCAGAACACGGCACGGCAAGAGCTGCTGATGGAGCAGTTGGGGGTGGATGAGGTCTACATCGACCGCATGAGCGGCAAGAATACCAATCGCCCAGAGCTGAAAAAGATGATGGAATACGTCAGGCGGGGTGACACGGTGATCGTGGAGTCCATCAGCCGTTTCGCCCGTAATACCCGTGATTTGTTGGAACTGGTGGAGAAGTTGTCCGCCAAAGGTGTGGAATTTGTCAGCAAGAAGGAAGCCATCGACACCACCACGCCTACCGGCAAGTTTATGCTGACCGTATTCGGCGCGGTGGCGGAACTGGAACGGGAATATATCCTCCAACGCCAGCGGGAGGGCATCGCCATTGCCAAGCACAACGGTGTTTACAAAGGGCGCAAGCCTATTCAACCGCCGGAGCTTGAGAAAGTCATAGTTAAGTGGCGGCGTGGGGAGATCACCGCTGCCGAGGCTATGCGGCGGTTAGGGATGAGCAAGAGCACATTTTATCGGAGAGCAAAAAGATAACAAAGGTTCGAATAATTGTCCCGCGGCCATTGATTTTTGTCCCACACCGGAGTATAATAACCGCAAAGAGGAGGTGTGCGAATTGAAGAAGCAGAGCATAGTGAACCTTGTTAAATATCATGTGGAAAAGAATGATGAGGCGTTTGCCATTGAAGTGGCAGGAATAGCGAGAGAATTTGATGCGGCTGGAGACTCTTCTATGGCACAATATCTGATGGAACTAATATCCAATGTGAATTTTTACGTTCCACAGTCAAGCTATCATAATTTGCGTTTTTTAAGCAAAGTGCAGTATTCGACGCAAGCGTTGGTTTTGCCGGATGTTATCGAAGAAGATATAATTGGCATTACAAAAGCAATTAGTAAGAAAACGGAACTGTCTAAGTTTCTGTTTTTCGGTGCACCGGGAAGTGGAAAAACCGAGTCGGTCTATCAAATTGCTAGATTGCTGAGTATGGACATATTAACCGTTTCCTTTGAACAACTTGTTGATAGTCGATTGGGTGAAACAGCAAAAAATGTATCGTTGCTTTTTGATGAGATTAGTCGGCTGCCATATGGCAGAGCACTTGTTTTACTGGATGAAATTGATGCGCTTGTCCTTGACCGTGTGAATAAAAACGACCTCAGAGAAATGGGGAGAGTTACTTCTGTATTCTTGAAAGAGTTAGATCGTTGTAATAACAAAATACCTGTTATTGCAACAACAAATCTTATTAACAACTTCGACAAAGCTATCTTGAGAAGATTTGATGCAATAGTGTCTTTTGACCGTTACTCAAAAGAAGACTTAGTGTTAGTTGCGGACTCAATATTAACGTCATATCTAAAGCGAGCAACAAATTCGAAACAGGATATTAGATTATTTAATAAGATATTGAAGAATTTGGCTGTTATTCCAATGCCAGGAGATTTAAAGCAAATAATAAAAACGTCTATTGCGTTTAGCGATGAATCAAATGAATATGATTATCTGAGGCGCATCTATCTGTCTTTAAATGGGAATCCAAACTCCATAGACATTCAACAGTTAAGTGCGGAAGGGTATACGACAAGAGAAATAGAGATCCTTTCTAGAATGCCCAAAAGTAGTGTATCTAGAAGATTAAGGGGGTAATCTAATGAATCCGTTGTTGCAAGTCAAACTGCGTTTCGTTAGTGAGCGCAATAAGCAGCAGATACCTTCCAAGAATTTGCGGGCAAACGCCTCGGTTTCAGAAGAAAGAGTAGTTACACTTATTGAAAGCCTCAGGGCTGTAAAACGCTTCTATACAGATTCCCCGAAAGTCATTAAAGATATGCTCGTTGATGTGAATTACAACGATATTATCGCAAAATCAAATAGAATTCAGGCAGTGTTAAAGCCTACAGGGAAAGCCACTAATGACATTATTGTTGGAGCGAGGTTTTCTTCAGCTGGAGAAGGCGCAGAAAATCATATCATAACTTATTATGCAGATTATACAACAGTTGATCGGACAATAAATGAGCTAGAAGTAATTAAAAAGTTTATTCGAGAACGATTAGACGGGAAAGCTGTCCCAAGCAATTTCAACGAAACACGCACGAAACAGCCAAGTATTGATTACGATGGTTACGGCCTATCAAAGCCGAAGATTCGAAATCTTATAGTTGACTGCTCTGTTGTTGAATCTTTTGGTGTTCCCGGCATAGAGATTCCTTTTAAACAGGAAGCATGTCTTATTACATTTTATAAAACTGAGTTGCCAATCAACAATCTTTTAGAGAAACTTGCTGTTGATAATTATCGCTACCGATATACGTTTTATGGCGATGATACTATCTCAGCAACACAAGAGCTATGCCAATACTTATCGGAAAATGTACCATACTTGATTTCTATGGTATCTTCCGATTTGTCAAAAGCCACACTAAATGATGTAGGCATAGAACGAAAATATCCTAGAATAGTGATTCCTGACCCAGCAAATGAACCAACTATTGGCGTTATAGATACGCTGTTCGACGAGTCTGTATATTTTAGTAAATGGGTTGAAAATAGCGATTATCTTGAAGGCGTAGAATTACTGCTTGCGCGCAATAGTCAAAGGGAACACGGCACAGAAGTGACATCGATTATTGTTGATGGCCCGAGACTTAACCCGTGGTTGGATGATGGCTGTGGCAGATTTAGAGTAAGACATTTTGGGGTTTGCGATGATAAAATTTCAGTATCAAGACTAGTAAGGAAGATAAAAGAGATCGTTGCTCAAAACCCTGATATTCATGTTTGGAATTTGTCCTTGGGGACAGAGGATGAGGTATCGAAGAATTTTATTTCGTATGATGCAGCTGTAATCGATGAACTAATTTCACAGCGAAATGTAATCTTTGTTATATCTGGAACAAACGACAATAGAACTGTGAAAACAGAAACTTTGCGGGTTGGCTCACCAGCGGATTCACTGAATTCCATTGTTGTTAACTCGGTAAGGCGGGATGGGAGTCCAGCGACCTACTCACGCAGGGGCAATGTGCTTTCGTTTTTTAACAAACCTGATGTCTCATATTATGGTGGTGACTATGATGAGCGTATTACGGTTTTTTCACCGGTCAGAGGCGAAATAGAAGATTTTGGGACATCTTTTGCTGCACCGTGGATAAGTAGAAAACTTTGCTATTTGATTGATGTCATGGGATTATCTAGAGAAGTAGCAAAGGCGTTAATTATTGATGCCGCAGCCGGATGGGAATATCAGATTTCAACCCATAAAGTGAAAGACATTATCGGATATGGGGTAGTTCCCATAAACATTAACAGCATTTTGGAAACGCCGAATGACGAGATACGGTTTGCTGTATACGGAACATCTCAATCATATAAAACAGCAAACTATGCTATACCAGTCCCGAAAGACAACGACAATAAGTATCCTTATATTGCACGTGCAACCATGTGTTATTTCCCCAAATGTTCGCGTTCACAAGGAGTTGATTACACCAATCGGGAGCTGTCGTTAAAGTTTGGACGGGTGAGAACGGATGGAAGCATTGAGGATATTAATGACAATGTTCAAGATGATACAGGATCTCACATTGATGAACGGGCTTCGCGTAAAGAGTTCAGAAAGTGGGAAAACACGAAATTTATATCTAAAATTTTAAAAAGAAATCGCCCATTGAAGGCCTATGATGAGAGGCTGTGGGGAATTTCGGTCGTGTCAAAAGAACGGTTAAGCACAAAAACACAAGGTAGTCTCAACTTCGCGGCGATAGTCACGCTAAAAGAAATCAAAGGGGTAAATCGAATTCAAGATTTTGTTACCGCCTGTGCATTGAGAGGATATATTGTAAATGAGCTTGATATCAATGCCCGAGTTGAGGCTTACAATGCCAACCAAGAAGAGGTGCATTTTGAATAAAATGAATGCGTATATCCCTATAACTATGGCCGGGGGCAGTACTGATGCCCGCCTAGGGGCAAGCGGCAATCACCTATGTGGTGATTGCCGCTTAGTTTTTAAGAGCTTTAGATTTGAAGTTGTACCTTATATGTATGCCGCACTTCGTGACTGTTGGCAGTCCTGTCCACCCTCATAAAACTCATCGTTCGTATGGTCGTCATCTTCTTGACCATCTGGCCGCCCACAGAGCCGGCCTCGCGGCTGGTCAGGTGACCGTTGTAACCGTTCTTCAGGTTCACGCCGACCTCAGAGGCGGCCTCCATCTTGAACTGATCCATAGCGGCCTTGGCCTCGGGGACATTCAGCTTGTTGCTGTTCTTGGTAGACATCGTTGTGTTCTCCTTTCATGTTGTGGGGCAAATGCCCTTGTTGGGTATCGCAACGGTAGTTTTGCCGTCCGACAGCGCGATATGCATGAAAAACAGTGGCAAATGCTGGATACGGCGCGCAAAAAGGATAGACAAACGGGCGTATTCATGGTATACTAAATTCACTTAACAGCGAGGGGGACCTTCTTTCAGGAAGGACCGAGCAGGGAGGAAGAGGAAAAAGCGCGGCAGCTGCCGCGCTTTTTCGCGTCCTGCGCCGGACAAAAAAAGAGGGAGATGACAACACCATCGCCCTCTCCACTATGTAAAAAATAAGTCGGAGCAAGCATACAAACCTGCTCCGACGTGGTCCGAGTGTCGAGATTCGAACTCGAGGCCTCTTGAAC
>ULUF01028189.1_pt1 | contig 12703 bp, 16 predicted proteins | sample 1958311 | NCBI WGS metagenome assembly ULUF01 (sample SAMEA4835754, study PRJEB28245) | human gut metagenome | biome: gut microbiome; material: fecal sample | place: Denmark | collected 2008 | reverse complement strand
GCAAACACAAAAAAGGCCGTCTCATTTTGAGACAGCCTCTTATCTTTATTTCAGCGGAGAGACAGGATTATGAACCTTTCTCTCTTAAGTCTATGTAAATCATCGTTTTAAATCAGTTCAATTTTTCAAGTGTAACGATTTAGTAACTGAAAACTGTCTTTTTATGTCACTCATAGACTTTCGCTTGTCCAAACTTCATCATTACATTACAATGTTAACATTTTATTTTCTCATAGCAATAAGGATAAAGGATATAATTGAACTTTTGCATAAAAAACAAAGCTATCTCTAATAGATAAATATTAATGTTATTAGTCCCGATTTAAAGTAGAATCTAAACGAATCGTACTCAATCGGGACTATTTGTATTATAAGCTTTTATTAATGCCCACAATAAATGAATTACACACAAGCAATTATAGCTTTCGGATCAACATCCTGATAATGAACTTTCAAATTATGGAGAGCTATAACTAAATATTCTATGATATTTTTAGGATTATCTTGTTTTCTGTCATTCAAATCAAGTTCTTCTGTATGCGGTTGTGAGGAACAAAGTAATATTATTTGTTTATCTGATAATTTACATCCTCGGACGGGTGGTCCCGCCCTTGGCGCTGGCCGTTCCCCGACCGATGAGTTTTCTAATAGGAAATAATGCGTGACACAGTTTATTTTACACTACCTAACACATCAAGGTGATCCCAAAACGATTGCTTGTCATTATCCATTATTATTTCTTTTTTCCGTGTTAGTAGAAACCTCTTCCGACCCATTTACATCTTTCTCAATATTATTCATTCCGTCTTTGAATGAACGTACACCTTTCCCAAGACCCTTCATCAGTTCCGGTATTTTCTTGCCTCCGAAAAATAACAGAACGACCAAGACTATTAGAATAATCTCCTGTGTTCCTATTCCAAACATAAATAATTGTATTTTAAGATTAAAGATTTTATTTGATACATTCTATCCAAACACGAAGTCCGTCTTTGTCAGTCCTGTTCAAGAGTTTTCCTTCTTTCCAGTCCAATTCAGGATAAGTTCTTTTAAGTATCTTTACACTATTGGCTATACTGCTGCCTCCGGAAGTCGCGAATGGTATCAGCATCTTACCTTTCAGCACATGGCTTTCTATAAATGTATTGATGATACGTGGCGACAAATTCCACCAAATCGGATAACCGAGAAAAATTATATCATACTTCTGAATATTGTCCATTTTGCTTTTCAAAGCAGGACGAGATTGTGGATTATTCATTTCCACAGAACTGCGTGATTTTTTATCATTCCAGTCAAGGTCAGCATTTGTATAACTCTTTGATGGAACAATCTTATATAATTCGCCATTTGTAATTTCTGCAATATTTTTAGCAACATTTTCTGTCGTACCTGTTACTGAAAAATACGCAACCAAAATTTTAGATGTTTTCATATTAACTTCCTTATTCTTTTGTGCTTGAACAGTCCAAGTAGAACATGCTATAAAAAATGCAACCAGTGATAATATAACTCGATTATTCATACTACTATTATTGGTTATTTTCAAATATAAAATTCATACGGTTGTCCAATTCGTTGAACACACTTAAATCAGAAGTTATCTGTCCTATTGGAATAACACGCATAGTCAGTTGTCCCATGTCCGGATTTTCTGCCTGCCCATAAAAAATAGCAATTGTATTGTTAGACGGGCAATAAGTAATATCGCCATTCTTAAATTCTAATTGTCCCTCTTCTGTATTGGTCGGACGTAAGGGCATAGAGCCATAAAACTCTCGCTGTGCATATCTTCCAAGTGTTACTTCAAGAGGAAACATGCCGCGTATTTCTTTGGCAAGTGGAGTATTTCTCCATGTGGCTGAAAACAGGTGATCGCCAGCCTTAACCGTAACATTTCCATCGACAGACATATCCCAGTCAATCCCTAAACCTGTCAACCATTGCTGGACTTTAGATTCAGCATTAGGTACGTCAGATGCTTCTACTGCAAATCCGTCCAAAACCTTCGCTCCGGCAGCGGCTTCAGCTACAGAACGGAATGTACCGGCTGCCCCATAGCCGTCATGCGTACAAAATGGTATTACCGTTTTTCCTTCAAAATTATAATCTGAAAGGAAAGAAGCTACAGGTCTGGGAATGTCCATAGCCCAATTGGGATAGCCAATAAAAATAATATCGTATTGTTCTTCCATGTCCTCTATTTCATCGGCGAGTTCCGGTAAAGCACCGGCAGACTGTTCCCTGTGATTTTGATCACGTACCTCATTAAAATCCGTTGGATAAACTGAAGATGTACGGATAAGATGAATGTCGCCTTTTGTAACGGATTGAATATATCGGGCTATCTGTTCTGTAGTTCCTACTCGTTCACCATTGTTTATGATAATACTTGCTCCTGTAGAAGCGTCCACATTATCAGGATAATTTGTATTACCCCAGCGACTGAAGTATGCAATCAGAGTTTTCCCGTTTCCCGGAGTTTCAGGTTCTTGATTATTATTGTCTTCATTGCTACCCGAATCATTGGAATTTTCGGTTTGAGGTTCATTTTCATCTTTACTGCAACCTGCAAAAGTGAAAGCTGGCAATAGTAACATACATAGTATAAACAATTTTTTCATATAAATCACTTTATTGTTTTACATATCCGATGGATTCCAGCCATTCCGTAATCATTGAATGACAGTTTGAAGTTTGAGAAGAACGTATCCAGAGGCTCGGTGAAAGGAAATTGCCGTCAGGGATAAGCCTTTTAGCATCTGATTCCACTTCGCTAATTCCACTACTTGCACTTGACACTACTAACCCAATATTCTTTCCGGCCATATCACGGCCATAATGGAACAAAAAAGTCTGTAACGGTGCTGCCATATTGCTCCACCAAAGAGGTGCACCTATGAAAATCGTACTGTATTCATCAAAGTTCACTTCCACAGGGTCAATGGCAGGATAGGAAGATGCCTCGTTAGGATTTTCGCGTATGGCTGCAATCAAAGCACTGCCAATCGCATAATTATCTGCAGCGTAATCAATACCCTTCTCTGCCGGTTCCACCCTTATAATATCCGCATCAATTTGTGACTGCAAGTCGGTCATGATGGTATGGGTATTGTTTGTAAAACTGTAATAGACAATCAAGGTCTTTCCTGCCAAAGACGGATTATCTGAATCTTGAGTTCCTTCATTATCATCACCATCTTCATTATTGTCCCCATCACTCGGATTTTCAGTTTGCGGGTCATCTGGAACTGGATTATCTTCGTCACAAGAAGTAAATCCTAATGTCAGTCCTGCTATCAGCAGGAAATAAAAAATTTTCTTCATATCTCAATTACTTTTAATGTTATATGTTTATCAGTCAAATTTTGCTTGTAGCAATATTACTTTCAAATTAGAACCACAATGCAAAAATAGGAAGGAAAAGAAATAAACACTTTGTTTACAAGTTCAGTTTACTTTGCTAAAAAGTTCATATTAAAATTTCTTCCAAATAATTTTATCTGTAGTTTGCGGTTTCAGTAAATCGTAGATGTTCAGTCGGCACTTTCCTATGAAATCAAAAAGAATGGCAGCATATTGTTTGTTAATATTCAGCAATAAATATGCCCCTTCCAAGCGTTTTAACTGTAATATCCTGTCTGAAATTTCTTCTTCGCTTTTTATATATGGAATCAATGACTGAAAAAGACTTTCTATTTCCGGACGTAGAGGAAGCAGATGCAGTACAGATAATGCATCCGAATGTGTGTCAAGGCTGTTTTCATTAAAAGTATGATAAAATTCGCATAAAAACGGCAGCGGCAATTCAAGAAATAACATTAAACACGTATCATCCATATCCTTTTCGTAGTAAAGTTGCAAATGGCTGTCACGACCGACAAAAGCAGTATCTCCCGATTTTATGACAAGCGATTCGCCGCATTGATTTCGCAAGAAAAGTTCTCCTTTGTATATATGAACCAGTGTATGATTAAGAAAAAAGTGGCGGGCGTAATTCATTTTACATTCAGTCTTAACAGGTCAATCCTAAAAGTTTACATGGATTGTCTTTTACTAATAACTCTATTTGTTTTTTCGAAAGTCCATTGAAATGCAAAGTTTTGATACACCTTCGCATTCCTTCTATGGGATGCGGCATTCCCGGTTGTCCCAAATCCGTAGTTACGAAACTGCGTTCAGGATTGATCCGGGCAAAATCAGCAAAGGTTTCATCGCTCATACGAGAAAAATCAGGCAATCCGGTTCCAGGTCCCCACAAATTGGTTATATAGCTGTATTCAATCCATGCACCCAATTCAATACATTGTTTTATCTGGTCATAGGTCATTCTCCAAATACCTGAATTGGCATGTGTTACGACAAACTTTCTTAATCCGACATCTTTTGCTTTTCTTGCCATAACAATACTTTCTTCGGGAGACGAATGCCCGGTTGCGAAAATAATATCCACTTCTGCACAAATCTCCATGACACGTACTACCTCTGGCAACACCTTGCCGTTATCATCCAGCACGGGAACTCCCTCTCTTTTATTATGGTAACGCAAATTTTGATAGACGGCATCTTGTGTAGGCATCCATATGCATCGGCATAAATTCCCAGTTGTTCTGACTGCCTTTTGTGCGGCAAATACATTGACCTTATCGCCATGTACTCTGTTCATGCAAAGACTGCCGAATACTTCAAAACCGGGTAACATTTCCCTAATGAGATATGCACGGTCGTGGCAGCTGAAATCATTTGATTTGAAAAGCAGAGCCTTGTATCCTGCATTTTTTGCATCTTGTGTAAATTCCAGTTCATTTTTCAAACGTGCTTTTGAATCGGGTGCAGCGTGCAAATGAATATCACAAATTCCTTTTAACATATCATCAGAATATACCAGTTCACTTTCGTTGTTACATGATGACATAAATTCTCTCATACCTTTCCCGTTTATTGGCAAAATACCTGACAGAAACATTGCACTTCCCGCCATCATGGATTTACGGATAAAGTCTCTCCGGGATAAATCTTGCCTATTTTTCATTTGTTTTATGTAAGTTTATAAGACCTATTTCCTGCAACCATGCAATCACTCTCTCTCTTGCAGTGTCATATGTACCACGACGGATCTGTATGCCTTCGAGAACCTCCGATTGCGGACATAACGAACGGATAAGGCGGTAACTTTCTTCGGCAGAGCTTGTTCCGCTTGTGCAGAACGGTATTACAGTTTTCCCTGAAAGATTATAATCTGTAAGGAATGTACGAACGGGAGGTGCAGCTGTTCCAACCCAAATCGGATAGCCGACGAAAATCATATCATACGAATCAATGCTGTCAATCTGCGTAACCAGCGGAGGACAATACCCGGCAGCTATTTCTTCACGGGCTTGTTCCAAAAGCGTATCATAGTCATCAGTGTACGGTTCTTCTGTCTGAAGTTCTACCATGTCGCTTTCTACCGCATCATGTATATAACCAGCTATTGTCCGGGTATTTCCCGTATGGGAAAAGTAAACAATTAACGCTTTCCTGTCTTCTGTAGGAACGGCAGGCTCTTCCGAGTTTGAATTGTCCGGTAAATCTGTTTTTACTTCATCTGCCGAACACCCCGAAACGGTTAACATTATCAAAGTCAGCAGCCATAAAATCTTTGTTTTCATCTTAATAGTCTTTTGATTTGTTATACAATTGCAAAAGTAAAAGTAAAGCCTTGCAACCTATTTGCTGCAAGGCTCAAACTATTTTGTTTACAAGCTCTGTAAAATATTCATTTCAGTGTATCGTATTGTTCATCCGTTACCGGTTCGAGCCATTCATTAGATGTATTTTCTCCTTCAATCTCGAATGCGAGATGTGCAAACCAACTGTCTGCCGCAGCCCCGTGCCAATGCTTCACGTTTGCGGGTATGTGTATTACCGTGCCAGGGAATATTTCCACTGCCGGTTTGCCTTCTTCCTGATACCAGCCACGTCCGGCAACGCCTATAAGCATCTGTCCTCCGCCTTTCGTTGCCTTGTGAATATGCCAGTTATTACGACAACCCGGTTCAAAGGTAACGTTGGAAATTTTCACCTGCTCCGTAGAAATGGGGGCAAGGTAACTGTTACCGATAAAATACTTTGCGTATGCAGTGTTAGGTTCTCCAATCGGAAAAATCATTTCTTTTTGGAAATCAGCTTTGGCATCCTGCAACACTGTATCTTCTGACCAGACATCCTTTGCCAGACGAAATGCCGCCCATGCTTTCGGCCAACCTGCATAAAAGCCTATTTGGGTAAGTATCTCAGCAATTTCCATACGCGTAATTCCGTTATTTTTTGCTGATTGAAGGTGATAGGTCAATGAACTGTCAGTAATTCCCTGACTGATTAGCGATGTAATTGTTACCAAACTGCGGTCACGCAACCCGAGTTTGTCCGTGCGGCTCCATACTTCACCAAAAAGGACATCATCGTTGAGCTCCGCAAATTTAGGAGCAAAATTTCCCAATTGGTCACGCCCTGCTGTCTGTACTATTTTTTCCTGTGCCATAACATTGAATGTTACAATACAGGATAATAGAGTTAAAATAATCTTACTCATATTGTTTTTCATTTATCAATTTCATTCAGGTATTTCACAAAAAATTATTTATCTTGTTAAATGGTATTACATTTTCATTGTCGTAAAGGTCTGTATGATTCGCTCCCGGTATAATCAGAATTTCCTTGTTTTCACCTTTCAATCTTTTGAAGGCATCTTCGCTGAAATAACGGGAATGTGCCTGTTCACCATGAACAAGCAACACAGCACTACGGATTTCTTCAATATAGGAAAGTATAGGCATATTGATAAACGCCAAAGTTGCTGTCTTGTTTATTCCGTCGTTTGAATTGGGAGAACGACGGTGGTAGCCTCTTTCAGTCTTGTAATAATCATGATATTGTTTCACAAATAGCGGTGCGTCTTCTGGAACCGGATTAACTACTCCGCCGTCACGTTCATAGTTTCCGGCAAGGTAATCTTCTGTCCTCTGTTCACTGAGTTTCTTACGTAATTCATACCTGTCATCTACAGTCATCTTGTCAAAATATCCGTTAGCATTTACTCTACTCATATCATACATGGTTGATGTTACGGTAGCCTTTATGCGCGGATCGTTTGCAGCCGCATTCAAAGCGAAACCGCCCCAGCCACAGATACCAAGAATGCCGATACGCTGTGCATCTACATCCTTACGGACGGAAAGATAATCCACCGCCGCACTGAAATCCTCCGTGCTGATTTCTGGGGAAGTCAGATTACGGGGTGTCCCACCGCTCTCTCCATAATAGGAAGGATCGAAAGCAATGGTCAGAAAACCGTATTCAGCCAAAGTCTGTGCATAACGGCCTGATACTTGTTCCTTTACTGCGCCGTATGGCCCGCTTACGGCTATGGCGGCCAGCCTCCCTTGTGCATTTTGGGGTTTGTATAAATCAGCGGCAAGGGCAATACCATAACGGTTGTGAAAAGTCACTTTCGTGTGTTCCACTTTATCACTCTTTGGAAATGTTTTGTCCCATTTTTGTGTAAGATTCAATGTATCCATATTTTTATTTCTTTTTGATGTAGAATTGTTGACGCACGAAGTCAATGCCAGCAAAACAATAAAAATTGACACAACATTAATTTTCATGACATAGTTTTTTTTATGATTTCCGATCGACATTATCATGTGGCTAATATTATATGGTTTCATATCATTCGATTTTAATATGTAAAGCAAAATAAAATCAACCTCCAACCTGTTTCTGCTGCTCGGCATTGTAGCGGTCTCCCATGACAGGGATAGCTGACACCATATTTTCCAGCTCCTGCCATTCTTCCGGTGTGAGACTGAAGTCAAGCGTACGCAGGTTTTCTTCCAAGTGTGACAATTTGGTCGTACCCGGAATAGGAACAATCCACGGAGCTTTCTGCAACAGCCAGCCGAGTGCAAGTTGTGCCGATGTCATGCCACGTTCCCGCCCGAAACGTTGCAGTGCATTCACAATACGGTAGTTGGCACGCATGGCTTCCGGTGTAAAACGGGGAAGCGTGTTACGGTTGTCATTGTTCGGATCAAATTGGGTGTATTCATTCAAGTCTCCACCGAGAAAACCTCGGTTAATCGGACTGTAAGGGACAAAACCAATACCCAATTCACGACATGTATCAAGTACACCGTTTTCTTCTACAAGACGATGCATCAGATGGTATTCACTTTGAACGGCTGTCAACGGACAAACAGCATGAGCCTTGCGTATGGATTCCGCACTCAGTTCGCACACTCCCCAATGCTGCACCTTACCTTCTTTCATCAGGTCGGCAATGGTAGATGCAACCTCCTCTATCGGGGTATTGCGGTCATAACGGTGCTGGTAAAACATGGGTAGTGAATCCAATCGAAGACGTCTTAAAGAATCCTCACAATAACGGCGTATAATAGCTGGACGGCTGTCTTGTCTGCCTGTTGCCTTTCCGTCTATCACTTCATGTCCAAATTTCGTTGTCACGTTGATTTTTCCTTTGAATTCGGAAAGAGCTTCTCCGGCAAGTTCTTCATTGGTTATCGGACCATAGATGATAGCCGTGTCAAAAAGAGTCACTCCACGTTCTACAGCTTCGTGCAGAAGGCGGACACACGCTTTCTTGTCAGGGTGCTGGCTGCGGTTGTAAGTCATACCCATAACCCCGAATCCGAGAGCTGACACTTCAAATGCAGCCTTTCCGCTACCCAATGTACGATGCGGAAGGCTATTACCTTTTTGCATATTCCGATTATCATCTCCATTTATTGCGGCATTTGCAGCTTGTACCTTGTTCATTGTCGGCTGTATGGTCAATGCTGCACCTACGGCTGCGGCTGTCTTTAAAAAAGCACGGCGGCTGATTCCTTCTTTATGTTCCATATCTGTAATTATATGAGTTAATGTATTGAAAAAGCGCCATCTACCAATAACGCATGTCCGTCCACAAAGCTTGCTTGCGGGCTACACAACCAAAGTACAGCATTGGCTATTTCTTCCGGTTTTCCTAATCTTCCGGCTGGGATGTCACGTACAAGTCCCGTTTCTAATTCCGGATTACGATGTATTAAGTCTTCAGCCATAGGTGTTCTTATAACTCCCGGACATACGGCATTGATACGGATGCCTTTTGCTGCATAGTCAATGGCCGCTGTACGGGTCAACCCGATAATTGCATGTTTGCAAGCGATATAAGCAGCTTGTCCGGGGAAACCTGTAACACCGCCTTGTGAAGATGTGTTCACAATCGCTCCGCTACCTTGTTTCAGCATTTGGATGATTTCATAACGCATGCAGTTCCATACTCCTTTCAAGTCCACTGCCACAGTCCGATCAAACTCCTCATCGGTAATTTCAGCCATTGGACGCTGGGGTGTTTGAATTCCGGCATTGTTATGTGCTGCATCCAATCTGCCATATTTCCCAACAACCCACTCAATCATTTCTTTTACCGCGAGTGTATCAGACACATCACAACGGTATGCCACTGCCCCAAAACCTTCTTCAACTAATTTTCTTGCCTGCTCTGACGGCTCTTTAATATCTACCAAAACTGTCATATAGCCGGCTTTGGCAATTGCTTCAGCGCAAGCAAGCCCTATTCCCATAGCTGCACCTGTTACCAATGCAACCCTTTTACCTTTCATTGTATCAATTGTTTCCATATCAAATAATGTTATTTATAACTCTAATGCAAAAGTAATGTGGAAGAAATGAAATGGCTTTGTTTGCTGGCTCAAATGAGTTTGTCCTGAGGGTCACTACTGATAAAAATAAATCCCAGCAAAGTAATGAAAACCACTTTGCTGGGATTTATTCTGTAATATCAGATACTTAAATACTATTTGCAGGTGAATAACCGTACATTTCTTTATATATTTTTGAGAAGTGGGACAGATTCTTGAAACCTACATCGAAGCAGGCTTCGGTCACTTTCAGTTTACCCGATTGAATCAGTTCATGTGCAGCCTCAAGCCTTCTTTGAATCAACCATTTTTGAGGAGTAAGGTCACTTATCTTTTTGAAATCACGTTTGAACGTAGCGAGACTCCTTCCGGTATAGTTAGCTATTTCTTCAAGGGACAGATCATTTTTGAAATTCTTCTCCATGAAATCCAGTATGTCTATTTTCCATGGATCGGCAAAATCAAACAAAGAAGCATACAGATTTTTGTCCGTATTTAGTAACACATAAATACCTTCAGTCATTTTCAAATTCAGCAACTCCTCTGTGGGCTGTATCTTAGAATTAAAATAGGGGGTCATGGATTCAAACAGACTGACTATGTCAGGTCTGTTGGAGGGGAGTTTACAAAGACTGACATTGCTTCGCTTAGCTTTCTCCGGTATTGTGTTTTTATCCATTTTACTGTAAAAATCACGCAGGAATTTGGTCGTAAACATTAAAAAAATAGCCTTGAATTGTTCTCCCTTATATGCTTGTTTAGTGAGCTGTACACCAAAATCCTTTCGGATGAAAGCGCAGTCTCCTTTGTGTAACCGGGTTATCTTTTCACGCTCATTGATTTCCAACTCCCCGGAATACATATATACCAAAACATGGGAATGATTCCGATGCAGACAGCTCATACCGTCATTAAAGTACATTGCTAAAAATATGTCTGAATAGCGTAAAGTGTTAATACAGTTCATTTTATAATCCTCCTCTTGTTTCTGCAAAAATAGTATTTCTGCTGTAAAATAAGGAAGTTATAGCGAGAAAGTATTTGTTGTAAGGCTCATTATTAAGTTTATTCCTTATTTTAATAGGGTTTCGTTGTAAATCAACAACTATGTATTGTTCTTGACAAATATAAAACTTGACGATGAAGATAAATATCCCATTCTTAGATAGAACAGAATCTTAAATGTACTCTTACTCATATCCTTTTTTAATTTAGCTCCGTTACAGTGGGGGTAATGACTTTCCTCTGCAAAGGAATAATTAATAATTGGGTTACAAGCAGAAATTTGAATGTCAATGAGATACAAATCAAGGACTTACATCGAAAATCGTTACAGAAGATTTTCCCGATTTTCCTGTAACGGTTTTGTAACGGAACTTTGTCTGAAGTGGGCATTTTTACGTTGACCCGGCATTTGAATTTCGGTTGTCCACCGGATAAATAGAAAAAAGTCCCGTAAAACGTTGATTTTACGGGACTTATCTTTAATTTCTTAGGCTTCAGCGGAGAGACAGGTTTTTGAACCTATAACTCTAACCACTTATGCTACAATGTCTTATATTCCAAAATTTCAAATAGGTAACGAAACAGTAACGATTTTCAGACGTTGGGCTTGTCCAACTTTGACCGCTGTTTGTCTGCCTAACTTTCGGGTTCAAAGATACGGCTTTCTTTTGAAACTCGCAAATCATCTGATAATAAATATTTTTGGGTTAGTGCAAGGTGCAAGCTATATATATAAATATATACTTGCACCTTGCACTAAAAATTTTGTCATTTAGCGAATTTGCTATAATTTTGTGTGAACTAATGATTTCAATAAATGAATGATTTAACATGAAACAATTTAATTTGCAATTTGCCAACCATTCGAAATTAGAACAGCTAAAGCTGTTCTTTTTGGAACATGGCACTTATATTGAACTCAAAAAGGGCGAACAGTTCTCTATTCAAGGTAAAATGAACTGCCGGGGGGCTTATATTGAAAACGGTTTATTGAGATATACCCGTGTGGATGAAAGAGGAAATATACATATAGTAGGATATACTTTCTCCGAAGAATTTGCAGGAAGTTTATGTACACTTATAGAACCTAATCAACCGTCATTAGTAACAATTGAAGCTGTTTGCGATTCAAAGATTTACTATCTACCGTATTCAAAGTTAGAGGATTTTTTTGCTACAAATGCCGAGACAGCACAAATAAAGTGCGCTCTTGTCGAACAATCCTACTCGTTAATGTATCATAGATTATTGGATATGTACTGTAAAACTACGGAAGAACTTTATCTTGATTTATTGAACAGATGTCCCGACATTCAAGAATATATTACGTTAAAAGAGATAGCCTCTTTCTTGCAAGTCACACCGGAAACTGTTAGTCGTATACGTTGCAAACTGAAGAAATAACTTATCCTTTAACATACTTTATATTAGGGTCTTGACAATTGTCAAGACCTTTTTTATTTATTCTTCCGTATTTTGCATTCACTATTTAATAATATTGATATGATACGTAAATTAACACAAGAAGAATATAACAATGCTGCCGATTTATCTTATCAAGTATGCATGGAAAGGAATGATTTCACCCAAGAAGGTATTGAAACCTTTAAAAGCTTCGTGTATGACACATCGTTGATGAATACGCTTGACATATATGGGGCTTTTGACAATCATTTATTGATAGGAATAATCGGTGTACATCGGGAAAGGCAACATATATCCCTCTTCTTTGTCTTGCCACACTATCATCGGCAAGGAATAGGAAAATCGTTATTTGACTATATGATGAGCAATTGTAATTTTACTTATATAACAGTTAATTCTTCAACCTATGCAGAAACTTTTTATACATCTTTAGGCTTCAAAAAAGTGGGTGAAAAAGAGATTAATAAAGGTATTGTTAGTATCCCTATGGAGAGAAATATATAATTATTGTCAATCACTTAAAATAGAGATAAGATGAAAAAGAAAATTACTTTATGTATGGTGCT
>ULUF01039621.1_pt1 | contig 12869 bp, 9 predicted proteins | sample 1958311 | NCBI WGS metagenome assembly ULUF01 (sample SAMEA4835754, study PRJEB28245) | human gut metagenome | biome: gut microbiome; material: fecal sample | place: Denmark | collected 2008 | reverse complement strand
TCGAGAAATGACAAGAAATGGCAGGAAATATCAATACAGACATATAAATTTAAGACTATTTAAGTCTAATCGCTTTAATATCTCAGATATTTTGTATAAACAAATGCTGTTTTTTATTACTATTTGATATCAAAACGTGAACGAAGAACTATCTGCGTTTAGATAATTTATACAGTATTAAGAAAAAGTAGTGGCAAACAATCTCATAATAAGTTTGCTTGCCACTTTATAAATAGAACAATTAAAGACCAATTCGGACCTTCCTTTCTTGTTGTACTATTGTATCAGAGTGGAATTCTCCCGATTTGATTGTATTGTTATCTGTTTGAGATTTATCACTTATATCCTTTTCTGGAACAGGTGGTGTCAATTCAAGTTGTATTTTCCTGTCCAACGCCGCCAGCTCCGCTTTCAGACCTTTCAGTTCTTCCTCTTTCTTCCAAGTTTTGCCAGCTATCTCTTCCAGTTGCGGTATTTCCTTTTCCAAAGCCTTGCATCTTGAATCATACTGCTCAATGTAGCTTGGTATCTTCTGTAAGGCATTCAGAAAGTTGTTTGCCGCTGCTATCGGGTCCGACTTGGCGAGATGTCCGTTGTTGTACTGATACTTGTAATGACCCTCAACAACAAAGCGGTTATCAACGAAGGGAAGACCGTTCTCAAAATTTGTCTCGCTCACGACCTTGATGGGGAAACCATAAATTGCACCTATTTCCTTGTATTCCCCATCTGTCCTTTCCGTTTTTGCCATCCTTTGAAGCTGTTTGCCTATCACTTCTAGATTATTGGACTCAAGACCGTTAAGAGTGATGAGATTGAGAATATTTCCGTCCTTGTCCTTCTTTGCCTGACTCATAAACTTATCATAGTCCGCTGTCATGCCTTTGAGTATAGCCCGATTGCCGTCTAACTCTTCTGACTTTGATTTCAGTTTCAGTTCAGAATCACGTTTGCCCCTGTTGAATGATTTGCGTTCACCCTCCAGAGAAGCAATCTTCTTCTCCAGTTTCGCCTTGTCAAGCAAGTCGGTATTGCCGGAGAGAATAGCCATATACTCGGAAAAATTCATACCCGATTTCTCGTCCATTGCTCCCTCGTCAATGGTTCTCGCCCCCAAGGCTCCGCTTTTCAACTGCGAGATAAAAGTCTGCTTGCAGTGCAGGAGGTTGAACTTGTACGAGTCAAGCGACTTTTCCACCGCATAGATGATGACATCCACCTTGTTGTCGGCATACAGTTTGGCAATCTCGTTGCCGGCACGCACACCTCGACCGTCACGCTGTGCCAAGTCGGACGGTCGCCACGGTGTATCCAAATGATGAATCGCCACACACCGTTTTTGTGCGTTTACACCTGTACCTAACATGGATGTGGAGCCGAACAACACCCGCACAGAACCCTCGTTCATAGCTGCTATCACCATCTTTCTTGCCATCTCGTTCTTGCATTCCTGAATGAAGCGGATTTCAGATGAAGGTATTCCATAATCCTCTATCAACTTGCGCTTGATTTCTGAATACACGTTGAATTCCCCAGGTCTGTATGTGCCAAGATCTGAGAATACGAACTGCGTACCCTTATGGCTGTCATAGCGTTTGTAATAGTCCGCTATCATCTTGGCACAATGGCTCGCCTTGTTGTCGGGATGGTCCTCACAAGTCGGGTCTATCATGCGCATGTCAAGTGCCATCTTTCGGGCATAGTCCGTGGCAATGAGCATCTTTGCCTTCTCTTCCGTTTCCGACAGAGGCGGTCTGCCGAGGATTGTGGCATCACCTGTCTTGGCAAACTCCATCAGCTTTTGGATGAAGTCCTCCTGCTCGGGTGTCGGCGGTATATTATGAAGAATCTCGTTCTTCTGTGGTCTGTCCACGCCAACCGCCTCCGCCGTGCGATAGTCGGTTATCTCGTTGTAGAAGGCAGCAAGTTCCGGCACTTTGATGAAGTATCTGAAACGCTCCTTCTGCACGATGTTGTTGGTGACGTTAAACTCGAAGTCGGTAGTCTTCTTGGCGAAGATTGCCGCCCACGCATCGAAACAGCGGATGTCCTGACGCTCCAGTTCCTTAGGGCGCAGGTACTTGAAGAGCAGATACAACTCTGTAAGTGAGTTACTGATAGTTGTTCCCGACAGGAATGTCGCTCCCAAGTCTCTGCCTGTCCGCTCCTGTATGGTACGGATAGCAAAGAGCATGTTGAGAGCCTTCTGGCTCCCCTCGCTGTTGCCGAGTCCTGCCACACGGTCGTGACGGGTGTTGAACATGAGGTTCTTGAACTGGTGGCTCTCGTCCACAAACAAGTGGTCGATGCCCATCATGCGGAAATCCACCACATCATCGGTACGTTGCTCGATGCTGTAGGCTATCTTCTGCAACTTCACCTCCAGATTCTGCTTCCGCTTTTCCAAGCCTTTGAGCATTCCCCTCGACACGTCTTTGCCCTGCGTGCGTATCACCTCCAAGTTTTCCTCCACGGTATCAAGCTCCGCCTGCAATATCTGCCGCTGGAGTTCTGGCGATTGCGGTATCTTCCCGAACTGGTCGTGCGACATGATTACGCAGTCATAGTCGTTGTTCTTGATGTTGTTGAAGAAGCTGACACGGTTCTTGGTGGAAAAGTCCTTCTCCGAGGCATAGAGTATCCTCGCATGGGGATAAGCTGTCTGATAGGTGGCAGCTATCTCCGCAACATTGGCTTTCAGCCCGATAATCATCGGCTTATGAGCCATACCGAGGCGTTTCATCTCATGCGCAGCCATGCACATGATAAGGGTTTTTCCAGTGCCGACCTCGTGGTCACATATCCCGCCTCCGTTCTGCAAAAGCATCCATACACAGTCCTTCTGACTTGGGTACACACTCTTGACACCATACTTTCCGCCAAGGGCTTTCAAGTCCAAGCCGGGGAAGGTCTGGTGAGAACCGTCATACTTCGGACGCACGAAGCAGTTGAACTTCCGGTTGTACATTGTGGTCAAGCGTTCCTTAAAGGAGTCAGACTGCTCCTCCAGCCATTCAGTGAACCCATTGCGGATTTCGTCAATCTTGGCATTGGCAAGCTGTATGCCCTCGCTGTCACGCACCTTGATGTCGTTGCCGTGTTCATCCTCACCGATGCTCTTCATCATGTCGGGACAGGTGTTGTGCAGGGCATGTTTCAGAAGACTCATGCCGTCATAGTGGCGGTAATATCCCTTCACCATATACTCATCCGTGATGGCCATGGTCTTCATACTGCATTTTGCCGAATATTCGTCCATGCTGTCGGAATAGACGATGCTGACCTGTGTATTGAAGAGGTGGCTCATGTAAGCGGAATACACACCTGTAGGAATCCAACGCTCACCGAAGTTGAAGTCCAGGTCCTCAAAGGCTATCGGTTCGGGAATGCTTGCCTTCAAGGCTTCCAACGACTCCCTCACGATTGCATGGTCGGGATTTTCCTTCAGCCATTCTTCTATACGCTCCGCTTTCTCTATTACATTGCCGGCAATGAAGCGGTCGGCTATCTCGTAGCCGTCTATGAGCGGATTGTAATAGATGCGCCCTTTAAGCGCTTCCGTCAGTTCCTGTTCCGGCATATCCGATAATTCAGTCATATACGGCAAGTCGATACGGCCGAACTTGTTGAGCGAGGCGGTGAGCGCTTCCTCTGGAGAATCCACATGACTGACATCGTTAAGCGAAAAAGAGACCGGGTGGTCGAAGATGTCTGACTTTGTGAACTGTCCGTTTTCCACCCGTTCCAATGACAGCATGTCTCGCCCTGAGGCATCCATGAGGATGAACTTCACGTTCTGCTTGGCATTGAGGTTGCCGAAGCGGATGAAGAAAGCATCATAATAGACATTCAGACTCTCACGCATCTGCTTGTTTTCCGTCTGTTCTTCCGCTTCATAGGTGTAAAGTTTCTGATAGGCATCACGGAGGGCGATATACAAGACTGCCTTTTCTTTCTGCTCCATATTCAGATCCAACGGCATGAAGGTTGCACCATACTTGGTAAGGTCTTTCAATACACCGATGTTTCGGGCAGAGTCGAGCACCATAGAACCCTCACGATGAAAACTTTCCAGTTTCTCATCAAATGGACGGGGCTTCATAACATCCTCTTTCTTCCTTGACTGCTCTTCCCGCTTTCTTTCTTGCTCTTTTTGTTGTTCCCGCTCATGATTTGTTTCTTCCAATGTGCTCTGAGTCTTGGAATCTTCTTTTGCCTCATTCCCTTTCGACTGTCCATACCCGATTTGAACATTGAGAACTTCTATAGGTTCCATCGGCGGCTTGAACTTCGGATCAAGCGTATCTTCAACGCCCAAAGCCTTGAGTTGTTCCTGACGGTGCAGTTCCGCCTTTTGGCGCAGCAGCACCCTGTCTTCGGGAGCCATGGTCATCAGCATCTCGTAAAAGCCGTTGATTGGCGGATTCTCTTCCCAAGAGATGCTTGCGTATGGCTCATCCCCAGGCAGGATTGGTTTTGTCTCCTGTGTTGTTTCCTGCTCTTTTGCATCTGTCAACGAAGGCTTTTCTTCTTTTTCCACAGGCTTTGTCACAACTTCAAAAGTCGGATTGACGCTTTTTACCAACGGACTTGCTTTCTTCCTTGACACTTTCTTGGCGGCAGCACCCACTGTTACCTCTGCTTTCTTCTTCGTAGAATGGACAGCTTGACGGTTTTCTTCTTCCATTCCCCAAAGGTCAAACAGAGTCATTTGGACTGGTGGCTGCTGATGACTGGACTTTTGGGATAGCTCTGCATCATCAGTAGGCTTTTCCAGCTTTTGCAAGGATATTACCGTATCGTTCTGCTTTTCCTCAATGGAAGGCTTCATCTTCTCTGTTTTTTCTATCTTTTCTGTTTCTTCAACCTCCTTAACTTCAGCCTTTGTTTCCTCTATCCCCAAGTATCGGTTCAAATTGAGGTTCTTCATAAAGTCTTCATGGAGCATCTTTCGCAAATCCTCTGCAATGCCTTCCACACCATCCTCATGCGTGTATATCATTGCAGGTTTGCCGAACGGGTCAGTATCCAACTTTGCTGTTGTATGGATAATGCGTTCCGGATGCTCCAGAAAGTAGTTGTTTGTCGGAATGCGGTTCTCGTCATTATAGACCGTGTCAAGCAGGTTGTCGTCTCCTCGCAGCGACTCCTTTTGGGTATTTTTCTGCAGAATGATGAGGTCACTGCCCACTTCCGTATTGGCATTTTCCGTGAACAGATTGTTGGGAAGGCGAATCGCTGACACGAGATCAGCATGATAGAGCATCATAAAACGCGCGGCACTGTTGTTTTTGGCATTCAATACGCCTTGTGAGGTGATGAAGGCAACCAACCCACCATCCCTTACCGTATCAAGAGCCTTGACAAAGAAGTAGTTGTGTATGCGTCTGGTGACAAGTGCCCTCATGCCTTTCATGGCTGTATAGAACGGATCAAATACGGCAACATCGCCAAAGGGAATATTTGAGATGGCGAGGTCGAAGTAGTCATTGAAAGGCTTTTCTATCTTCTCGAATCCCTCTATGCGCACTTTCTGCTCCGGGTGCAGATGGCGGAGTATCTTTCCCGTAAGCAGGTCTTTTTCAAATGCCATAATGTCTGCCTTGGGATTGTTATCCAAGACGGAATCGACAAAGGCACCGATGCCTGCCGAGGGTTCAAGCACCTTTTCGGGGATAATCTGATGCTCTTTCAACACATCCGTCAGAGCCTCTGTAACGGCTGACGGCGTGTAGAATGCCGTAAGGACGGACTGTTTCAGACTGTCCATCAACTGTTTGTACTCGCTTTCATTCTTGCTGTTTTCACGGATAAGTCTATGCAGCTCCACTGTTGGAGCAAACAATTCAAGGTCTGACTTTGCCCAATGGACGGCATCCGCCAGTTCCCTGGCAGGGTTCAGGATGCACTTCAATCCACCGAATCCGCAATAACGCTCCAGAAGGAGACGCTCACGGGCGGTCGGCGTGCGCTGTTCCCTGTCAAGGATGAATGCTGTCTCTATCGCCTTGATGTTGTCGTTCAGCCGTTGTTTTCTATTGTACGCCATTTGACTCTATGAAAAGGGCTACGGCTCCCGTCAACTCTGTATAGAGCTGGTCGTAGTCCGGTGACTGGGCAAAATCATCATCGGTGAGGTCGTAAATGGAATACACGTTGTCAACCAAAGGCAGGAGGTTCTTGACAAACGCTTCCTGGTCTTCTACTGCTACCTCCAGGGGAAACTCACTGTCAACAACATCATACAGGATGCTGTACTTGGAAAAGCGGAGACCTTTCAGCAATGCTGACATGGCAAGTTCTTGTGCCGCATCGGCAAAGAGGTCATCACGACGTGCCTGCTCATATACTTCTGCGGCATGGTCTGCACGTTCGCGGATAAAGTCCGCATCGCTGGCTTGTGGAAAACGGTTCTCTCTGAGATGGTTCAAGAGATACAGTCCGTAATAGGACAACTCTGTCTGTGCCTGTTTCTTTCTGTTCATCTGTCTGTTGAATGGATTAAGTGGTGAATAATAAACCGTGGATGGCGGTTGGTGTTTGTGTGAAAGCAAGAAAAAGGCACTCGGTATCCCTCCGAGTGCCGCCACTTAATCCACAGTAAATAAAAGCATCCTGAATAAAGACACCATTTATGAACCATGTTTCGGTGGCAAAGGTACAAACTATTTCTTGTATCTCTTCACATTTCCTCGCTTTTCTGCTGTTTTGCGCTCTGCAAAGACGAATTTCGTGTTGAAATTCTCGTCAAAGGCAATGGCTGCGGAGAATGATTTGCCTTGCTTGCTGGTGAAACCATTGAGCGTTCTGGTCTTGCCCTTGGTAAGCAACTCGGTGATGTCGCCATCAGTGAGCAACTTTCCTGCTACCTGCTTGAACACTGGCATACCGCACTCCTTGTTGCTGCATCTTACTACCTTTCCGAAGAACTGCATGGTACCTTGCTTGCATTTAGGACACTGGCAGCCGGAATCCTTGTGGCTGAAAAGTCTGTCACAACCTAACAATTCCGCAGTGATTTCACGGGTATAACCTTCGATACTATGGGTGAACCCGTCTGCACTTGCTTCACCTCGTTCAATCTTGGCAAGTTCCGCCTCCCATTTGCCCGTCATCTCCACATTGGCAATCGCCATGTTCTTCACCACGGAATGCAGGGCGAGTCCCTTTTCGGTCGGCACAAGTTTCTTCTGCTGGCGCACCATATACTCTCGTTTGAGCAGGGTTTCGATGATGGCGGCACGTGTAGCTGGTGTACCTATACCGCAGTCCTTCATTGCCTGGCGCATCGTATCATCTTCTATCTCTTTGCCTGCGGTCTCCATTGCTGCAAGCAATGTGGATTCCGTATGCAATGGCTTTGGTTTGGTCTTGCCCTCCGTGATGGTGCAGCCCGAAAAAGTGATATGCTGTCCTTCTTGCCAGTTGGGAATGACTTGATCCTTGACCTCATTGTCTGTTGCGTCTGCATCCTTGTCCTGCCTGTTGTTCTTTTCCTTGAGCGACAACGCTCGCCAGCCAGTCTGTCGGATGATGGAGCCACTGATGCCAAACTCAACTTCATGATCCACTTGCGCCGATACTGATGTGATGTCCTTGATGCAGTCTGCCGAGAACGCTTCAATCATCCGGCACAATATCATGTCATAAACGATCTTCTCGTCCTTGAAAAGACCAATGGCTGCATTTTCTGTGATGAGCAGGGCATGGTGATCGGTCACCTTGGCGGCATTCACGCTGTTCTTGCTGTAGTCCTCACTGCCAGGCAAGAGTTTCACTTTCTCTCCATATTCCGAATGATTCTCCAGATTCTTGAAGAGTTTGGGAAGGGTGGCAAATACATCATCCGAAATATAGCGGCTTGATGTTCTTGGATAGGTGATGAACTTTGCCTCGTAGAGCTTCTGGGCGATGGAGAGTGTATGCTCTGCCGTGAAGCCATGCTGGGAGTTGGCTTCTTTCTGCAAGGTGGTGAGGTCGTAAAGGAGCGGTGCCTTCTCCACCTTTCGCTTGGTTGCGACCTTTGTGATGATGACAGAACCTGTTTCTTTCACCTTATTATATATATCGGTTGCGGTAGCTTTGTCTGTCCAGCGGTTGACTGATGTGAACTTCAGTATATTGCCACTGTCTGCATCAACCACACCGAAGTGTACCTGCCAGAACGGTTTCGACTCGAAACGCTTGTGTTCCCAATAGCGTTCGCACACCATGCCAAGGGTCGGGGTCTGCACACGACCTACGGAATAGGTGCCACGTCCTGCGGCTATAGTAAGGGCTTGTGTGCCGTTGATGCCGACGAGCCAGTCTGCCTCACTTCGTGCCTTCGCTGCATGATAGAGATTGTCATACTCCTTGCCATCCTTGAGGTTCAGAAGTCCCTCACGGATGGCGGTGTCCGTAAGCGAACTGATCCAGAGACGGTCGAAAGGTTTCCTGCAACCAAGATACGCATAGAGGTATCGGAAAATCAGCTCTCCCTCACGTCCGGCATCGGTTGCTACGATAATGCGCTCACTGCTGTCAAACAGCTTGCCGATTATCTTGATCTGGGCAAGCACACCTGCATCTGGTTTGTAGCCGTTCTCAGTCTTGACTTGTCGGGGAACAAGAACGAACGGGTCGGGAATCACAGGCAGATTCTCTGCATGAAATCCCTTCATGCCGTAGGTTTCCGGCATGGCTGGCTGCACTAAATGTCCGAATGCCCATGTTACATAATAGCCATTGCCCTGCATATAGCCTTCCTCACGCTTGTCAGCTCCCACAATGTGGGCGATTTCCTTGGCTACGCTTGGTTTCTCTGCGATGATTGTCTTCATTGTCTGTTGTTTTTGTGACATCCGCAACCGTGGGATAGACGGTCGCAGATGTCGGTTGTTATAATGGATGATTAACTCTGTGGATCAAGTGGCGGCAACTACATCTTCACGCTTCTTGCCTTTCTCTTTGGCTTCTGTTCCTCGGCGTTCTGTTCCTTCTGCTGCTTTTCGTTCTTTGGCGCAGACTGTCCCGGACTCAGCGGATCCTTGGTGTGCTTGGTCGCCTCATGGGTCTTGCCCTGCTCGTTGACGGCGACTTGTACCTTGTTCTCGTTGGTCGGAATCTGTTCCTTCGCCTGTTTGAGGTCTGGATTGTTGCGGTAGGAACGTGGCTGCATCTTGTCGAAGTCGAACTTCACATAGGCGGTATAGGTACCGCTGCCGTTCTTGTTGGGCACTTCCTTGATCTCGATGGTCTTGCCTGCCACATAGTCGTCCTTCTGCTGCTCGGTCAGTTCCTTCTTGAAATAGGTGTTGAGTCGGCGGATGGTCCCATCCTCATTGAGCCAGTGGTTGGGATCTTGCTGTTTCTTCTGACCGCCCGTATCACCTTCTGCCTTCTGCTCCTGCTTGTCAGCGGTTTGCTTCTTGTCTCCATTCTGTTTCTGACCTTGCGCCTGTCTTGTGCTGCCAGGCACGAACTCCACGCCACGCTGTTCCACATTCACCTGCAGCAGCGGTGTAAACTTGCGCCCGTTGGCAAGCTCAATCTCCTTGCGAAGCGGAATACCTGAGTAGAGCACTCTCTTGTCGTCCTTGGTAATAGGTGTCTTGCCGATGGTGTCGGGTATGCGCACCTTGTTGGTCGGGATGTCAACAATCTCATTGGTGAGACGGTCGATACTGATGAAATGAGGACGCAGCTCACCTGTATTCTTGTCGGGGAAATCCACAACCTTTCCGAGGTTGCCGTTCTGCAACAGGTTCTTCTTGTCCTCTGGAGTGAAGGTATAGCCTTTGTAAGCGACATCGAGTTTTGGCTCGTTGCGCACGAAATGCGGCACGAGTTGCAACTGGTCGTTATCGTCCTTGCGGAATGACAGACGGGCCTGTATCTCTATCTGTTCACCGCCGAAGGTCGGCTTCACTATCACAAGCCCTGTCTTGCCGTAGTTGAGCAGGGCTTTCATATCCTTCTCATTCATACTGTTGAAGTCTATGCCATATTTGGCACCAAGTTCCTGCAGGTTCACATCGTTACCACTAATGAGGTTCTGCTTTACACCCGGAGCGGTCTGTGCCTGCTGTTCGGTTGCGGTCTGTTCTGGTTTCTGTTCCATGTCGTTCTCTTTTTCGTTGGTTTGTTCAGATGATACATTCTCTTTTTCTGTGTTAGCTTGCGTCTTGGACGCATCGTCTGATGATGCGGTTTCTTTCGCCTGACCTTCCGATTGCTTTGCCTCTTTCTCATAATTGGAGGTGTCAACCTTGTGGGCGGAAAGAATCTCCTTGTTAGCCTCCGGATCTTTCAGCAACTCCTTCATCACGCCAAGCAGGTTTCCCACCTGGTCTGCCGCTATGCGGTAGAATCCGAATCGGCTTGGCTCCTTGCACTGGCGGAAGAAGTTTCTAAAGAAACTGTCCATCAAGTCGCTGTTGCGGTCAAAACGCAGGAAGTCGGGCGTGTTCTCCGCCTTGGCGGGTGCTCGCTTCGGGGTGCCGTCTCTGCTGAGTCCGGCGACGACGCTGATCTCGCCCGTCTTCTCTTCACGGACTACCAGCACGTCCTGTTCATCACTCTTTTTCTTTTGTACCATAATTGTAAATGTTTAATGGTGAATACTGTTGTTATTTGAATTTCTGATGAATGCGAGTCAAGTAATGCTCCACATTCTCTTTCTTGAATTCTTTTATATTATTCTCTACAAACTGCATCACATCCTCTTCCGTGTAGTATGTTTTCTGCCCCAAACGCTTGTAGGGAAGCACTCCCAGACTGCGATAGCGTTGAAGGGAACGAGGGGAGATTTGGAATAAGAGGCAGAGGTCTTGGTTGTCGAGCAATTTTTCATTGATGGCAGTACTTCCTTTTTGCTCTGTCTCTCGTTCGTGTCTCAACATCAGCATGTCGTAGATGCCGTCTATCTTTTTGTGTAGGTCATGGAGATATAACTCCAGTTTTCTCAATGTTCCATCTTCCATGCTCATGTTTCCTTTGTTATTGTTCGTTCCTCAAGCAATTTCTGTATGGTGTGAATGTTGTATCTGCATTGCCCACGTACCATGATGTACTGGATACATTTGGTGGAGCGCAAACGCTGCAAGGTTCGCTTGCTAATGCCCAACATTCTTGTTACGTCATCGTTTGTCAACACAGGTTCCATTTTTCTTCTTTGGGTATTCTCAATTGCGTTGGAGGCAATGAAACCTACTAACTCTGCCACTTCGGCAATTTGTTCTGTCAGCTTTTTGAAGGCTGCACTTTCCATTGTTATTACTTCCATATTAATTCCGTTTGAAATGTTATAAAATTCGTTGTTTTGATTTCTCGGCGGCAAAATTAAGCATTTGAGAAATACCCGTTTAACAACTCATTAATGACCCACGTATAATTTTCTTGATTTTTCTTGCCAAGCGGTCGGCAAACCCCAGAAAAGCACTGCCACAGACTTGTATTTTCATTGTTTTTCTGGATACGCATATTACCTTTGCACTCGAATTTGTTGAACCAATAAAATTTGAGAATAATGGAAGTAATAACAATGGAAAAGAAGGCATTCGACTTGATGATGGCAAGATACGATGCCTTGGTAAAGAAAGTGGAGTTGCTGAAGCATAAGGCTAACGGCAAGCGTCTGAACAAATGGCTTACAGGTCATGAGGTCTGCCAGCAACTTCGCATCAGCCAGCGCACCTTACAAAAACTTCGTGACCGCCGTTTCTTGGGGCATACCCAGATAGGTCGCCAATTCTATTACTGCCCCGAAGAGGTCAAAGCCATCGTTCCGCTTATCGCCAGAATCAAATCGGTATAGCATAAAACCAAACTCGCCCAAGGCAAGGCTGAAAACTTTACCCTGGGCGAGCCAACACATTTTATATTCACCACTTAATCCAAATTGTAAACAATGAACATGAACCAACTTCTAACGCATGAGAGCAAATCGATAGACACCGCCATGCAATCCTTGAAGAAAGCCAACAACTGGCTATCCTCATTCATCGAGTCCTACAGCCCACCTTTGGACGGGGAGCGATACCTCACCGACAAGGAACTCTCCGAGCATTTGAAGCTTAGTCGCCGTACCTTGCAGGAATATCGCAAACAAGGCATCTTGCCCTACATTATATTATGTGGCAAAACCCTCTATCCGGAATCCGAGATACAAGCACTTCTCACTGGTAATTACCGCAAGCCGATAATCGACGGCACAGTTTCACAAGGGGAGGGTACTGCTTCATAATAGCGAAACAAAAATAGCGTACAGGGTACAACGACAAAAATCGTTCCCTCTGTACGCTATTATATTATAAAAGTGTAGGAATCTTATTAAAATGAGAGATTCTAACTTGCACCTCTTGGCATCGTTCCGTTCATCACAATAATCATCGGATACTCGTGTTTTACTTGCTCTGCTTGGCAATCCTTGCGGTTCACTACCTTACTGATAAACCATTGTCTGAACAACAAGGCTTGGTATGTATCCGTTTGAAGTGCTATGGCGATAATCACTTCCATATCATAGACATGCGCAGAATATCCATTTTCAAGTTTGATGTATTGAGAATGCAGGAAATCTTTCAGCACACTTTGTTTCCCAATGCGCTTGATGGTATTCTTCACTGCTGTCCCCGTTACATTCAACAGTTCGGCAATCTCCCAAACAGTCATCCACACCTCACCATGATGTGGGGCGTAGATGACCATATCTTCCTGTATTGTTATCACTTGTCGTTTCATACTCTGCCATTTATAGTGTTAGTATTATCGTTGCAAACATTTCCAAACGTGAATTCCTCAATGTTATTTATTTGCTGAGACAACTTTTCCACGTCTTTACTCAATTTCTCCTTGGTAATTTTGGCATACACCTGAGTTGTCTTTAT
>ULUF01008051.1_pt1 | contig 13082 bp, 9 predicted proteins | sample 1958311 | NCBI WGS metagenome assembly ULUF01 (sample SAMEA4835754, study PRJEB28245) | human gut metagenome | biome: gut microbiome; material: fecal sample | place: Denmark | collected 2008 | reverse complement strand
CGTCAAACCAGAACGCGCCGGAGTTGACTTCTCTTACAGCCGCCTCTTCGGCGTTCGCGTCGCGCTGTTCGACTATCTTTTCAACCGAACCGTCCGCCGAGCGGATTATCCTGCCGTAGCCGGTCGGATCGTCTATCTCCGCAGAGATAACGGTGACGCTGTTGCCCTCTTTCTTGTGCAGGGCGAGTGCATCGTATATTGTTTTTGCGTCGATGAACGGAGCGTCGCCGTTTAAAACGAGGACATCACCGCCGTTGCTTTCAATAAAGTTTCCCGCCTGCAAAACGGCGTGACCCGTTCCGAGTCTCTCGCTCTGGAGCACGGTCTCGCAGCTGCCTGCAAGGTGCGCGTCGAGATATTCCGCGCCGAAGCCTTTAACAACGCATATGTCGTCTATGCCGCTTTCTTTTGCGGCGCCTATGACCCAGTCGATCATTGGCGCGAACAGAACCTCGGCGAGAGCCTTCGGCTTTTTGCTCTTCATTCGCGTGCCTTCGCCGGCGGCGAGAATAACAGCACATTTCTTATCCATAAAGCTCATTGTCCTTTCCTTATTGATACCCGTGCGGTATCTTAAAATATATTATGACAGAAAAAGAGTGAAATTACAAGCCATTGTGCATATGACGGCGCGATTTTTCAAAGATTTTATAAATCGAGAAGAACGCAGCTTGTGATGAAATCCTGTTTGTCGGTCGCGATGTGCCGTTTGTTGAGCACAGATTGCGCAAAAAATAAAGATGTGTCAACAAACATTGCATATTAAATGCACAATACAAAAAATAATTGTCTTTTGTATTGACATTGGAAATATAATTTGATAAAATTAATTTGTCAGATGACGATATTGATATGAAATATATTTTTGCTAATTGATTTTTATAAATGATATACAATAATTGATTTTGGAAAGTCGGTGATTTAATGCCGGTTAATAGGTGAGGCTTGTCGACATAAAACGCTATTTTATAAAGTAAAAGGAGAGTTTGAAGAATAAAAAGATTTTTATCAATTATAACCATTATTTCTTTGCTATTTGCATTCGTAATTCTTCCAGTAAACGCCAACCAAAGCATCACCCAAAATGATTTATCGATAACCGAAACATTAAAATTTAATAGCGAAGATTCATCTGTGAGTAGTGACAAAACAGCGGAGAACAGGCTTGAAAAACTCGGATTGTCACCGAAAATGAAAAAGATGATGTTGGATAGATTTTCTGATGAGATCAGCAGTGCAGAAACTATTTCGATAAAGACTGATTTCTATGTTCAGAAAGATGACGGAACACTTTCACAGGTGACTGAAAGTGATTACACTGTTGCCGTAAAGGAGCAGAAACAAAAAATCTCGGAAAACGAAAAAAAGATAAAGGAAAATATAGAAAAATTCAAGAAAACCGGAGCGTCGATTTGATGGATATTGATTGGGGGGATCATTTCTTTCCGTCAACAGGAAATCAGAAAACGATAGATAAGGGAACATTAAAACTTGTAATTATGATCCTATCTGAGGGTAGATCCTTTTTCTGTGCAGGAATGTTTCAATGGGAAACTATGCCGAAATCCAGATATACCGATGCGTTTGGGTTCACAAGGGATGTTAATACTACACTTGATGCTAAAAGCCAGAGCGGATATTTCGAATATAAGCATACATACTCATATTTGAATGGTAGCGAATCCGTAACAACGGAGAAGACAATAGAAAAAGAGATTGGGTTTAATGATTTGCAGTTTAGTTCAGGCGGGTATGGCTATGCATATAAAATCGGTCTAAGTTTGGATAATCAACAGACGGAATATCCTTACATGAAGAATACATATTCGGATTTAACCGGTTTCTTGTGTTACAGGGGATGGCTGAACGATAATGTAAGCAAAGCTAATTTCTGGGCAACATATGCCCATCAAAAATGGTTCGTAACATTTGGCGGTATAGACTTTTCAATACCGTTTTCCGCGGGTTTCTCTATTAATCTTTCTGCTGCGTATGAGCAGTTGGTTGAAGAACATCTTTGGACAGTGTAAAAGGAGGCTGTGCGAAATATGGATCCCTCTATTTTAATTGTTGCTTTGGTTTTTCTGGCAACGGTAGGCGCAACTTTTTCGGGATTTAAAACGGTAAATCTCATTGTTAAAGGAGATACATGGCAACTGTGGGCAATATTTACGGGCGTGCTGATTTTTGTTGCAGCGTTGGGCTTTCTTTTGCCTTTTATGTTCTGAACATCTAAATTACAGACACTTTTTCGGCGCAGGGAGGCTCTCCCTGCGCTATATATAATTGTATAGTCAAATCTGTACAAAAGAAAAGTCGCAAAAATCGCTATTTTATTGTAAAAATATATGGTATTTTTCCTGCCGGTCTGCTATAATAACATGAGGCGAAGATGCAGCCTTTGGTTTCTGCATCTTCTTCGCAGCTAAAAACACTATTTACGGAGGTATATCATGGCTCACAAGTACGTTTATTTGTTCTCCGAGGGCAACGCTCAGATGAGAGAGCTTCTCGGCGGTAAGGGCGCGAACCTTGCTGAAATGACAAACATCGGTCTTCCTGTTCCTCAGGGCTTCACCATCACCACCGAGGCCTGCACACAGTACTATGAGGACGGCCGCGAGATCAATCCCGAGATCATGGCAGAGATCAACGAGTACATCGTCAAGATGGAAGGCATCACCGGCAAGAAGTTCGGCGATAAGGAGAATCCGCTCCTCGTTTCCGTCCGTTCCGGCGCCCGCGCTTCCATGCCCGGCATGATGGACACTATTCTTAACCTCGGTCTTAACGAGGAAGTCGTTGAGGCTATCGCAGAGAAGTCCGGCAATCCCCGTTGGGCTTGGGACTGCTACAGAAGATTCATTCAGATGTATTCCGACGTCGTTATGGAGGTCGGTAAGAAGTATTTCGAGCAGCTCATCGACGCTATGAAGGCGAAGAAGGGCGTGACCCAGGACGTCGAGCTTACCGCTGACGATCTCAAGGAGCTCGCTTCTCAGTTCAAGGCTGAGTACAAGGCAAAGATCGGCACCGATTTCCCGACCGATCCCAAGGAGCAGCTCATGGGCGCTATCAAGGCTGTTTTCCGTTCGTGGGACAACCCCCGCGCAAACGTCTATCGCCGCGACAACGATATCCCCTATTCGTGGGGTACTGCCGTTAACGTCCAGTCCATGGCGTTCGGCAACATGGGCGATGACTGCGGCACCGGCGTTGCGTTCACCCGCGACCCCGCGACCGGCGCTAAGGGTCTGTTCGGTGAGTTCCTCACCAACGCACAGGGCGAGGACGTCGTCGCAGGTGTCCGTACTCCCATGAAGATCGCTGAGATGGAGCAGAAGTTCCCCGAGGCGTTCGCAGAGTTCAAGAAGGTCTGCAAGATTCTTGAAGACCATTACAGAGATATGCAGGACATGGAGTTCACCGTCGAGCACGGCAAGCTCTTCATGCTTCAGACCCGTAACGGTAAGAGAACCGCTCAGGCAGCTCTCAAGATCGCCTGCGATCTCGTTGACGAGGGTATGAGAACCGAGGAAGAGGCTGTTCTTATGATCGAGCCCAGAAACCTCGACACTCTCCTTCATCCCCAGTTTGACGCAAAGGCACTCAAGGCCGCTACCCCGATCGGTAAGGGTCTTGGCGCTTCTCCCGGCGCTGCATGCGGCAAGATCGTTTTCACCGCTGACGACGCTGAGGCTTGGAAGGCAAGAGGCGAGAAGGTTGTCCTTGTCCGCCTTGAGACTTCTCCCGAGGACATCACCGGCATGAAGGCATCTCAGGGTATCCTGACTGTCCGCGGCGGTATGACCTCTCACGCAGCTGTTGTTGCCCGTGGTATGGGTACCTGCTGTGTCTCCGGCTGCTCCGAGATCATCATGGACGAGGAGAACAAGAAGTTTACCCTTGCAGGCAAGACCTTCCATGAGGGCGACTTCATCTCCATCGACGGCTCCACCGGTAACATCTATGACGGCATCATCCCGACTGTCGACGCTTCTATCGCAGGCGAGTTCGGCAGAATCATGGGCTGGGCTGATAAGTACAGAACCCTTAAGGTTCGCACCAACGCAGATACTCCGCGCGACGCAGCCAAGGCTGTTGAGCTCGGCGCAGAGGGCATCGGCCTTTGCCGTACAGAGCATATGTTCTTCGAGGCTGACAGAATCGCTGCTTTCCGCGAGATGATCTGCTCCGATACTGTTGAAGAGAGAGAAGAAGCTCTTGAGAAGATTCTTCCCTATCAGCAGGGCGACTTCGAGAAGCTCTATGAGACCCTTGAGGGCAAGCCGGTAACCATCCGCTTCCTTGATCCGCCTCTCCATGAGTTTGTTCCCACCGAGGAGGCTGACATCGAGGCTCTTGCGGCTGCGAAGCACAAGTCCGTTGATGAGATCAAGGCTATCATCGCTTCTCTCCACGAGTTCAACCCGATGATGGGTCACCGCGGCTGCCGCCTGACCGTCACCTATCCCGAAATCGCAAAGATGCAGACCGCTGCCGTTATCCGCGCTGCTATCAATGTTCAGAAGAAGCATCCCGATTGGAAGATCGTTCCCGAGATCATGATCCCGCTTGTCGGCGACGTCAAGGAGTTCAAGTTCGTCAAGAAGATCGTTGTCGAGGTTGCCGACGCTGAGATAAAGGCTGCCGGTATTGATCTCGAGTATGAGGTCGGCACCATGATCGAGATCCCGAGAGCGGCTCTCACCGCCGACGAGATCGCTGCTGAGGCTGATTTCTTCTGCTTCGGTACCAACGACCTGACTCAGATGACCTTCGGCTTCAGCCGTGACGATGCAGGCAAGTTCCTCAATGCTTACTATGACACCAAGATCTTTGAGAACGATCCGTTCGCAAAGCTTGATCAGAACGGCGTAGGCAAGCTTATGCAGATGACCATTGCGCTCAGCAAGCCCGTCAACCCGAAGCTCCACTGCGGTATCTGCGGTGAGCACGGCGGCGACCCGAGCTCTGTCGAGTTCTGCAACGATATCGGCCTTGATTATGTCTCCTGCTCGCCCTTCCGCGTGCCGATCGCACGCCTCAGCGCAGCACAGGCAGCTATTCGCAAAAAGCACTAATCACAAGTTTGGGGCTTTTAGCATAGCAATATAGCTTAAGAATACGGTCACACAGTTCTTTGAATTGTGTGGCCGTTATTTTTTATTTACAATGAATAGATAGATTTTAGCCGTTGCTTTTAACCTGAAAGCAACGGCTTTTTTCCGTTCATAAAAAGTTTACAAACTTTTTTGCTTTAGGTAGTCCACAAATAGGCCATCTCGCTGCCTACCTATTGAGGGATAAATTATTATCCTCGTGAACCTTGACAAATGAATACACATTCAATAGGTACATTCCTGATCGGAGACAAAAAAGTCTCAGCCGAATGAAGGCGCGCCAAGAACTTCCTTACCATAGAGGTTATTACGGAAAGAAAGGTTGATAGCGATTCCGAGCCATTCAGAAATATCCGACTGCTACGGATAAGGCGATGAAACGATCAAGGGACAATGATACTTCCCTAAGGGGCTGGCGGAGTACCCGGCAGAGGTGAAATTCCTATGAGTTCGGTCAGCAGCCGAACGCCTATTGATTTCCTTTTATGTTTTTGGGGGATAAGATCGAATTAAATGCAGCTATCAAAGCATAGGACAATATGCCTGTGTTTTGATTGGTCTAATGATCCAAATTTATAAGAAGGAGGAAAAGCGAAGATGCCAAACTGTAAAACCATAGCGATATGTAATCAGAAGGGCGGTGTGGGCAAAACAACTACTGCGGTAAATCTTGGAGTAGGTCTTGCTATGCAGGATAAAAAAGTACTTCTTGTTGATGCAGACCCGCAAGGAGATTTAACTACTTGCCTCGGTTGGCAAGATACGGACAGCTTAACGCATACACTGGCCAATAAATTGTTGGCGGTGATGCGAGAGGAACAGCAGAATCCGCTTGTCGGTATGCTCCATCACAAGGAAAAAGTTGATCTTGTTCCCTCGAATCTTGAACTTGCTTCGACAGAAATGAGCCTTGTTACTGCGATGAACAGAGAACGTATTATGAAAAGTTATCTTGACCAGGTGAAAGACAAATATGACTATATACTTATAGATTGTATGCCCTCGCTTGGCATGATAACGCTTAATGCTCTCACAGCGGCAGATAGCGTAATTATACCCGTGCAAGCACAGTATTTGCCCGCCAAAGGTATGACACAGCTTTTAGCGACAATTGCAAAAGTAAAAAAGCATACTAATCCCAATCTGCATATAGACGGTGTTTTACTGACACTTGTAGATGGAAGAACAAATCTTGCAAAAAGTACCGTAGAAACATTACGAAATCATTTTGGAAGTTACATTAAAATTTATAAGACGAGCATACCCATTGCCGTGAAAGCTGCCGAAGTATCCTCAAAAGGGAAAAGCATATATGCATATGAACCAAACAGTATCGTGTCAAAAGCTTATGCAGACTTTACAAAGGAGGTGTTAGCTGATGACAGAAAGAAAGAGCGACTTCACGTTACCCACGAATATGCTCGATGATCTGTTTTCTACACAGGAGGAACGAGATGATGCAAAGCTTAGCAAAATACGGGATATTCCATTAATAGAGATTGACGATTTTCCCGAGCATCCGTTTAAGGTGCGCGATGATGAAGATATGATACAGCTTGTGGAGAGTGTAAAGAAACGAGGAGTTATTACTCCGGCTACTGTTCGTCAAAAAGAGGATGGCAGATATGAACTTGTCTCAGGACACAGACGAAAAAGAGCTTGTGAGCTAGCCGGGTTTGAATCCCTCCGCTGCGAGATTGTAAACCTTGATCGTGATGCTGCGACCGTTCTTATGGTAGAGAGTAACTATCAACGTTCGCAGATACTACCGTCAGAGAAAGCCTTTGCTTACAAGATGCGACTTGAAGCGATGAACAGGCAAGGAAAACGCATGGATTTAACTTGTGCACCAGTGGAGCACAAGTTAAATGGAGCAAAGTCAAGAGATATACTCGGTAATGAAGTTGGCGAAAGTCGAGAACAAGTTCGTCGGTATATTCGTCTTACAAATCTTGTCTCTGAATTGCTTGAACTTGTAGATGAGGGAAAAATTAAGATGCGTCCAGCTGTGGAACTTTCATATTTGGATGAGGACTGCCAGCGGGCGATTGTTGATGAAATTGACATGAACCAATGTACTCCGTCCCATGATCAATCTATTCGCATGAGAAAAATGTTCGAAGAGGGAAAACTTACGCCGGAAGCAATTACAGCTATCATGACCGAGCAAAAGCCCAATCAGCGCGAGCGCTTTATTATTCGAGGAGATAGGGTAAGAAGTCTTATACCCAAAAGTGTTCCGTTAGATCAGACAGAGGAATATATTGTAAAAGCACTCAAATATTATGCTGATTTTATGCGAAAGCGCACGGAGCGGGACAGCCGTTAGAAAAGGAGTATGTTTGTTGTGACTTCCCCTTTCTCACACTCTATCCCCTTTATAACTACCACATACTAACCGAAAAACAATCTGTTTTAAATTAAACTCTATCTTACTTAAGCAAATAAGAGTTCTGCATTTGAATTTGTGGAAAAGCCAATGTTAAATGGTCGGCGTGGTTGAATAATTGAGAAGAAATGTGAAAAAGGGCAAGCTCTGAACATATATTTGTACTTTGCGATTGGCAGACAATGCCTTGCGCATCACAAATAGGCTCGACCCTGTTTTTCGGGTAGTAAAAAAAGTTTCAAAATAACCCAACAGGCTCGAGACAAATAGAAAATGGAGGTTAAGGCCATTGGTAAAAAAACAAATTTTTAACGGGTCAAAAATATAAAACAGATTATCAAATTAAATAAATTTGTTTAGACACATCGTATCATATGGTGTGTTTCTTGTTTTTTAGGAGGTAAAAACAAAATGAAAACACATTCGTTTAAGCGTTGGATTGCAGGACTGCTTTCTGCCGCGTTGTGCCTTTCCGCATTTTTGGGACTTGGCATAACTAAAGCCTTTGCTAAAGGTGAGCAGGCGGAAGTGTGTTTGGTTTCATTCCCCCGCGAGGGTGATGCTAATTATAGTACAACCACATGGGGACATGATGATATAAAACTTATGAACGGTTGGTTCTTTCAGAAAGGAAAGTATCTTACGGTTTATTCAATGGGTTCATATAACGGTAAAATATGTTACTGTATCGAACCCAGTACCATGGTGAAAAGCGGAGATAGATTATCTTCGACCAATGAAACATATTGGGATAATTATCCAGATAAATACAATAAGACGATTTCTGGGAAAAATGTTAAGCTAATTATAGGGCGCATTCTACAGTATGGCTATACTGGAACTATAAGCACATCATGGCGTTCACAGAATTCAGAGGATGCAGCGAAACTTTCCAATGCTACAGCCACACAGCTTCTAATATGGGAAACTATCGTTGGTGAGCGCGATGCGGAGTTTAACCATGTTGCCCCAAAGAATTGTAGTTCAGTTCTTGACTATATACGGGCAGACAATCCACTTCGCTCAGAGATATTGAACTATTATAATCATATTGTTGAGAGGGTTCAGAGACATACGAAATTGCCGTCCTTTTGCTCTGCTACAATTGATGGAGCCCAGAATATTGAACTTAAGTGGGACGGAAACTCTTATACTTCCACACTTACAGATACTAACAATGTCCTTCAGGATTACACTTTTTCCAGTAGTTCTTCTGGGGTTCAGATTAAAGTCAGCGGAAGAAATCTGATTGTTACTTCATCAGAAGCACCATCATCACCGATTACAATTGTTGCTAAGAAAAACGATTCACAGAGAAAAGGTCTTGTCGTATGGGGCGATGGAGTTTATGCGCCGGGTGAAGGTGTACAGGATCTTGTAACATATGTGCAAGAGGTTGATGATCTTGTACAAGGGTTTGTTAATTTAAATGTATCCTATGGTTCTGCTAAGATTGTAAAGACTTCTGAAGATGGTCATATTGAAAATATTACTTTTACTGTTATAGGTAATGGTGTTAATCAAACAGTTAAGACAAATTCTAAGGGCGAGATACGGATTGACAATCTAATGCCTGGTGACTATAGCGTGACCGAAATGAGCTATGACAAATATGAGCCACAGGAGTCTCATCATGTAACTGTTGTATCAGGAAAAACAGCTACAGTGACTTTTAATAATAAGCTCAGACGTGGAGATTTAAAAATCATAAAGACTTCGGAAGATAACCTCAACGAGGGCGTGACCTTCCACCTCTACGGTACCTCGCTCTCGGGCATTGCTGTGGACGAATATGCCGTGACTGATGCGGACGGCGTGGCGACTTTTGAAGATGTCCTCATCTCCGGTTCCACACCTTATACCGTGGAGGAAGTGGACACTGCTGTTCGCTATGTCGTTCCCGAAGCGCAGTCTGCGCCTATCCGCTGGAACCAGGTCACAAACCGCAGTTTTCTCAACATTCTAAAGAAGTTCTCCGTTACCGTTACCAAGAGTGACGCTGAAACCGGTACGGCGCAGGGTGATGCTTCTCTTGCCGGTGCGGTTTATGGCATCTATAAGGGCGAAACGCTTGTGGATACCTATATTACCGACAAGAACGGGCAGTTCGTCACCAAGGAATATATCTGCGATGACGATTGGACGGTGCGTGAGATTAATCCGTCTGAGGGTTATCTTCTTGATACTACCGTTCATAAGGTCGGCGCAGAGCCGCAGCTTTATACCGTGGAGCATAATCAGACGGCAAATGATGTGACCGAGCAGGTCGCAAAGGGCAATGTTGCCATCATCAAGCACACCGATAACGGCGATACGCAGATCGAAACACCCGAAAATGGCGCTGAGTTTGCCGTGTACCTGAAAGCCGTAGGCTCTTATGATAATGCAAAGGATACCGAGCGTGACTATCTCACCTGTGACGAAAGCGGCTTTGCACAGACGAAGGATCTGCCTTACGGCATCTACACCGTACATCAGGTGTCCGGCTGGGAAGGCAGCGAGCTGATGCCCGACTTTGATGTGTTCATCTCTCAGAATGAAGCTACTTATCGCTATCTCATCAACAACGCTCCCTTCAACAGCTTTATCAAAATCGTGAAGCAGGACGCAGGAACCGGTAAGACCATTCCTTATGCAGGTGCAGGATTCAAGATTTATGACCCGGACGGGAATCCTGTGACAATGACCTTCACCTATCCGACATCGACCAATATTGATGTGTTCTATACCGATGATGAGGGTTCACTGATTACACCTGAAAAACTGCCTTACGGCAGGGGGTATTCCATTGTTGAAGTGCAGGCTCCCTATGGATATGTACTTGATGAAACACCTATTTATTTTGACGTGACACAGGAAAACTCTATAGAAGAAAGTGGGGTTACAATAATAAAAGTAAATAAAAAGAATTTTGCACAGAAGGGCACAATTGCAGTAGAAAAGACGGGAGAAGTGTTCTTTGGGGTTTCAGTTTCAGGAGGCATAGATGAAAGTCGCAATGAACTACCTATCATATATCAGCCGCAGTACGAAAAGCGTGGGCTTCCTGGTGCGGTCTATGAGATCGTTGCCGCAGAGGATATTATTACCCCTGATGGTACCGTCAGAAATCATAAGGGCGATGTTGTTGATACCATTATTACCGATGAAAATGGAATAGCTATGAGCTGTGAACTCTACCTTGGTGAATATGAGGTGCGTGAAGTCACTGCTCCTAACGGTATGGTTCTCAATCCTGAATCCCGTTTCGTGGAGCTTGTCTATGCCGGTCAGAATGTGGCTGTGACCGAAACTGCGACTTCTTTCGAAAACGAACGTCAGAAGGTGGAAATCAGTCTTGTGAAGTCCATTGAGCAGAATGAACGCTTCGATATCGGCACAAACGGTGAGATGAAGAATATTACCTTTGGGCTGTTCGCCGCCGAGGAAATCGTATCTGCCAGCGGCACTTCCATTCCCGCAAATGGCCTTATCGAGATTGTTTCTCTCAATGAGGATGGAACGGCAACGATTAAGACAGACCTTCCTTATGGAAGATACTATGTGCAGGAAATTGCTACAGATAGCCACTACAAGCTTTCTGACGCTAAGTATCCTATAATTTTTGAGTATGTCGGTCAGGATACGGCGGTCGTAAAGATTGCTGTCAATGATGGTAAGGCAATCAAAAATGACCTGATTTATGGTTCTGTTTCCGGCAAGAAGGTTGATGAGGACGGCAACGCTCTCGGCGGTGCGATGATTGGGCTGTTTCGCACGGATGACGGCGAGTTTACAAAGGAAAACGCTCTGATGACTACCACTTCTGCCGAAGATGGTAGTTTTTCTTTTGAGAATATCCCTTGCGGCACTTGGTATGTCCGTGAGATTGAACAGCCCACAGGCTTCGTGCTGGATGATACCATCTATCCTGTGACGATTGGCACAGACGGTCAGGTCGTAGAGATTGAGATTGTCAACGAGTATGGCCGTGGCAACATTCATCTGACCAAGGTGGATTCCGAGTATCCCGATAACAAGCTGACTGGAGCAGTATTTGAGGTTTACAAGGACAGCAATAATAATAGTAAGCTGGACGAAGGCGACGAACTGCTCGGCACACTGACTGAAAAAGAAATCGGTGAATACGGAATGAATGACCTGTTCTACGGTCGCTACTTTGTCAAGGAAACCAAAGCACCGGATGGCTTTGTTCTCGATACTGACGTGTATGAGGTGGTGATCGACACAGACGGCAAGACTTATGATGTCGAAAACAAAGCGGGTGTCGGCTTTATCAATGAGGTGATGCGTGGCAACCTGAAGATTGTTAAGACCTCATCTGATGGTAAGGTCAAGGGTTTTGCATTCCGCATTACTGGTGCAAACGGCTATGAGATTATCCTTGAAACTGATGAGAATGGCGAGATTTTTATAGAGGGGCTTCGTATTGGAGACTATACCGTATCTGAGATGAACAATTCTGCTTCTTCTATGTATGTTTTGCCTGATGATAAAACGGCAACAGTTAAGAGTGGTGCCACTACTATTGTGGAGATGCACAATGTGGTGCGTGAAACGCCCAATACTGGAGAACCCGATAATTTATCGCTTGTACTCACGCTTATGGGACTGTCCACGCTGGGAATTGCTGCGAGTAGTTTTCTCAGATTTAAAAATAAAAAGAAAGAAGAGGGTAATTAATGGAACTTAAAACTATTGTAGCTATTGTATTGGTAGTTGTTATTGTTGGCGGATTTGTTTTCTTGCAGATTAAGAATAGGAAAAAGTAATTTGATTGTCTGTGGGGCAGAGCTAAACTCTGCCCCTTTTATAAGGAGTGATATAGATGGAGCGACTAAAAACCGTGGAGAGCCGTGTGCTTTCTGTTTTAAAAGACTGCCCGAGAGCAAGGTTCGACGATATGATACTTTTTATGCATTACTATGACCGATATGCGGACTATCTTTGCGCTGGCAAACTTCCACTCAATGACTTAGCATTCAATTACAAGGCTTACGGACTTCCGTGCTTTGAAACGATTCGTAGAGCAAGGCAGCGTGTGCAGTCACTTTTTCCTGAGTATTCCCGTAGTGCCGACAATGATGACAATATCGTTATCATTATCGGTATTTCCTAAGTTAGGGGGTAAATAACTATGCCAACAAGGAAAACCACAGCCGAACAGGGCTTACAGCAGAAAATAAAAGTTCTGACAAAGCTTTTTGATGCCGGCTGCAAAACCGAAAAGGCTTTGAAGTCACTGACCTTGTCGACGATACTGAAAATTCCCGATGTAACCGTGCCGGATATGACGGTCATCATTGAGCTTCAGGAGCATGTCGTAAAGAACCGCCTTTTCTCCTATTTGGGAGGTGGGATGGATGGGTCGAGTGACACGAGCGAGTGACCGCCACATCATTTGGAGCAACCGAAGCCTTGATGTGGACGACTGGCGAGAGGATTACAAGGAGTTCCTTGAAGCTAATGAGCTGGACGACGACCCGAATGATGAGCAGGCGCTCTATGAGTGGATGGTGGAAACCAATGACGACTACCTCTCCGATGAGCGAGTCAACCTGAATGTTCAG
>ULUF01025512.1_pt1 | contig 14101 bp, 12 predicted proteins | sample 1958311 | NCBI WGS metagenome assembly ULUF01 (sample SAMEA4835754, study PRJEB28245) | human gut metagenome | biome: gut microbiome; material: fecal sample | place: Denmark | collected 2008 | reverse complement strand
CTCGATCGAGCCGCTGTTTTTGCATGCTATCTATATTTTCATATATATATCATATATGACACTTCAGACATAACTTATAATCTATAGGATAACACGCGGTATACGTACGCGCTTTCAGAAAACATAAATCCCAGACTATGATATAGCTTTGAAATGGAGACAAATAAATAATAATCATGTGCGCTAATGATTGGTATAATGAAAAGTATATTCCCCACTCATGATCTTGATGGAAGGTGAAAACTATGCGTCGATCCCTCAAAGCACTTCCGTACGCCATTTTGCTGACTGCGGGGTCTTCTCCCTTGGTATCTGCTCAAGAAGCGGTGCATCAGGCGGTGAATATGTCGCTGCCTCTTTGGAGTATCATTCCTTTTGTCGCATTGCTTCTTTCGGTAGCCCTCGTGCCGTTGGTGAATGGCCTGTGGTGGCGGAAGAATGAAAAATGGGTCGCTCTGTTCTGGAGTGTCGCATTTCTGGTCCCGTTCTCGTACATTTACGGCTGGCAGGAAGGCCTCGAGCGTTTTCTGGAAGCCGTGCTGCTTGACTTCGTGCCCTTCATCATACTTTTATTTGGCCTTTTCGCGACAGCGGGGGGCATCATGGTGGACGGACGTCTGGCGGGCACACCGAAGACGAATGCGCTGATCCTTCTTGTCGGGACGCTTATGGCGAGCTGGATCGGTACGACGGGAGCTGCGATGCTGCTCATCCGTCCTTTGATTCGCATCAATGCATGGCGCCGGCATGTTTCGCACATCATGGTTTTCCTGATTTTCCTCGTGGCGAATATGGGCGGGTGTCTTACGCCGCTCGGTGATCCGCCGCTTTTCATGGGATTCCAGCGAGGCGTACCCTTTGCATGGACATTCCAGCTGACGCCGATCCTTCTGGTGAATATGGTCATCCTTTTTGCCATTTTTTACCTGATGGATCGCCATTATTACAAAAAAGATCTGGCGGCAGGACGCATGCCGGAGGAGATCAAGGTGGCAGAAGGCGAGCCGCTGATCCACATTGATGGGAAGCGCAATTTCCTCTACATCGGCATCATCATCATCGGCGTCATCGCCAATGGTTTCCTGCCGGAATATGTACCATTCTTCAAGGATGGGGCAGGGGTAGCGGTCTTTGATGACATCGTATTCCCGTATGCGACGATCGTGGAGATCGCACTGATCCTTCTGGCTTCCTTCCTGTCTCTTCACACTACGCCATATCGTATCCATAAGGCGAATGCTTTCTCCATGGCGCCGATGATCGATGTAGGTATTCTTTTCATCGGCATCTTTATCACCATGATCCCGGCGCTCGTGCTTCTCAAAGTCCATGGCACAGAGCTTGGTATCGATCAGCCGTGGCATATGTTCTGGGTGTGCGGACTCTTGTCCTCCTGTCTGGATAATACCCCGACCTACCTTGTTTTCCTGCAGACTGCGGCGAGCCTTGGCGCGACCGAAGGTATCGCGACCACCGTCGGCACGGTCACTCCGCTCATGCTGGAAGCGATCTCCGCAGGTGCCGTCTTCATGGGGGCCAATACCTATATCGGCAATGCACCGAATTTCATGATCAAGGCGATCGCGGAAGAGGATGGCATCAAGATGCCCGGCTTCTTCGCGTATATCGGCTGGGCGATACTGATCCTGTACCCGGTATTTATCATCGATACCCTGCTGTTCTATATGTAGGAAATGGGGCGGCTCTCTTTGTGGATGCTCGTCTCGTGACCTGTGACGAAAGAGGCACGGCAGGTCGGTCTTTGCGGAGAAGTGTGCGGCAAAGTCATTATAAAAGAAGAGGGGCGCAGTAGGAATGCTGCGTCCCTTTCGCGCTTTTGAATCTGTTGAAACGGACAGTCCATGTTCATGGCCTAGGGATAGGGGGTTCAGGATCAAAGACTGCGAATCTCTGTTTTTCTGCCTCACAGCTTGCCTCACCCTAGAACTTGAATTTTTCTATTGCGTTAACGCGCATATCTATGTTACAATAACTTTCGATTTGAATATCACTCATCCAGAGCAGCAGAGGGATTGGCCCAAGGAAGCTGCAGCAACCATTCCGATGGAACCGGTGCTAATTCCAACAGCGCAAGCTGGCAGATGAGAGACTGGACTCTCCCTGCGCGGAGAGCTTTTTTAGTTTTAGGGAAACACCGATCCTGTGATTGGAGCGGTATTTCCATGGCAAAATGATTTTCCATAGAATCCCATCGTTTTTTGAGGAGGAACACTATGTCCAGAAAAGTTTTATTCACTTCTGAATCTGTTACCGAAGGGCATCCTGATAAGATCTGTGACCAGATCTCGGATGCCATTCTTGATGCGATCTTTGCAGAGGACCCGAATGGCCGTGTCGCTTGTGAGACGACCGTCACCACGGGGCAGGTGCATGTCTTCGGTGAGATCACCACCACGGCGCACATTGCTTTCCCGAAAGTCATTCGCGATACCATTCGTGACATCGGCTACACCACATCTGCCTATGGCTTCGATGCTGACAGCGTAGGGATCAATATCGCACTCGATGAGCAGTCTCCGGATATCGCTATGGGCGTCGACAAGTCTCTGGAAGCCAAATCCAATGAAGCCGATCCGTATGATATCGGCGCAGGCGATCAGGGGATGATGTTCGGCTATGCATCGAACGAAACGCCGGAATATCTGCCGATGCCGATCGCACTGGCACACCGTCTGGCACGCCGTCTGGCAGAAGTCAGAAAATCCGGTGAACTGTCTTACCTCCGTCCGGACGGCAAGACGCAGGTCACTGTCGAATATGAAGACGGCAAGCCGGTCCGTGTGGATACCATCGTCATTTCCACGCAGCATGACCCGGATGTCACCCAGGCGGAGATCCATGATGATATGGTGAAACATGTCATCGAACCGACCATCCCGGCCAAATTCCTGCAGGATACGAAGTACTTCATCAATCCGACCGGTCGTTTCGTCATCGGCGGCCCGCAGGGGGATGCCGGTCTTACCGGCCGTAAGATCATCGTCGATACCTATGGCGGCATGGCCCGTCATGGCGGCGGTGCATTCTCCGGCAAGGATCCGACGAAAGTCGACCGTTCTGCAGCATATGCAGCTCGCTATGTAGCGAAGAATATCGTCGCTGCCGGCATCGCTGACCGTTGCGAGATCCAGCTCGCCTATGCCATCGGCGTCGCACGTCCGGTCTCTATTTTCGTCGATACCTTCGGCACTGGCAAGATCTCCGATGAAGCCATCGTCGCACTCATCCGCAAACATTTCGAACTGCGTCCGGCCGGCATCATCGACATGCTCGATCTCCGCCGCCCGATCTACAAGCAGACTGCGGCCTATGGTCACTTCGGCCGCACCGATGTGGACCTCCCGTGGGAACATACCGATAAAGCGGAAGTGCTGAAGAAAGAAGCAGGAATCTGAGAATAACAGGTTTACAGGTGCTGCGAGTGAGTAGTGACTGGTGACTAGGGATTAGTGGCTGGGGATTAGGCTGATGATGCATCTGCCCCCTTCCTCAGGAAGGGTAGGAGGTTGGACGAGGGAAATGAGATTTGCGGTTTGAATACCGAAAGCGGGCATCGCCCCGTTTCGTCATCCTGAGCGGCGAGAAACGTCGTATGAGAGATAACGAATGCCAGAACAGCTGCGAACTGAGCCATCGATCTCGGCGAAGCCGCCACCACCATTCCTAATTCCTCATCCAAGCAAAGCGTTCATCCCTGATCCAGAGGCCGCATGCCCCACGGGCTAACCCCAAACCCCTTTCCTTTATATGCTAAAATAGAGAAGACATATTCTCGTGTCTTCTCTTTTTTTGCGCCGAAAGGAGGGTGTTATGCTGATTTCCATCGCCGAGGTTTTGATCAATCGGCCGTCGAAGCACTTGAACCGCACCTTTTCTTACCGGATCCCGGATGCGCTTCTCGGGCAAGCGGATGTGGGCTATCGCTGCGTCGTACCTTTTGCGCGCCGCACGGAGGAGGGGATCATCCTCTCAGTGCGCCGCGAGGAGGAAGAGAAGATCTCCTATCGGCTGCTTCCCATCCGCTCTCTGGTCGATCCTTTCCCGTGGTTCACGGAGGAAATGCTCGCACTTGCGAGGAAGCTATCTTCCTATTATATGTGTATGCTGATCGAGGCGCTGCGCCTCTTCTTTATCGACAAAAAGGGGATCCTGACTGAGGCCGAGTATACGATCGACTGGGCGCGTGTGCCGATGGAGGCAGAGCTTCGCGGGCTCATCGATCCTTCGGTCGAAAGTCTGTCGGAAAAAGATGCGAAAACCCTTCTTGGAAGTGATCTTGTGAAATGCGTCAAGGCGGCCTGGCTTGTCCGAAAGGAGCGGCTTTCCGCCGTCCATAAGGAGCCGCTGGAGAAATGGCTCGCGCCGAATGAGGCGCCCGATGAGGCACAGAAGCGGCGCAGTCCGAAACAGGCACTCCTGTGGCAGGCGCTCACGGAGAAAGGACCGATGTCCTTTCGGGAGGCGGCGGAGAAGGGCTTTTCTTCGAGTGTTGTGAAGGCCTTCTGCCTTTCCGGCTATGGAAAGGTCTTTTATAAAAGAAAGAAGACTTTTTCTCTGATCGCGGAGCAGGAAAAACGGAAGGATCGAGTGCTGACGGAAGAGCAGCAGCAAGCGCTTTCCGTGATTTCCAAAGCCGTCGATGCGGAAGCATTCAAAGGCATCCTCCTGAAGGGGGTGACAGGGAGCGGGAAGACAGAGGTGTACCTGCGCGCTGCGGAGAGGGCGCTGGAACGGGGCGGATCTGCGCTCATTCTGGTGCCGGAGATCGCTCTGACAAGCCAGATGACATCCTACTTCGCCTCACTCTTAGGGGATAAGGTCGTCTTCATTCACAGCGGTCTTAGCAAGGGCGAGCGCTATAACAACCGCCAGCGCATCGCCAATGGTGAGAGTACGATCATCATTGGCTCGCGTTCAGCAATCTTCATGCCCTTCCGTCATCTGAAGCTCATCGTCGTCGATGAAGAGTATGATTCCTCGTACAAGCAGGGAGAGACGCCCCGCTACAATGGGCGTGATGCGGCCAAGATGATGGGGGAGATCTACCACTGCCCGATCGTCCTCGGCGCCGCGACGCCTTCGATCGCGACGTACCATGCGGCGAAGACGGGAAAGATCGAGCTTGTGGAAATGAAGCACCGCGTCTTTCAGACGAAGCTTCCCGCCATTCATATCTATGACCTCAAGGGCGATCCCACCGGGGAGGCGCTGTCGCATCCGATGGTGGAGATGCTCAGGGCGACCATCGCAAGGAAAGAGAAGTCCATCCTTCTTCTGAACCGCCGCGGCTTCTCGACGACGCTCATGTGTGCTGACTGCGGCTATGTCTTCAAATGCCCGAACTGCGATGTTTCTTTGGGCTATCACAAAGACACTGCGCAGCTGAAATGCCATTACTGCGAGACAGTGCATCCGCTGCCCCATGAATGTCCGAAGTGCCACAGCCGGAAGATCCTCTACCTCGGGCGTGGTACGCAGCATGTCGAGGAGGACTTGCACGAGGCACTTGCCGAAGCACGCATCCAGCGCTTCGATGTAGACAGTACGCAGAAGAAGAACAGCGCGCGGACCATTCTGGAAAAATTCCGCCGCGGAGATATAGATATCCTTTTCGGCACGCAGATGGTGGCCAAGGGACATGATATCCCCGGCGTGCAGACGGTCGGTATCCTTTCGGCAGATGGGCCGCTCAATATGCCGAGCTACCTTGCCTCCGAGCAGACCTTCAACCTCATCACCCAGTGTGCGGGCCGTGCGGGCCGCGGCCGCGAGCAGGGGGAAGTCCTGCTTCAGACGTATAATCCGGATCACTATGTCATTCAGGCGGCGGCGAGGCAGGACTATGAAGGATTCTATCGGCAGGAGATCGAGTACCGACGCCTGCTGAATTACCCGCCCTTTTCCCGCATGATGAAGATCACCTGCTTCCATAAAGAGGAAAAGACGGCGGCGGAAAAAGCAAACCGCATCTATCACTGGCTTTTGCAGGTGAATTCCCAGCTCGCAGTGCCCACCACCTTCACGCCGCCCTTCGATGAGCCGATCAAGAGGGTGCGGAATATGTACTACATTTCCATCCTCATCAAAGGGCGGACACTTTCTTCTTTGAAATCTGCCATGAGACAGTCTCCGATCTTTGAAGAAAATGATATAATTATCGATGTAGACCCGATGTAAAATGAGGAACCTTGAGTGACTAGGGATTAGTAGCTAGGGATTAGGTTTGCGATACGAGAAAACCGCTAGCTTCAAACCTCCTCGGCGCTTCCATAATTTTATGCGCCGCACCACCATTTCTCATTTCTCATTGCTAATTCAAGCGAGGCTTTCAAACGAAATCAAAGGGCGACCCGTCCCAGGGGCTAACCCTGAAGTTTGAAAGCAGGGATGAGTAGCTAGGGATTGGGGATTAGGAGTGGCTAGTGACTGGTGACTGAAATTCCATCTTCGGGCACCACCACTCCTCACTCCTATAACTTAGAGAGCAAAGCTTTCAAACGCAATCAAGGGACGGCACGCCCCACGGCTAACCCTGAACCCGACAGCCTAATCCCTAATCACTAGCTACCAGTCACTAGCTACCAGCCACTATTTTATAAACGAAAGGAATGATCCCGTTTTGAGTGAAATTATTACTGCCGGAAACCCGATCCTGAAAGCGGTCGCAGCGCCTGTGACTTCTTTCGATAAGAAACTGAAATTTTTGATCCTTGATATGAAGAAAACGCTGTATGAAGCAAACGGAGTGGGACTTGCGGCGCCGCAGATCGCAGTCTCCAAGCGCATCTTTGTCGCAGATGACGGAGAAAGCGGCTTCGAAGCCTACATCAATCCCGAATGGCAGCCGGACGGCGATGAGATGGCGACGGACTCGGAGGGTTGCCTCTCCGTGCCGGGCCTTTTCGGGGAAGTGACGCGCTATGCACGTGTCATCGTCCGCTATCAGGACATCCACGGTAAGAAGAAGGTGAAGAAAGCCTCCGGCCTCCTGGCACGCTGCATCCAGCATGAGACAGACCATCTGAACGGGATTCTTTTTATTGAAAAAGCCATTTCTTTGCACAAAGGACCAAAAGATGAAGAATAACTATCGCATCGTATTCATGGGCACGCCCGATTTCTGTCTGCCTGCTCTTTCTGCCATGGTGGAGCATGGCTATACGCCCGTCGCAGCCTACACACAGCCGGATAAGATCAATGGCCGCGGGAAGAAGATCAATTATTCTCCGGTGAAGACATTTGCGATGTCTCATGACATCCCGATCCACCAGCCGCTCTCCTTCAAAGACCCTTTGGAGGTGGAGACACTGAAAGCGCTGAAGCCGGACCTCCTCGTCGTCATCGCGTATGGCCGCATCCTGCCGAAGGCGGTGCTGGATATCCCGACCTATGGCGCGATCAATGTCCATGCCTCGCTCCTTCCGAAGTATCGCGGCGCTGCTCCGATCCAGCGTGTCATCATCGACGGAGAGAAGAAGACCGGCGTCACGATCATGCAGCTCGATCAGGGCATGGATACCGGCAATATCGTGGAGACCGTCCAGATGGATATCCCTCTTCATATGACGGCAGGGGAGCTCTTCGAGGCGCTTGGAGAGATGGGAGCAAAGGCTCTGATCTCTGTCCTGGAGGATCTTCCGGAAAAGCTCGCACGCTCCACGCCGCAGGATCATGAAAAAGCTACCTATGCGGAAAAAGTCACGAAAGAGATGGGCCGCATCGACTGGACGAAGGATGCCAAAACACTTGACGCACTCATTCGCGGCATGTATCCGAATCCCGGGACGTATACCTTCTTCCGCGGCAAGCGTGTGAAGATCCATCGCGCCGAGGTCAGCGATGGGGAAAGTAAAGAAGCACCGGGCACCATCATTTCTACGAAGGACGGCCTTACCATCGCCTGCGGAAGGGGAACGCTTACGATCTCCTCCCTGCAGCCGGAAAACCACAAGAGAATGGCTGCCGGTGACTTTGTGAATGGATATCAGGTGAAAGTCAATGACACATTCGACTGCTAAGCCCGTACCGTCCGCGCGCCGCCTCGCTTATCAGGCGCTCTACGACGTGCTTGAAAAAGACGCCTATGGCAATATCGTGCTCCAGCGCATCCTCGCAGAGTACCCGCTCAAGGCTGAGGAGGCGCACCTTCTAACAGAGCTCGTCTACGGCGTCCTCCGGAAATACAATCACCTGCTCTGGATCATCGGGAAGCTTTCGACGCAGAAGGTGAAAAAGCTGCATCCTTCCGTGCGGATCCTTCTTTGTCTTTCCCTCTATCAGCTGCTCTTTTTGACGCGCATCCCCGAGTCGGCTGCGGTGAATGAATCTGTCAAGATCGCCAAGAAGGTGACGCATCCGGGCAATGTCCGCTTCGTGAACGGCGTCCTTCGGAATTTCCTCCGTAAAAAAGACAGCTTCCGGATCCCTTCGAGAAAAGAGGATGCGCTCCTCCATGATGCGCTCACCTATAACCAGCCGCGCTGGCTCATCGAAGACTGGCAGAACGCTTGGGGCGTAGAAAAAGCGGATGCCGTATTCTCTGCGTTCAATGAGATCCCGTCGATGACCATCCGTGTGAATCCTTTGAAGCAGCCGGTGGCTGATTTCGAGAAACTCCTCTCAGAAAAAGGGATCGAAGCTACGCCCATCCCCTATCTGCCGGAAGGCTTCACGATCAAGAGTGGGGCGCATCATTTCTTTGGTACGTTCCTGAAGGAAGGACTCGCCTATGTGCAGTCGGCTTCTTCTATGGTGCCGGCGAAAGTCCTCTCTCCGAAAGCGGGGGAGACGGTCCTCGACATGTGCGCGGCACCTGGCAGCAAGACCACACAGATGGCAGAAATGATGGGGAATGAGGGCTCGATCGATGCATGGGATCTCTATCCGCACAAGATCGCCCTCATCAAAAAGAATGCGAAGAAGGAAGGCATCACCATCATCCACGCAGGGCCGCGCGATGCGACGAAGCCTATGCCCGCCGTCTATGAGAAATATGATAAGGTCCTTCTCGACGCGCCCTGCTCAGGGCTTGGCGTCCTGTCGCACAAGGTGGAGATCCGCTGGCGCAGGACAAGAGAGGATCTGCAGGAATTTCCGCCCTTGCAGAAGGCCCTCCTCGAAGAGGCGGCCAAGTATGTGAAGAAGGGCGGTACCCTCGTTTATAGTACCTGCACGCTCAATAGCAAGGAAAATGAAGACATCGTGACTGCATTTTTAAGAAATCATCCCGAATTTACGCCGATCGATTTCCAGCTGGAAGGCCTTGGCGCATCCGAAAAGGGTATGCTCACCATCTGGCCGGATCAGGCACAGAGCGATGGATTCTTCGTGGCGAAATTGAAGAAGCAGTCGGAGAAGTAGGGCGGCATCGCCTGTATTTCTCATCCCTTATTGAATGAAAGGAGCCTCTATGGCCTGGAATATCTGGGGACACAGTCTCCCCGAAATGGAAACATGGATCACTAGCCATGGCTTCCCGAAATTTAGAGCCAAGCAGCTGCAGGACTACCTGTACCGCCGCTATATTTTTTCTTTTGACGATATGACCCAGCTGCCGGGGCCGATGCGGGAATGGCTGAAGGAGAATGCCGTACTCGAGAAGCCTGTGATCATGAGCCATATCACATCGAATGACGGCGATACGACCAAGCTCCTCGTGAAGCTCTCAGACGGTTCACTCGTCGAGACCGTCTGCATGCACCATGTCTACGGGAATTCCATCTGCGTCTCCACGCAGGTGGGCTGTGCGATGGGCTGCATTTTCTGTGCTTCTACCAGAAACGGTCTGGAGCGGAATCTCACCGCGGGCGAGATCCTTGCTCAGGTTTACGCCTTCCGCGAGCTTTTCGATGCTCCGATCCACTCGATCGTCCTGATGGGGGCGGGCGAGCCGCTCACGAACTATGATGAAGTGCTCCGCTTCATCCGCCTTGTGAGCGATCCGGGGCTGCTGAATATCAGCCTCAGAAATATCACGCTCTCCACCTGCGGCATCGTGCCTATGATCGATCGACTCGCCGCAGAAGGTCTCCCGATCACGCTTGCGATCTCCCTCCATGCGCCGAATGACACGATCCGCAACCGCATCCTGCCATCGAGCCGTCATTTCAAGATCGAAGATGTCGTCGCTGCTGCACACCGGTACTTCAAGAAGACGGGCCGCCGCGTGACCTTCGAGTATATCCTCATCAAGGATGTGAATGCGTCCCGCGAAAATGCGGAAGAGCTCTGCCGCCTTGTGGGGAAGATGAATTGCCATTTCAATCTCATCCCGATCAATGGCACCGAGCATATCAAGCTGTATCCGCCGAGCTGGAAGGACGTCAAGATCTTTCAGGAGATCCTAGAAAAACACGGCAAGAGCACGACCGTCCGCCGGCAGATGGGCGACGAGATTCAGGCTGCCTGCGGACAGCTGAAACGGAGATATCTGGAGAAGAAGTAGCTGGTGACTAGTAGCTAGGGATTAGGGGACTTAAGTGACTGGGGGACTAGGAGACATTAGGCTCTCTTGAAAGATACATAAAAAGCGCCGAGAAATCAGTGGATTTCTCGGTGCTTTTTGGTTGAATCGGCGTTTTCTTACATATTCGGCTGACACTGGCGCGGGAGGAAAGCAAGGGAAAGTAGTCTCACATATATTTTATACCTGTACGTAGAAGGGGGCCCCTTTGGGGCACATCTATCCGGCGCCTTTGGCGCGACCTTTCTTCAAGGGTCTGCTCAACTGGAGGGACTTTCCTAATCCCTAGCCACCAACCACTAGCCACCAGTCACTAGTCACTCACTCCCCGAACATCTTTGAAAGCGGGTTATTCGTAAAGACATCCGCTTCATTGATATAGCGGCGCACCATTTCCACGGACTTGTGACGGGTCTGTTTCATGATGAGACGCTCCTCGATGCCGTGAAGCGCCGCATACGTGGCAAAGCCGTGGCGCAGACTGTGCGCGCCATAGAGCGTGGGGTCAAGACCGATCAGTTCGGCATATTTTTTGACGAGGAGATTCACCGTATTTTCACTGAGATGCGTCGAAGCGACCTTGCCATTTTTCAGGATCTTCCTGAAGATCGGGCCGTCATGGATATCAGCGGCCTTCAGCCAGTCATAGAGCGCACGGATGCCGTCCATTTCTTCAGGCACATTCTTCAGATGGGGGATGCCGACCTGCTGTCCTTCGCCCCGCTGGTCCGTCTTCGAGCGTTTGATGTGAAGGACGATGCCCTGCGGAAATTTTTTGATATCTTCCATCGTGAGAGAGACGAGCTCGCTTCTGCGGAAAGCCCCCATGAAGCCGATGAGGAGGATCGCTCGGTCGCGCAGGCCGTGAAGCGTTCGGAGATCCATGCGGGAGATCATTTCCTGAAGCTCTTCAAAATACACCGGCGTTTTCCCCTTTTGCAGCATGCCTTTCTGCCGCATGAGGCCGATCAGTGCTTCTCGTACGATCCACGCTTTTGCGGGATTCTCCTTCGTGAGGCCGGCCGCATTGAAATTCTCTGACAGAGCGGAAATGCGGCGGCGGATGGTCGCCGTTTTCGCATAGTCCGCCAGATCATTGATATAGTTCACGATCGTTTCCGGCGTGGTCGGGAACGATTCTTTTTTATGGTACGAGCACCAGTCGCAGAAGTCATTCCAGTCCGACTCATAGGCGTCGATGGTATGCTCCGACTTCGTTTCCGACAGTGCGAGAAGGCTCTTGTCAGAGAGTGCATCGTCATGGGTGCGTTTTGAGAAATCACGGATATAGAAATGGGAGGACATGGGGGCGGCCTTTCTGGAAAATGAGGGAAATGAATGCAGGAAACGGCGAAAAATACTTGTATGACGCCGTAAATAGAAAGAGGGATCTTTTCACTGTATGCTATTATAGCATGGCACATGCCGGAATGGTGCGCTTCACCCCTTGAAGGTCGTTTGTGCTCTCTTGAAAGCTGTGCCAAGCCGTTTTGTGGCTCCCTATGACCGGTTCCGCCTTCGAAACACGTGCCGCTTCCTTCCGTAGGGAGAAAACGGAGCCATGCCGTCAAATGGCGATCTTCCCGGGCTGACTTGGCATCCCAATTCTTTTTTATTAAAGCTCGCTAAATAAAAACACTAATTTTATTTGACTTACCACCTCTAAAATGGTAATCTAAGCTTAATGTAGAAATGGCTTGCCATTATTATTTATATCAGGGGGTCTTTAGAAAAATGGATGTACTTCACTTGTTTCATGCCGGCGGTTTCATGATGTATCCGCTGCTTCTCTGCTCTATCATCGTTGTCACGATCTTCATCGAGCGTTTCCGCTTCTATCACGCGAACCGGTCGAATATCGAAAAGCTCACGAAGGAGATCCCGGAACTCCTGGCAGCCAATGATCAGGAAGGGCTGAAAGCGGCGCTCAAGGCCGATGGCGGCATTCCTGCCGGTGTCATTCTCTCCGGCGCCGAGCAGCTCTCTTCCAAAGCGAACCAGACTGCCATTCTGGAAGGCGCGGCTTCTCATGCCGCAGGCGTCTTGAAGTCGTACCTGAACTACCTTGACGTCATCGTCACCCTGTCTCCGCTGATGGGTCTTCTTGGCACCGTCATCGGCATGATCGGCTCCTTCAATGTCCTTTCGGTCGAAGAAGGCCAGCCATTCGCCATCACCGGCGGCGTCGCAGAAGCACTTGTCTGCACCGCATCCGGCCTTTTCGTTGCTATCATCGCCCTTATCGCCTACACCTACCTTTCGCAGCAGGTATCTAACTTCGTTTCCCAGATGGAAAAATTGGGTTCCCTGTATTTGGCTATTGTAGAGGCGGATCAGAAATGAAACTTGAATCAATGAATGTAGAGAAGAAGCCGAAGATCATGATCATCCCGATGATCGATATCATCTTCTTCCTTCTGGTCTTCTTCATGATGTCCATGCTGACAATGGTGGTGCAGAAATCGATCAATCTGAATCTGCCGCAGACCGCCAGTGCGCAGATCGATCTGCAGAAAACACTGCCGATCAGCGTAACATCCGACGGTACCATCTATGTCGAGCAGGAGAAGATCCCGAAGGACTCCTTCAAGAAACGCATGGAGATCGAAAAGAACAGAAATCCTGATATCTCTATCGTCCTGCGTGCGGATGAAAAATCGGAGCATGGTGACTTCGTTTTTGTCTTAGACCAGCTGAAATCCGTCGGGATCTCCAAGATCGGCATTGCCACTGCCTCCAAAGGGCAGTCAGACTAAAGGGGTGGTGTGATGCGTACTTTCAAGTACAGATGGTCCTCCGCTCTGGGTACCTCGCTTGCCTGTCACGTTGTCGCCTTAGGCCTCATCACGGGCTTCATGCTGCTCTTCCCTGCATCTCCTGTGAATAAAGGGCCCATCGAAGTCGACCTCGTCACGATGAGCGGCGGCGGTGGCGGTGGCGGCGGAAATGGGGGAGAAACACCGCAGGAAGAAAAGCTCCCCGAGATCAAAGAAGCGAAAGCCACACCGACAGCTCCGCCTCCCGTCAAGGCCGAACCGGATCCCGATGCAGAAAACGATGTCCACGAAGTCGCTCCGGCGCCATCAGAGGATACCTCCTCTGCCGCAGACACCAATTCTAAGGACAGCACTTCAGAGGGGAGCACCTCTTCCGGCACCGGTGGCGGAAGTGGCGGCGGGAACGGTACAGGGAATGGCCCCGGCGATGGCAGTGGGGAAGGCCCCGGCTCCGGCTCCGGTTCCGGCGGTGGGAATGGCTCCGGCTATGGCAGCGGAAATGGGGACGGCGCCGGTCCCGGCGACGGCGTCACCATGGGACCGCAGCTTTTGAGCAATCCGGCGCCTGCGTATCCGGAATCCTGCCGCAAAGCGAATATTTCCGGTACGACGGTCGTAGGTCTCACCATTTCGAGCGATGGCAGCGTCTCGAGCGCGTGGGTCGTTTCCTCTTCCGGGAATGGCACCCTTGACAGCGCCGCCGTCAATGCCGTCTATGGCTGGCAGTTCGTCCCTGCCAAACAGAATGGCGTGGCGATCACCTGTAATTCACAGGTACCGGTCACATTCAATCTGAGATAATGAAAAAGGGGCTGTGAAGAAATGAATCCTCATTTCTTCA
>ULUF01010535.1_pt1 | contig 14438 bp, 7 predicted proteins | sample 1958311 | NCBI WGS metagenome assembly ULUF01 (sample SAMEA4835754, study PRJEB28245) | human gut metagenome | biome: gut microbiome; material: fecal sample | place: Denmark | collected 2008 | reverse complement strand
AAAATCGGAACCAGCCGTACCTTGATGTTCAGAAAGCCAATATTTCAATTCCCACTCGCAAGAAAAGCGTTATTGCTTTCCTTCGCTCTAACTGTAAGGGCATTGGAAATGTAAAAGCAACAGCTATCGCCAATGCGTTTGGCGAAAACACTTTATCTGTTTGCGCAAACGAGCCTGAAAAGCTGAAAAAGAAGGTTCCAAGTCTTACAGACAAGGACATTAAGGCTTTAAAGCACGGGTGCCAAGCATTGACATATAAATACGATATTCGGTGTTTTCTTGATGACAAAAACGTTGTCCTTCCGGATTACCAAATCGATGCGATTGCAGACGAGTACGGCGCGGAGGCACTTAATGTCATTAAAGAGAAACCGTATAAGCTGATTACGCTTCTGCCTTTTCAAACCTGTGACAAAATCGGACTTGCAATGGGAGTCAGTCCCAATGCTCGTAGACGATATGTTGCAGCACTCGTAGAGGCTCAGAAGCAGTTATGTCGGCAAAACAATACTGTTTGCGTTCGTGAAGATTTGCTGGTTGCGGAAGCTTATAAGCTGCTGAACCATCACAACGACGAACTGATGAAAATGTCGGTCAAGTTGTTGGTTGATAACTATCGGTTCATTCGATTTGGTTCTTCTAAAAGCGGAAATTGGATTTATTCCAAAGACGATTATACGGTTGAACGGAATCTCGCACGCAAACTTGCCGCGTTCATCAAAAGGGGACCCAGCAAGCAAAAGGAAATCGATGCGGCTCTTGCAAAATGGAAGAAAAACTCTCCCATTCAACTTTCCGAAAAACAGGAAGAAGCAGTACGCAATCTTGCTTATCCCATCTCCATCGTAACGGGTGGTCCGGGTACTGGTAAGAGTACAACGCTTCGCGCTTGTTTGGAAGTGTACAAAGAAGCATTCAAGAAAAACGCAACGATTCTTTGTATGGCTCCGACCGGACGCGCATCTAAGCGTATGGCTGAATGTACGGGTCTGACTGCACAGACTATCCATAGCGCCTGTGCGCTTATTCCCTCTAAGGCTGCTGGCGGTTTTACCGCTCAGGACGATTGCAAAATCAGCGAAAATCTGATTGCTATCGATGAAATGTCTATGGTCGGTATCCACCTTTTTGATTTCGTTATGAACGCAATCGAAAATGAACCCAACAAGAAAATCATCCTGCTCGGCGATGTGGACCAGCTCCCTTCGGTAACGCCCGGCAATGTACTCTTCGATTTGATTAAATGCAATCAAATCAAGTATACGGTTCTGGATAGAAACTACCGTCAGGGCTCCAATTCCACTATTGCGGATGCAGCATACGCTATCAATAATGGGATGTCCAATCTTCCGACTGATGAAACATTTCAGTTTATCGATTGCCATAATCCCGATAGCGAAAAGGAAACGGAAGATATCTCGAATATCATTATTCAGAAGTATCAGGAGGGAGTAAAAAAGTATGGCCGCGATGGATGTATCGTCCTTAGCCCTACTCATTACTACAAGAGCAGCAATAGCTCTCCTCTGTGTACGGATATTATGAATAAGAAAATTCAGGATATCGTAAATGAAGCTGAGAAAGGAAAACCGGAATGGCGAGCCAAATCCACCAAGTCCAAGAACGGCGTGGATGTAAGCCGCGTATTCAGAAAGGGCGACCGCGTAGTCCAAATTAAGAATACGCCCGAAATCATGAATGGCGACCTTGGCACTATCGACGAAATCATTGATGATGATGGTGTTTACACGTTCAAAATCACATTCGATGACAAACAAGTCGAGTACGATGTCAAGGATATGCAGAATGTGGAACTTGGTTACTGCATTACGGTTCATAAAACGCAGGGTTCTGAATTTCCCTGCTGTATCATGCCCGCAAGTATGACTCAGAAAGCAATGCTGCAGCGCCAGTTGTTTTATACCGGCGTTACTCGTGCAAAAAAAGAGTTTATCTTTGTAGGTGACAAGAAAGCACTGGATTTAGCAGTTCGGACTAAGACCGAAGAACGTCGGTCGATGCTCCCGGCGCGAATCTGTAAGGAATGTGTTTGAAAAGTGGGTGGCTGCAGCAATAGCTGTGGCTGCCCACTTTTTTTGTTTTCGGTGGGGGAGGGGAGAGCGCATAAAAAATTCGTTTTGTGTAAAGAACAAATGCGTTTTGCTTAAAGAAATCCGTATTGAAATTATCCAAAAATAAAGTATCCTAAATATAAGGAAATATTATGTGATTTCCTTAGTTACACAAGCTGACACCTCTATGTGGTGTGTAATAGGCAACGCGACATATAACGTGTATGTTGTGGCAAAGGGTCAGCAGAATGTGATGATTTTTGACGAAAGGAGGAATATACCAATGAATAGTTTGGCTGTTCGTAAGAACGATACCAAGAACGTTGTAGCGCTTATCGCGTTTATCGCTATTGCAAGTCTTGCTGTTTGTGCTGCGGTTCTCGTCAGCGCAAATCCTGCTTTTGCAGCTCAGGGTATTTCAACGCTGTTCGGTGAGGCTGGTAAGATTGCAAATGCAGTTATGACTGGCTTTCAGGGCTTGGTTCTGACCGTCGCTATTGCTGCAGGCGTTTACACGATGATTCGTGGTCTGATGGCAAGTGACCCTAAAGAAACGGCACAGTACAAGAGCCGCTTCATTGCGATTATTATTATCGCATTTGTGGCGTTCTTTACTCCCTCCATCATCGGTTGGGTTCAGACTCTGGCAAGCCAGATTAAGCTCAGCTAAGTCAAAAACAGAATTGGGCAAGGGCCCAGCCCGTAGCGGTCTTCCTACGAATGGGAGGACCGCTTTTTTAGGTGCCAAATCTATAAGAAAGGTGGAAAACAAAGCATGCAAATAACTGCTATTGAAAAAAGCAATAGAAAAAAGAAAAACATGAAAAAGGCAGCAATTTCAGCCACGATTATCTTTGCGATGATGACGTGTCTGTCTTTTGCTTATGCTACCAGTATCTTTGAAGCAGTTGGCGACGCATTATTCTCAGGGACACTCATAACAAATCCATTGGATGTTATTGTTTCGTCTTTCTTGCTGCTCGTTTTTAAGACAATCATCCAATGTGTCGTCAATGTACTTGATATTGTTATTTCTCCGATAAACGAAATAACAACCATGAAAATGGCAGAATTGGCACAATATTTGCCATTTGCAGAATACAAAGTCCAAATCGATGAGGACGTGTTCGCGTTCGATTATACGATTGCGTCAAAGGTAAACGACTATATTATCGGTATAGGCGTCCTTATTTGGATATTATTATCTTGCTTCGCAATCTTGATGGATTTTTATTATGTCGCAGCCGGTGATAAACGTGCAGTTCCCGGTAGTAAATTGTTCGTAGCTATTACAGTTACGGGTGTATTGACATATAAAGCACAAGACTTAATGTTCTTCCTTTTTGACAACGAAATCAACCCAATAGTCAAAGAGTTTTTAGACATTGCAGAAAAAAGCGAATCCGGCATCAATATCTTTGAAAACATAGGAAGCAGCCTCTGTGCAAGCTGGCAGGGCGCTCCAGGTATGCTTATAGCGTTAATCATGGTCGTAATGATAGGTATAAACTACATTAAGCTTGCGCTGGAAATGGTTCAGCGATATCTTATCGTTGCTGTCATCTGCGTTTTGTCTCCTCTTGCTTTTGCTACGGGCAGCAACCAAGAAACAGTAGATATTTCCAAAAAATGGTTCAGAATGTTCTGGTCACAATGCGTTTTGCTTTTCCTGAATGTCTGGTGCGTTTATGTGGTACGAGAAGGCATGATGGCGATAGGAGACAAAAAGGCAAACCAGTTGCTTATCTGGGGCCTTATTGTATACGGCTTCATTAAAGTGGCACAGCAACTTGACGATTTGCTGCAAAACGCCGGACTTAGTATTACCCGTCAAACATCTGGTATGTTGGAAGATTTCCTCATGATGGGTAAATCCATGATTGGATTGGCTAGTAAGGCAGCTACCGCAGCGGCAAGTGGATTCCAGTTCAAACAGGATTCTGCGAATCTTAGAGAAGGTATTGCAAACGGCACCAAGACAATGGATGATTACAAGCGACATATGGCAAATACTGCAGCCAATGCAGCAAGAAATCCGCTTGCGCTTGCAATGATGGCTCCTCAAATGGCAAGAGAATATGCTGCTGCAAAGGGAGCAGAAGCAGAGTATAAACAAAGCGTTGGCGATTATTTGAAAATGAAGAGTCCTGACAGAAGCAAAGCAACTGCACCAAATTTGAATTCTGCAGCAGGAAGAAGCCAAATTAAAGACGCACTTGCGAATAGCAAGGATAAAAAAATTGCCGACGCCGCCAAAAACGGCGAAGTAACAAAAGCATACACAGATTCAAATGGTGTTATTCACGCTTCGCTTCAAACCAGAGATAAAAATGGCCGAGCAAATGGTATGTACGATGTCGCCATTAGCGGCAACGGAAAAGATGTTATGTCTCAGGTTGCCTCTGGTCGTGAAGTGACAACGGATGCAAACGGTAACAAACTTATTAAGGATGATAAGCTTGGCACATTTGCCTATAACAAAGAAACCGGAGCCTTTGAACAGATAAAGGATAAGGATGGAAATGTTCCCCAAAACCCGTTGTCTGTACAGGTTCCTGATAAAGTTAACAAAAACAATGTCGAAGAAGTCGCGGATTGGGCGACCAATACAGACGGATTCGATAAAGCTGTTCAAGAAAAAGAAGCGACAGACAATTATTTCAATGCTACTGCCGCAGAGCGTCTGGATATGAATCCCAACGATGTTAATCAGGACCAGATGAATAATATGGCACGCCAAGAAATCAATGACCAATTCATGCAGGAAGGTACAAACGGAGAACAGCGGCCTGCTGTCGGAGAAGACGATAAGCTGGATGTTTCTGTAAATAAAGAAACAGGCGAAATGACAGCAAAGCACGCTATGGTCAATGATGATGGCACTGTTGCTATTCAAAACTACAAGAAAGACGAAAATGGAAATTGGCAAACTGTAGGTCAATCCGAATACTATACTGCAATGGGAGATAAGCCTTCTTATCGAAACAGTAAGGGAGAAGTATTCGCTGGCACACAAGTTGGCACATCTGCAGACGGCAATGCTATTATGCGTTATGACCAAATCGGCGCAGATGGCAACGTTCTTGAAAACGGAAAATCGTTTGAAGTTACACAGAGCGGGAATCTTGCTAATTCGGATGATGCTGCAAGTAAGGTTGAGATGGCGCGTCAGGCATCCGAATCGCTTGGTGCAAAAGCAGTTGCTGCTGATTATGACAATGCAGCAAGACTTTATAACGGCAATGGTACAAATGTACCTGAAAACACGAATTTCAACAGTTCCGAAAATCTGTATGCTTCTCAGCAGGCTATGATGGGCGCAAAAGGAACAAGTCAAGATTTGAGCCTTCTCTCAGATTATACAGCTGTACAAGCAGACGATAACGGTATCCGAGATGGTATTCATACACAAACCTTCCAGAACGACGATGGTACGCGTGTAAAAGTTCAGCGTGACATGTCTACTGGCGCTGTTAACACAACCATGAGTGCGGCAAGGGTACAGGATGATGGTGCCGTTAAAGTTGAGAGACTTGCGGAAGATTCTTCCGGCAATGTTTCAAGCGGTTATTATACCTGCACGCCGAATATCAACCCGCTCGATGCGGATGCAAAAACAACACCTGTGACGGTAAATGACTCTGTATCCGGACAATGTTATCGGGTTGATGTACCTACAGAAATTGCAAAGGACGGAACCGCTCTTGCAAGTTATATGGCTGGAGACGAAGGTATTCACGCTATTGATACTGCTAAGCAGGACGCCGCTACATTGAAAAATGCTGTTGCTAATTCCGATGCTCAACCTATTCCGGAAGATACCCGCATCAACCCTGCTGCCGCTTCGTCTGTATTCTATGAAGCCGCAAGCAGCGGAAACTGCAACCTTGAAAGCTTGTCGAAAGCTGCTCAGAACGGAGATATTGAAGTTTATCCCGCAGAAAGCGTTGTAGATGGCAAACCTTGTGCCCAGATTATTTATCGTGACCCCAATACCGGACTCAAAACTGAGGTAGGGGGCTGCTTGGAATACAAAGACGGTAAGGTTTCTGTCACCACAACATCTGCACCTATGGCAACGCAGTCTCAGGCTCAGGTTGAAAAAGACATGCAGGAAATGACCACGGCTATGATGACTTCTGCAAATACCGGAGACGGAAATGCTGACCGTGACACATTGATTCACCAGCAGGAAGCGTACGATAAATTCACCGGTGCAAACAATGCCAACTATTCTGGACCTATTGGCGCAGCAGCTATGGCAAAGACTGCAGGCGTAAATACAGAAGGATATGTTCCTACAGCATCGTTTATTACTGGTCAAGACGCAACCCTTGTTCTTGAAAAAAGCGTTCCTATCCCGGAAGATAAAAAGCAGGATGTGATGCAGTGCAAGGAATACACCTTTATGAAAGCCAGTGGCAGCCCTGAAATGAAAGAGGCCGAGAAGGTTACTGTTTCTAATGGTGTTGGCGGTGTCATGCGTTTCGATATGCAAAACGGAGATACGTTCGAAGTCTTTGGTATCAACACTGAAACAGGAACTTGCAGTGCAAGAAAGCGTTCCAAAGACAGTGATGGCTTTGGCGAAACGGTTGCCCTGAATCTCGGAAAGGGCAAAGCAACAGAAGAAAATATCCTTCGGTCTTTTATGGCTGCAAAAGCAAAAACACAAGAGAGCGATATCGATACTTTCTTCGGAAAAGAAAATTTCGACAATTTGCCCAGCAAAAAAAGAAATGCTCAAAAGAGCAAAGGAAAAGGCAGAAAAAAGTCTGACAACAAGTAAACGGTAAAATACCATGTCAGAAGTCATTCGTGGCTTCTGGCATGGGAACTGCACAAAACCAACAGCCTTCACGCGGCGTGCAGTGAGCAACGTATAGTTTTATACGGCCAATGTTGAAATAACAGAAAGGTGGAATGGTTAACATGGCGCAACAACAATATGGCGACAGTATGGCACAGGATGCATCTAGTGTAGCAAATGTGGCTGTACAAACAGCAAAAGATGTAAAAACTGTTGCTGCTGTTGCCGGAAATGTCGCAGCGGGCAATGTTGTCGGTGCTGTAAAAGAAGTCATAAAGAACCCGGAATTCCTTAAAAAATTACTATGTGTCGCACTGGTAATTGGATTTTTCCAATTTATGCTTATCGCAGGGCCTTTTATCGTAGCAATCGCTATGCCCGGAAGCATTTTTTCTGCCGTAAAAGATGCTTTCAATCATAAAGAAGAGAATGTCTTGGAAGGATGGGACATGAGCGATGCAGATGATTCCTTAAAAACAACAGCAAACGGTTTTTATGATTACTTATCAAGCGAAGGAACCGAATCAGACCAGTCGTTTTTTACCTCAAACACAGCAGATTACGGAGACAGTCCTTCAACAGATGCTTTTTGGGGAGAATCTAACCTTCAAATAACAGCTTTGGATAAATATTTCAGAAAATCTTATAAAAATGCCGCAACCAGAGCAAACAATAAATATGATGACTTGGTAGATGAAGATGCTCTTACGCAGCAAGCGCTCGATGATGGAATTGAAAGCAGTGATTATGTTAAGTTTGTCACCAATAACATGACAACCGATGATAATAAAGGCTTCCAAAGAGTTTCCTTTTACATCATGGCATTAGATTCTTACAAATACACAACCAGCAACGATGAAACACAAGAAGATGCCGATACAGAACGCTTGAAACGAATGATAAAAAAAGCAAAAGAAATCAGCCCTAATGGTCTTCTTGATGATGCCATTACGGCACTTTCTGCATTGGGTATCAATATTGATTTGGGTAGCGATAAACTGTGGGTCGTAAGCACAGACACTACATATGATGATGTACAAGATGTTGTCGGTTACGAAACAATCAAAGATTGGGTCGTAGATGAATACGACAAAAATGGTAAACCAGTAAGGGGCCACGAAGAAGATACAGGTGAACTAGACCCCCAGCGTCCCATTATGAAAATGGTTCGTACATACACCACAACAATATCTCTTGAGCTGAACTCAAATATCAGAAATTCGCTTTATGAGAGCTATGGAATTGACCCAGCAGAAAACATTGGCGACCACAGTAATGCTTTTAAAAGCACAGAAGACCCCAACTATACAACAACAGAAGACTTGAATGGAAAAGTCATGACCGCTGCTGACATTATTGAACAGCAGGTAGAACAGTATATGGAAGTATATAAGGTTCCCAGAACAGCAGGAGGAACTGGTACGGAAATCGGAACGATTGGCCCCGGTGGTTCTGGTCAGGTCAGTAATATGTCCGACGAAGAAATCCAAGCAATCTTGGCAGCGCTCAATAGCGGTGATTATACGCCCAAACAGCAAGCGCTCGTAAGTAAATTGCAGGACGCATTAAACAGCCCTCTCGGTCTGACAGGATATATGAAGAGTATTGGTTGTACCGTTGCTACAAATATGTGTCAGGCTTTCGTTGCAGACTTTTATTCTAAGTGCGGGCAAGCGCGTATCAGTTTTGGTTCCGCAATCAACGCGTATAATACAAGTGCTGTTTGCAAGAAAGGACAACAGGGTTACGATACACCTCCTGATGGTGCGGCTGTTTATATCGGTGCGAACCATGTTGGCATTTACATCGGCGGTTGTGTCATCGACAGCGTCTATGGACAGATTCAGGTAATGCCGTTTGAAAAGTGGAAGAGTCAAAAATACTACCAAAGTGGTGGCGGCTACTTAGGATGGGGCTTTAATGGATGGGATGTCTCTTCCTAAAATTGACCAAAACGCAAAAATATGGTATAATATATGTATGGAAAGGAAGTGAACGCGCGATAATTCGCGTGAAGATATGAGAAAAAGAACAAGTCCCATTGCGATTGTTGCGGCAATCATCGCAGTTTTCGTCATCATTCTTGTTTTCGTCGGTATGAATCGTCACAAAGATGATGGCAACCATCAAAATAGTGAGGCTGTAACGTCTTCCGCAGAAAGTGAAAGCAGCGGGTCAGACATGGCAAGTGCTGAAACCGCGAGCGACACTGACAATAGTGAAATTTCTACCTCGCTCCCCGGAAATATCACAAAAGAGGATTTAAAATCCGATAACATTAAAAATTCCGAACGAGCCGATGCAAATATAGTTGCAGAAGCGACTAATATTCCTGATGGCAGTGATACTTCTTTCGTAGAGTTCACGTATAAAAACCCGGAAAGCTCTGATGCGTTCCGGTACGATAAAAGATACGTATATACTCTGGATAAATCGTATTTTGATTTACAAAAAGAAAAACAGGAAAAGTATAATTTGACATTGGCATCATCCAGCGACGGAAACCCATATATGGTTTTTGGCGGGAATTGCTATGTTTATGACGGAACAGATGAGAATGGTAATGCAAAGAAATACATCATTTCCGGCGCTGATGTAGTCGAATATGATGGAACACTGAATCCATTTAATACGCATCCCATTCTTCGCAAAGAAAATACCTGTGAACGCATTTATCTTTTCGACGATGAAACAAAGAAAAACGAGTTCTTGGAACGTCGCGCACAAGGAAAAGAACTCCTTCAGAATGGTTCAACTGACAATGAGTGGAAGGTCGTTTTGAACGGAGAATATCTGCCTGATGCGTACCCAATTATCGATGATAACGGAAATTTAAACCTGTCTTTGGTACAACTGGCAACTGCCTACAACCCCTTGTTTACAAGAGTAGATAATAACTACGTTTATGTAGCTACTGATTGGGGTTTATATTCAGTGCCAAGCACGGAATCTAACCAAACTGCAAAAGGGACCTGCGACTTCTCTGAGGATGAAGATGGCAACGAAATTTATTATGTCACCGATATGGGTTTCGGCGGTGTATCTGGTTCGTATGGTGTAGCAGCCAAAGCACCTAAAACGAGAGAATATTATTGGGTTACGCCGGATGATTTAAACACAATCCTTGGTTGGACTGTTTCCATTAAAGGCCGTGTTATCAGCGTGTGCAGCAATCCGCTTGATGACTCTGATTTGACAGGCGTTATTCAAAAGGTCTCCAAAACATACTACGACCTCAACGGAAACATCATCACTGACCAAGAATAAGACAAAACATAAAACGTCGTTTCTGTGAAAAAATCTATTCGTTATTTCGTAAAGAAAAACATATAGCAATTCAAAATCATTCGATATATACTTATTATAAGCGAATAGTATATAAACACATTTCCCCCTCGGAGTAATTTGAGGGGGATTTTTCGTTGTTTTTTACAGCAAGAATGTGTTTACGGCATCAAATGAGGATTACCAAATGAGTAGTTATATGTTGATTCACGGAGATTGCATGGATTCATTCGGGTTGATTCATGACCATACAGGAGCAAGAGGACGAAAGTAATCCTTATGATAATTATATCAATTGTCAATATCGTATCAATCCGATATATTATAGCGATTTCTGTAAATACTTTGAAACTTATATTCGTCCACAGATGTAAAGGAGACTACACCTATGAAAATCACAGAAACCAAAATCAAGGTATCTGACCTTGTCGAGAACTACAAGGACAATGGCGATGGAGGTGTATTCGGCTACAATAACCGTCTTACGATTCGCCCGTCTTTCCAGCGCGAGTTCATTTACGGGGAAAAGCAGCGTGCTGCCGTCATCGATTCCGTAATGAACGGATTTCCGCTGAACGTCATGTACTGGTCTAAGACCGGGGCTAACACATACGAGGTTCTTGATGGGCAGCAGCGTACCGTCTCTATTGCCCAGTACATCAACAAGGATTTTCCTATCAAAATCAATGGCAACGACAAGTTCTTCCAGAATCTGACCGATGAGGAAAAGCAAACGATTCTTGACTACGAGTTGACGGTCTATGTCTGTGAGGGCACTGAGGCAGAGAAGCTGGAATGGTTCAAGCGCATCAATATCGCTGGTGAGGTTCTGACTTCACAGGAACTGCTGAACGCTACATACACGGGACCGTGGCTGGCCGATGCAAAGAACTACTTCTCAAAACGCAACTGCGTTGCCGCGAAAATGGCTGACGGCTATCTGAAAGGCAATCCGATTCGGCAGGAATTGCTGGAAAAGGCTCTGGTTTGGATTGCGGACCGCGATGGTCTGGAATCCGGGCAGATGTACATGGCTATTCATCAGCATGACGAGGATGCCAATGACCTCTGGCTTTACTTCCAGTCTGTCATCAACTGGGCGAAGATGCTGTTCCCAACGAAGCGGAAGGGGATTACGGATGCACAGGCATGGGGACTACTCTATAACCAGTATCATGCCAAACAGTACAACAGTAACGCTCTGGAAGCAGACATCAAGAAGCTCGTAATGGATGATGATGTAACCAAGAAGGCAGGCATCATCCCGTTCATCCTCTCTGACCGCACTTGGCGCGATGAGAAGCACCTGTCCCTTCGTGCATTTACTGAGTCGCAGAAACTCCGCGCCTATGAGCGGCAAGGGCATAAGTGTCCCTTGTGCGTTGCAAATGGCATCAACACCGAGTACGCCTTTGAGGATATGGAAGGTGACCATGTCATTCCTTGGAGCAAGGGCGGGCATACAACGGATGACAATCTGCAGATGCTGTGCAAGGAATGTAATTCGGCGAAGTCGGATAAATGATTCATTTTGGATAACAACGTAGCACCTGACATGAAAAATTGCGTCAGGTGATATTTATTGAAAGGAGCAAAAAATGAAACAAAAGCAACGAACAAAAAATCAACATTATTTACCACGATATAGAATCAGCTTTTTTCTAAACAAAAGTAACAATCTATATATATATGATATGACAAAAAATCGCAGTAGAAAATCAGGCAAAAATGATACAAAATTTGCTGTTGATAAGAATTTGTATGAATGGAAAAAGTGTCATAGATGGAAAAAATTTAGGGGCCAAATTGAAACATATTTATTTGCTCAAAATGTAGAAAAAAATGATGCAAGACAATTACGTAAGATTATATATTATATAAAATACGAATCATTCAAACATAATAATAAGCTTCGCAAAGAAGATGCAAACTGGCTTGGATGTTACACAATTAGAATGATATTTAGAACGCCGCTTACTGTAAAGCTTATAAAAGGGATATCCAAGAAAAACCCATATAAATTTATAGCGATGATGGAAACATTAAATTCGGACAAGCAAAATATAATTGATTCCGAAAAATTAAACAAAATAAGAATTCAATCAGACATATATAATGATGGAACAATAATTTTGCACAGTGCATTAGAGTCGTTTATTTTGCCTGACAAGGGATTTGTAATTTGTAATCCAACAGAATATAAAAGTAAAATCATTATTACTCCATTAACACCTTCACTTTGCGCAGTTACAGCTTTGGGGAAATTTGAAGAACTTAAACATCGCGATGGTGAAATCATTGCAACAACATTAGACGATGTGGAAGTAATCAATCAAGCCTTATTCTTCGCAGCACAAAATGAAGTGTGTTCAAAATATAGTTTTAATCCACATTATATAGACAAAATAAAGCATCAAAGAGAAGAGTTTAACAAAAGAGTAAAAAGTGAAAACTTATATACCATAACACATGGGAAAAAAATATATGTAAAACGAGAAAAAACAAAAAAAGAACAAAATGCTACGACATCAAAAGAAATAATAATGAGTACGACTACGCCAAACGAACAAGCATTCAATTACCAACAGTATAAAAACACCTCAACTAAATAATAGTATTGGATAAATAATACATAATAAAAAATGAGAAGCAATAACAATACAAAAACTATAATAACCACTCATTTCGACACCATGACTGTTGTCACAACCAAAACCATCACAGCTTTTCCCGCATTCGACCTCAAACGAATTTGCCACAGAAGATTTCAAATTTTAGAAATATAATTATTGATTAAGTTGTTCTATTAAAATTGGACTATCGGAAATTACAAATTGTGTTTAATACAGATATTACAACGGTTTCAAGTTTCCTATCGTAATTAGCACTATACTAACTGCGATGGAATTTTTTGCTTATATACAGGTAAAATAAAATGACAAATAAAAATATGTATCACTTCTATTTCGACGAATCAAATAAAAGTGGAAATATTCGGTTTAAGAATGGCATACCAAATTTTTGGTGCAAAAGTAAAGGATTTGAAAAAGGACCTATATATTATGTTGGATGTTATGTGGGATGGGATACGCAAAATAACATAGTTGCAATGGAAAAATATCAAGAAATCGAGGATACATGGAAAGTTAAGTTTTTCCCAGGTGTAAAAGGAGTTCTGCCTGAACTCAAATCACAGAAGTTAAAAGCGGATTATAACTATGGAATCAAAAACTTTAGTAACAGATATATTGATTTCTATATAGTGTTGTTTGAATTTTTACTGCAAACAAAGGCAATATATCAAATAAATATCATTAACCCTCTTGAAATTATGGTACGAGATGGAATGAATTTTTCCTTTCCCTTTCCTTATGGGCCAGAATTTATGATTATATTCTATTATACATTAAACAAATTTCTTTGTAACTACTCTGACTGTAATATGTTGGCAGCGCTCGAAAATCTATTAACCACAAATAGTGATTCGCTTTTTAAAGAAAACATAATTTCAAAATTGAATAACGTAATAAGATGGGATGAAGGCATACAAAGAAAACAAGCAGAAATGATTGCTCTTACAAAGTTAAAATATGCTATTGGTTTAAGTAGTATCACCGTTAAAAATTATCCAATAGAATTTGATTATAAAATCAATGCTATCGGTTTAGCTGCCACATTAGAAGAACAATATATCTATCCCAAAAATGTTATTCTTAAAATTGACCGCGAGCGAGATACTGCTTCTGCAATAAAAAAAATATTTGAAAACACAACAGAAGTGGATTCAAAAGAATGTGCTGGAGTACGAGTGTGTGATATAGTAGCTGGATTTATATCCAATATGCTCAAATCAATAGGTAAAACGCTAAATCCAGACGAATTTGCATTAAACTGTAAAAAAGCAAGCGAAAATCCATGTGTCTTATCAAAAGAATGGTTTGATTTGACAGAAAAACAATTTGAACTATATAAAATTCTTGGCAACTTTTTAACAAATAATAATTCTTCATATTATACAGCAACTACTGGCAAAAACGCGGATGAAATTGCAGCATTTTACTCACTGCTTTTTTATTTTAAAAAATTTGATACTTATGAAAACTATAAACGGCGTAATCTTCCAAAACATGTAAAAAAATTTAATGAATTTGCGTTAGAATGTTTGGAAGAATCTTATAGACGTATGTAAAGATATGATTTACGTATCACATAAAAGATATTGACAATTTTATCAATATTACTATAATTAAAAATCATAATAAATCATAGCT
>ULUF01043878.1_pt1 | contig 14873 bp, 7 predicted proteins | sample 1958311 | NCBI WGS metagenome assembly ULUF01 (sample SAMEA4835754, study PRJEB28245) | human gut metagenome | biome: gut microbiome; material: fecal sample | place: Denmark | collected 2008 | reverse complement strand
ATCTTCATCACCTGATTGGTGATATGCTGGTAGGCATCCACATTCTTATTATTATACCAGATGGTATTCACGGTTCGTCCCTGATCATCGGCAGGCGCATGTCCCTTCCAATAGAGAGCCACCTTGCCCCAATCGGCATCCTTGTCCATCAGAGTAAATGTATAAGGATCATAGAAATGAACCTCAGCCATCAGCCGGTTCTTCACCTTATCCTTCAGACGGGTGATATCATAAGAATCCTTTGCAGCCAAATCAATCTCGGTCTTCGGAGCCTGTACGATGAGCACACGGTTGGCATTATTACCACCGGTAGCACGGACGGCATCGATAAACACCTGTTCGTAAGCCAGGAGACGATCGGCAAACTCCTTGCTTTCGGGAGCCAGCATTTCACCCTGAGCCTGCGGACTGGCACCTCCCACTCCCGGTTCGTTGAGGGCAGCAAAGAGAACCCGCTGGTCATACGCCTTGAATTCTTTTGCGATATTCGTCCACAGTTTGCGGAACATCTCCTTATGCTCTGCCACATTCACCCCGCTGGTAAAGGCATCATGCTCCATCCATCCGCCATCCCAGTGTTCGTTGATGATGACACAGAGACCGGCATTGAGACCATAGTTCACGATTTCCTTGATTCGTTTCATCCAGACCGGATCGATGCTCATATTCTCTTTATCCGTAAGATGACCAGCCACCCAGGATATTGGGATACGAAGACTATTGAATCCCTGCTGTTTCAAACTCCGGATATAACTTTCAGTAGTCTTATCATTCTGCCATGAAGTTTCTGACTTCAGTCCTGCCTGATTGGTAAAGACATCATTCCAGTCGCACGCCTCCATCGTATTACCCAGGTTGACTCCTGGAGCCATATAGTGAGCCAGTTCGGTAGCCGTGAGTTTCATCTTCGAGATACGACCATCCACCGGTTTAACCTGTGCGCCAGCCCAAGCGAAATGAGCGGCAGCCCATATAATCATAACTATCTTCTTCATATATCAATCTAACGTATTATCGGGTTTTGAAGTTATCATGTTGCAAAGATAGCGAAAAAACTGTGGCGTGAATGTATACTTTTGATAAAAGGATAGGTATATTATGTTAGGATGTACGATATTTGCACAAAAAAAGGACGCACATCAGAGAAAGATTCCCCTGACATGCGCCCACACCTACTTTATATCAAACCTAAAGACTTAATATCTCGTTTTTTATTTTGCAGGCCACTTTGCTGCTGCAACAGCAGCCTGAATACTCTCAAGCATATTATTATTCGGTAAAAAGAGAAAAAAGCAATGAAATATTTGCACGTCACGGAAAAAAGATGTAACTTTGCCAAATTAACAAAATACAAACATAAAAAGGCAAAACATGAGAACGATTGACATCACCAAAGTTGTAGAGTACCGAGAAGACAACAGATTGGAAGCCAAAAGGGCATCCAATGGGTTGCCAAGTTCGCTATGGGAGACATACTCTTCTTTCGCGAACACCGATGGAGGCGCCATACTCCTCGGCGTAGATGAAGACAAAAGAGGCAACTTGACCGTCACAGGTGTAAATGATGCAGACAAGTTGCTTAAAGACTTTTGGAACATCATCAACAACCGACAGAAGGTCAGCATCAACATACTCACAGAAAAAGATGTCACAGTAGAAAACATCGATGGCAAAGATGTCATTATCATCCATGTGCCAAGAGCAGAACGATCCATCCGACCTGTATATATCGGCACAGACCCTCGCAAGGGAACTTTCCGAAGAAACCATGAAGGCGACTATCACTGCTCGCCTTACGATATGTCGGCCATGTTTAGAGATGCATATCAAATCACACAAGACAAGAAAGTATTATCAGATATTGCACTCGATGCTATCTGCCTCGACACCGTACATAGCTATCGCAACAGATTCAACGTGGTTCATCCTCGACACGCATGGCAAGAAGATGAAGATTTCGTTTTTCTTCGCAAAATCGGAGCAGTTGCTTTTGATAAAGAGAACCAGCTCCATCCCACAGCAGCTGGCTTGTTGATGTTTGGCTACGAATATGAGATAACAAGGGAATACAACCAATACTTTCTGGATTATCGTGAAGTGAAGGACATCAGATTGCGATGGGTTGATAGAATTGTCTCCAACTCTGGCGAATGGAGTGGTAACCTCTTCGACTTTTACTTTCTCATTGTTAATAAGTTGACTGTTGATTTGCCGAGACCATTTAAACTTGATGGAATCACAAGAGTTGATGAGACTCCCGTAGCAGAGGCCATACGAGAAGCATTACTCAACACCCTTGTCAATGCAGACTATTATGGTCCTAGGGGATTGGTCATCATCAAGTCACTAGAAGGTTACAAGTTTGCCAACCCTGGATGTTTACGTATTTCTCAAAAAGAGGCATTGAGTGGCGGCATATCAGACCCAAGAAACTCTACTATCTTCAGTATGTTTTCTCTAGTAGATTTAGGCGAACGAGCTGGCACAGGAATACCTAGCATATATTACGCTTGGGAAAATGCCTTCGACCTCAAGCCAACACTTATAGACATGCACAACCCAGATCGCACAGAAATGTTTGTTCCGAAGATGAGAGAAGGATTTGCAAGTGAGAATCACATCAAGAAGCCACTTGTGGCGGTAAATGAGGTTTCACCATCGGTAAAAGACGAGAATGTGGCGGTAAATTCGAAGAATGTGGCGGTAAATCCGGAGAATATGGCGGTAAATCCGGAGAATGTGGCGGTAAAAAAAGTATCAAAAGAAAATAGGAAGAGCCAAATTCTCAAACTGCTAACAAGAGAAAAACAACTGAGTTCGTCAGAAATTAGCAACGCTATAGGTATAAAGATTACATTGACAAAAAAGTATCTTTCAGAATTGGTTGCTGAGAATAGAATTCAAACAACAGGCACGTTCAGAAACAGAACTTATCATTTAATAAACAACTAAAAGCGAAAGGCGCACATCTCGTGATCTACGAGCATGTGCGCCTTTTTCTATTTATTTACACTGCTATACGAATCTTTACAATTAACGATTGAAATATTTTTTACCATTAATTATCACAATTCCTTTTGTATTTGGAGTAACCAACTGCCCTTGAAGATTATAAGCTTTTACGGGCAGATTAACAGTTTCACTTTTGATAAAAGGATAGGTATATTATGTTAGGATGTACGATATTTGCACAAAAAAAGGACGCACATCAGAGAAAGATTCCCCTGACATGCGCCCACACCTACTTTATATCAAACCTAAAGACTTAATATTTCGTTTTTTACCATGGGTATTTGCCCTGGCTTGCACCCTTCATGATGGCATCAAAGATATACTGTTTCTTCACTACGCCATTGGTACAATCTATCACGTCACCAGTCTCCCAGTAGCAAGGCACACAACCATTATCCTTGGCAACCTTGGTAACATACTCGTCGAAGTAAGCCACAGACTTATCGTGCAATTCCTGATTTTCACCTTCTCCTAATGTACGGAAGGTAGCGGCATACTCACCGAGGATAACAGGGATACCCTTGTCTACGAACTTAGCCTTGATCTTAGCCATCTGAGCGTCAACCCATGCCTCGGCATAATTGTCAGGAGTATTACGGTTGCTGCCAGCAAGTTTATTATCCTTGCCCCAGTAATAGTACATCTTAGACCATGCATCATTTCCATCCTTATCCAGCAAGCAGAACTGATATGGCTCATAGAAGTGAACCTCTACCATCAGGCGGTCTGGCACCTTGTCTGTAGGGAATGTTGCCACCTCAGTCTCATCAGGGTTGTCCATATAGGTGCAAGTATTTGAAATATCTGCGCCGAGTCCCTGAACAATGATGGTACGAGAAGCATTGTTACCACCAGTAGCACGAACCGCATCAATCATGGTCTGCTCATATCTAACCACACGCTCCACAGCATATTTATCTTTCCACATATCAGACTTACCAGAAGTTTCGTTCATACCTGGCTCATTGCAGGCTGCAAAGAGGAGGTGCTCATCAAAGTCCTTCATGTAAGAAGCCACTTGAGTCCAAATAGCCTTCTGTCTTGCAATGATAGATGGCTCCAACAAATCATCAAAGATATGGTCTTCAAGCCAACCGCCATCTTTTTCGGTATCTCCATCCTTATCATAATGACAATTGAGGATAACATACATATCATTCTGAACACACCAGCTGATGACTTTCTTTACACGATGAAGCCATTTGGTATCAATGGTGTAAGCAGGATCTGTAGAACGATGAGTAAAGTGAGCTGCCCAAGCGCAAGGAATACGGACGGTATTGAAACCAGCATTCTTCAAACTCTTGATATACTCCTCAGAAATTTTACCATCATTTCTCCAAGAGCCCTCACCTGATGGAGCCTCCAACAAGTTGCCGAGGTTGATGCCGGCATACATCATGCTTGCCAGTTCCTTGGCATTGTGAGCCATTTCTCCTTCAGGAACAACAAGAGGATCACCAGCCTGGGTGATAGAAATCTCCTTCATGTTGGTACCCTGTGTCACCTTGATGAGAAGGCTGCGAGAATCATCTTTCTTGTTCGTAGAAACTGCGAAAGAATAGTTATATACATTTCCCTCTGTACTACCCTCTGTCAAGGTAAGCCAAGAGACATCCACTTTCTTACCGGCGTCATCCTTGTCTCTAACCACAACGAGCGGTTTACTGGATGCCGTCACCGAGAATGTTCCTGTAGCAGCTTCGTTGCTGAGGGCAAACTCAGTGCCCTCAACATGGAAGATTTCAGTAACATCATTATCGTCATCACTACATGCCGCCATCACGAAACAGAAACATAAGGCAAGCATGGTTGCAAATATCAATTTTACTTTCTTCATAATCGTATATTTTTACGTACTACGTTATTTTTACCACTGTGGTACTGGGAAGAGGCTATGAACAGTGAACTTAGCGCGCATAGACTTCTTAAAGCCCAGCTCTCGCATCAAATCACCATCCTTGACACCAAATGCACAATTATCCTTTGTAGCACCATAGCAATTAAATAATTCCAAACGATACTTAGGATTCTCATTAGAGTCAATCACCTTAGACTTATCGTAAGAAACAGCCTGACCGTCAAGATAGAACTCATCCAAAGTACTGTGTGTACCTGGGAAGAAACCATAAAGGTCAGCAAACTCGATAAAGGTCATGATAGTACCACCTTCAAAGCCAGAACCTTCATAAGTCATATCGAACTGATTGTTCTCGAGAGAGTATTGACCCTTGTCACTCTTAACAACTTTCAAAGTAGAACCATCGTTATATCCCCACAACTGAGCCTCACCTTCACCCCAGCCACGAACAGCATTGAATGTAGGAGTGTAAACACCGGTACCATCGCTTGTTGTAGAAACTACAGTGAATGTTACCTCCAAGGTTTTATTGAAGGCAAGAGCAGGTTCACCAGCATCACCAGGACCGCCACTAGCACGGAATGGGGAATTCTGAGCAGTACCAGAACCCCAGATATTGAACAACTCTATACGATAGTTGCCGTTATTCTCGATATCACCATAGTGGAATTTGTTGGCATCAAACTTCAAATCCTGTCCATCAGCCTTGATAGCATCAATGCGAACCAAAGCCTTAGGGTATTTGGCAGCAAAGCCTTCCAGATCAAGGACGTAAACCTTACCATTGGTACGGGCTTCTGTTGTTTCAAGTTTAACTGTATATTGACCAACAGCCTTTGAGCCACCAGAAACGACAGTTGAAGCGCCATCCCAGTTGCCACCATCACCCCAAGCTGTTAACTTGGCAACATAACCATTCTTGACATCAGAGGTTACATAGTTATAAATCATCAGCTGACCATCACCAGAACGGATTACGCCCAACTGAAGTGCCTCATCAGAAAGAGACATCACCTTGATCTTGGTTTCATCAGTACGGGTGATACCACCGATATACTCTACAGCATTTAGAGGGTCAATGGTCATTGTGATAGTCTTATTCTTCTCATCCACGGTAAATGTACCTTCAGAATCCTTATAAGAACCATCAGCCTGAACCTGATGAACCTTTACCTTATCATTGCCATCTTCATCCTTATAGAATGTCATTGTACCATTACAATGGCTAGGATCAGTGATAGCCCAAGACTTAATACTTGCATAGTCTGCATCCCAACCGGTAGTTTCACCTACAACAGGCTGGTTATTGGTATAAGAAGCCCAACATGCATCCTTGCCATAGAAGAATACAGGACCAACAAACTTATAATGAGATCCATCTGGTTTCAAGTCAAACTCCCAAGTATTATACAACTTCTCCTTAACAAACTTCACGTTCTTAGCCACAGATACAGGGCGGATAGCCAATGCCTGATAAACAGGAGTAGAAGTACGACGATCTGAATTACGGTCGAAACTGTAGCCCAAAGCAAACTGCTTGTCAGCAGGATTGATAGAGCCAGAGAGATAGAGACCATTGATACCCTGACCAGAAACGGTCTGCTGAGTACGAGAACCTGCTGCTGGCAAGAAGATGGAATTACCATTAGGACCTGTAAGCTTGTAACCAGCTACACCAGCCTGTTCTACCCATTCTTTCTTACACTCATTAAACAACTCCTCAAACTCTTCCACAGTTGGCATTGTCAACCAAGAACCATAAGCCTTGTTGGCAACATCACGATCAGTCTTATAGATATCAGCAGAAGCATAATCTTCCATTAATACGCTGGTCTTGAAACCAGTCATATCACCAAATCCGAAGAGACCACCAAGTTCAGTTTCCTTAGTAGCACCTACATTATACTTAGCCCACTTGGTAGAGAGACCAAGGTCTACAAGATCATTATCTGGATCAAAGTTTGACTCAGGAGTTGTAAACTCTCTTTCCTCACCATAGATAACACCATTACCCAAGTCGAGGTAAGCTGTATAGTGATAAGTAGTATTAGGCAACAAGCCCTCTGTCTTTACCTCATAGTTGTCGTTGATACCATCAGCCTGAATACGTACACCCTTGCGGATTTTCTCTGTCTTTGTATCAGGTGACAGGATAATACCGCTAACGGCATCAGCTGGAGCTTTCTCCAAAGAAGCCTGGAACGTAACTGTGGTAGCAGTCAGATCTTTTACTTCACCAGTGATAGCCTTGGAATCGGTCAAGACAGCACTGGATACAGAACCCGTATAAGTAACGTGACCCTGCAAGGTAACGAAAGCCTGATAGTAAACCACCTGACCAGGAGTACCAGAGATAGAAGCACTGAACTCAGAGGTGCTTTCGCCGGTTACCTTCTCAGAAAGATTGTCCTCGGCATCACCATACATGAATCCTACAGTGTAAGATCCGGACGACTGACTTTCGAGTCCCTTCACCGTACCATGGAAGATAGCAGAAGAGGCTGTAACGTCAGCAGACCCCGTAACAACGGAATTTTCATCCAGCAATGGGGTTGTGCTAGGAGAATAGTCATCGTCAGAGCATCCTGCGAAGAAGATGCTCATGACAAATGCCATTATTCCAAATAATATTTTATTCTTCATAATTGAATTCTATTAAAGTTATTGAATCGTACAAGAAACAATCTCCAAACCTACAGCTGAGGCATCACCATCCAAAGTGCCATAACCATCCAACTGTATAGAAAGGTCGAGGCAGGTGTCAGTAAAGGTAACTGTTGAACCTGACGTATTTCTCAAAGAGACAGTTGTCTCTCCATTAGTATTCAGTTCAACTGCATCAGCCTGTTCAAAGCGCTTTGGTTCCCAAGTACCACCTATAGTCTTATTATCAGTAATCAAAGCACATTTTGGAGTAGTAGACCATGTAATACCACTATTAATCTTGAAGACTACTGTGATAGTCTGATTCTTTTTCAATTTAATTTTGCCAATTTCATCCTTGAAGATACCAGAACCAGAAGCTCCGTAATGCCAGAAACCTAAACGGAGACAACCATTCTCTGTCCAAAGTTTGTCAGGAATCTTAGTTGCGTCAATACCCACGATGGTAGGACCAGTCTGTCCACCACCAATAGCCTTATGGTTAAGGCAAGCTACGAGATAAGTATTGACATTACCATCAGCATCCTTTGCTTCAGGAACACCAATCATCAACTGACCAGCTGCATCCTCTCCCAAGACTGTAAACTCACGAGTTCTCAACTTGATAGTACGCTTATCGCTAGAAGCTGCAATGATATTGATATACTTATTGAATACCAACTTGTTGCCATCCTTGATTTCCATTCTACCTTCAAGTTCCTGACCTTCGCAGTCTGTACAAGTGAACTTGTAGAAATCCTGACCCGTAATCTTCTCAATAGAAAGTTGGAAGTTATCCACTACAGCATCTGCAGGCTTAGGAGCCCATGTGTTGTTATACTTATCACCAATTACAGACTTCCATCGAGCTGCATTCTGAACAGCCATTTCCTGCTTGCTTGGAACACCATTCGTATTCGATGTTTCGTATTTAAATGGAGAATTGTTCCACCACAAGATATCGTAAGGCTTTTCTGAATCGAGAATGAATGTAGCCTTATTACCAACATAACATACATCATTATGTTCGATAGTGAACAAATCTGTTGCCAAGTTAGGATACTCAGGAAGTTTAGGAGAAACAACATCCAAGAGCTTGTCGGCAGCAGGGATACACTTACCATTAGTAGTCTTAACTTCCTCAGAAACGAAGTTCCAGATGATATACCAGTTACCCTCTGAGTTTGTACGACGAGTAGCCAACTGAAGCATATAAGGAGTCAGTTCAACTATAGAGATATCCTGGGTATAGTTAGAACAAACTTCATCAAATCCTACGTTGTGCATGGCATAGCAATCAGAGAAAGAAATCTTAGGCATGGTCTTCTCTTCCAAGTTCATGTTGAACTTACCAATGAGATTAGAGCCAGTACTAGCTCCCTTAGTTCCAGCCTCGCCACGATACATCGTAGCCACACAACCATTCTTGGCATCCATACTGAACTCCATATATGAATCCATATAAGGGTCAGTCTCAGGAATCAACCAGCTCTGGAATCCAGGATCCCAGTTTGGCTTAAAGTTCTCAAAGAGAATATCCTTGTAAACTTTGCCAAGTTCGTCATCCTCAGTAAATCCCTTGCCATCACCATCAGGGTCATAAGGGTATGCATACATCACAGGACCAGAACACTGACCGATGCCAAAACTTGCATAGCAAGGAATCCATCTTTTCTTGACACCAGCAGCCAAAGTCTCAGCATCAGGGAACTGACCGCCCTTATAATTCTGATCAGCCAGGTAGAACCACTTGTTATCGTTCAAGAGCGAGAAGTCGTTCTGAGGAAGATTAAACTTGTATGGTTCACCATAAACCACACCACCATTGGTCTCAACACCAAAAGTAACCTCGTAGTCACCAGCAAATGGCAACTCCAATTTCTGAACCGGTTTCTGAGAACGACCTGAAGGAGTAATCCAAAGAGCCGTACAATCAGGAATATTGGATGTCAAGGTCACAACATTGCCATTAATGGTCACGGTATAAGCCTTTCCCTCCACCAATTCCTCAGGAGAGTAAGACTTGCCGCCCATGCTCAAGTCGTCTGGCGAACAAGCCGCCATCAAGAATGTAGCAAATATGGCAAGTACCATATATATATGATTGAATAATTTCATATTTTCCGATTTTTAAATGATTAAAATCAACTATACTTATTACCATCCTGGGTTCTGTGTCAAGACATTACCAGAAAGTGTAATCTGAGTATTAGGAATCTGCATCAAGCCCTTCTTGGTCGTAAAGTTTGACTCCACGAACTTAGTCTTTGCAGCAGCACCACCATTCTGGACAGAAGCACCATTCTGAGCCTCTGCAATTGTCTTTGCAGCAAAAGCTCCATCCTTTTCGTAGCGCATCAAATCCCAATAGCGAAGGCCTTCGAAAGCAAACTCAATAGCACGCTCCTTGCGGATATTGTCAATGCTATACTCCTCCGGAAGTTCACCGGCACGGGCACGAACCTGGTTCAAACCAGAGTTAGAACCCGTCAACTCAGACTGCATCAAGAGAACATCAGCATAACGCATGATGGTATAATCCTGATAGTAGGTGATATTCTGATGCTGTTCACCGAGTTTGAAACCTACCTCCTGACGGGTACCATCTGCAAAACACATAGGTGCATACTTGCGAGTATAGTAACCTGTGTATTCGTAGGTATCACTCAAGTCAGGAGTGAATCCTGCTTCCTTGCAGCTCCATGCACAGGCAGAGAAACGAGTATCATTCTTAAACTGCTCTACGAAAGAAGGAGTAACTGAGCAAGCTCCCCATCCACTAGCGATGCAAATATCAGCAGCACTGCGGTTACGAGGACCCAGATAAACAGAGAAGGTGTTACCATCACCATTTCCATTATAGTCGTGGGTAGAATTGAACTTCATGTTGAGCACTATCTCTTTAGAGAGACTACCCTGACCAGCTTTCCAGGTCTTACCATCATACCACTTACCTGCATAAGTTGTACTCCATGCATACTCTCCGTTAGAAGAAGCATCCTTAGTACAAGCAGGCATCCAGAGATTCTTGTAGTTGGCCTCCAACTCATATCCACCATTTACAACCACATCATTGATTGCAACAACAGCATCCGACTTAGAGCAAGCAGGATGCTCCTCACCATAGTAACCTGTATAATAGAGGTACGCACGCGCCATCATAGCCTCGGCAGCATACTTGGTAATACGACCATCATTGCTATCACGACTGTCGAGCGGATAAGCATCGGCAGGAATATTGGCAATGGCATACTTGAAGTCATCAAAGATAGCCTGGTAAACATCCTTAACCGGTGTACGAGGAATGTTTTCCTCAGATGGTGTCAACAGCAAAGGCACATCACCGAACAGGCGAGCCATATCAAAATACAGGATGGCACGGATAGCGCGAGCCTCACCGAGAATGCGACCCTTCACCTTGTCATTACCACCCCAATTGATGGTATTCTCTGCAGCAATCAATTGATTACAGCGAAAGATAGCTGCATAATAGTTCTTCCAATCTGTATTGAACAAGTCGTTATACGAAGGAGCGATGCTAATATCAAACTGGTCAATCACATTGTTATTCTTGGCATCAGAGAGACCCAAACCTGCAAAAGCCTGATCTGAAGCAAACTCAGCCATCAGATACATGCCGACACCCGCATCAGTATAGGTGCGTTGCCATCCATCATAACAGCCCACGAGATCAATCTCTGCTGTCTCTGCATTACTGTAAGCAGTTTCAGAGTTGAGGTCGGTCTTGGACTCTGTATCTAAGAAATCATCGCACGAAGTAAGTGTCAAGGCTGACAAAATCAACGCACTCATGAATATATGTTTTCTTTTCATATCACTTTCAATTTTAGAGTTAGAATGCAACATTTACACCTACAATGAAAGTACGTGGGTGTGGATAGTAACCCATATCAACTCCTGATACCCAAGAGTCGCTGCTGTTACCATCTGTACCATTGTATGAACCAATTTCAGGATCCATACCATCATACTTGGTCAAAGTAAAGAGATTCTGCACCTGGAAATAGAGGCGCAACTTAGAGAGACCCTTCCAAGAGATAAGTTTCTTGAAATCATAACCCAAGGTAAGGTTCTGCAAACGGATGTAGTCACCATCCTGCAAATAAAGGTCTGAGAACAACCAGTTACCTACATCTCCGTATGTAACACGAGGCATCTCATTGGTTGTACCCTCACCTGTCCATCTGCCTAAAATGCGATGGCTGTAATTGCCCTGTGAGCCACTAGGGTCACGGTAAGACTGTGCAATCTGGAAACCAGCTGCGCCAGTGAAGTTTGCACTCAAATCAAAGCCCTTATAACCAAGGGTAAAATTGAAACCGAAAGTATACTTAGGAAGACCATTACCCAGGTCTACCTTATCGTTAGCATTGATAGTACCATCATGGTTGACATCAACATACTTCACATCACCAGGCTGTACATTTGACTGGAGCACACCATTACCGGCAGCAATCCAATTATTGATATCCTGCTGGCTCTGGAAGATGCCTGCTGTCTTGTAACCCCAGAAGTAACCGATTGCATGACCATTCTCTGCACGATAGAATTCCTCAGCATTCTGATAAATCTGGTTGGTAGCACCATGGATGATACCATCCAATGTAGGAATATTACCTACTTCATTGTGGTTGTAAGCGAAGTTGGCACCTACACTATAAACAAAGTCCTTGCCAATCTGATCATTCCAGGAAAGACCAAGTTCGACACCCTTATTCTTTACATCACCACCATTGATGACTGGACCTTGAGTACCGGCTGTTGCCAATACTGGAGCCTGTACCAACCAATCCTTGGTGTTCTTGATATAAGTATCGAATGTCAGAGAAAGACGCTGACGGAGGAAACGTGCATCGATACCGAGATTGTACTGTTCAGAAGTCTCCCACTTCACTTTCTCATTTGCCAAGCGGCTAGTGTATGCACCCATTACCCAGGCATCTGTACCACCGGTAGCACCAAAGTTGTAGTTGGTTTTGGATGTTGTAACAGGAGCCAAATACTGGAAGCAGTTGACATTGGCATTACCTACCTGACCCCAAGAGAGACGGAGTTTCAAGAAATCCAACCAAGAAGCAGTAGACTTCATGAACTTTTCCTCTGTCAATGTCCAACCTGCAGAAACAGATGGGAAGTAACCCCAACGGTTTCCTCTTGCAAACTTAGAAGAACCATCGGCACGCATGGTTGCATTAACCATATAACGGTCTTTCCATGACCAGCCAAAACGAGCGAAGAAAGACTGTCCACGAGTAGGGTTATATGGAGCACCGCTGATGGTACGGTCGCTTGAACTCTGGTCGGTGTTCTTGACATAAGCATGATCCCAATCATTGAAACCAGCTGTCAAGCCATAACCGGTACTACCAGAAGAGCTACCATCATACTTAGAAGTCTCGCTACCAATCAAGGCATTAATATGATGTTCCTTGATATTGAAATCATAAGTCAGGGTATTAGTCCAAACCAGAGAGATACCACTACCATCACTCTGACTAACCTTAGTGATACCATTACCACTCTGTGGAGTAAACTTATAAACAGGAGAATAAGAACGATAGTCTGAACCACCGTAATTAACAGCAAAGACTGTCTTAAACTTCAAGTTCTTGATAGGCTCAATCTGAACATATACATTTGCATCAACAGAAGTAGACTTGCTCTGATTGTAACGGTTCATCATCATGGTACCATAAGGGTTACCATCATTCACATTCCAGTCAGAACTCTCTGTAGAATTAAAGTTACCATTGGCATCATAAACAGGAACCAAAGGGGAGGTTGTAAAAGCACCACGAAGGTTATTGTTATAAATATTACCTGTGTTCATACCACGGCTATCCTTATAAACAAAGCCTACATGCTCACCTACAGTAACCAAACCATTGAACATTTTATGCTCTGAATTGGCACGAAGGTTATACCTTTTATAATAAGAAACGTCAGAACCGCCAATGAGACCGTCCTGTCCTGTATAACCACCAGAAATAGAATAAGTAGAAGTCTTGCTACCACCGGTAAAGGCCAAACTGTGGCTTGTGGTCAATGCACCATTATCTACAGCCTGGTCAATCCAGTCTGTATTATTGATAACACCCTCTGCATTACGAATACCCCTCAAAGACATCCAATCAACAGGAGACATACCTGAGTTGAGGCGAGCCTCATCCATAATTGTCATATACTCAGAGGCATTGAGCATACTTATCTGGCGCCCCAGAGTCTGCCAACCTACATATCCATCGTATGTAATCTTGGAAGAACCTTCCTTACCGCTCTTGGTTGTAACGAGGACAACACCATTGGCAGCCTGTGCACCATAGATAGCAGCAGAAGCAGCATCCTTCAACACGTCGATGCTCTCGATGTCGGCAGGGTTCAGGGTTGTAATATCACCACCCACACCATCAATCAAGTAAAGAGGCTGAGAGTTTCCTACGGTACCCAAACCACGAATGGTAACACTCATGGCTGCACCTGGCTGACCAGAAGTAGAAACGATGTTAACACCAGGTGTCTGTCCCTGCATGGCAGAAAGAGGGTTGGTGGTGTTAAGCTTGGCGATGTCATCACCCTTCAACTGAACGGTAGCACCCGTCACCAGCTTTTTCTTCTGAACACCGTAACCTACTACGACAACTTCATCAAGTGACTGCTTGTCTTCATTTAAGGTTACGTTGATTGTCGAACCTGTAACTTTAATCTTTTGGGTGATAAAGCCCAAATACGAAACTTCGAGTGTTTGTCCATTCTTTGCTTCAATGGTAAAGTTACCATCCAGGTCAGTAACGGCACCCGTCTTTGTACCCTGCACCATGACACTTGCACCAATCAATGGTTCATTGTCACTGCCAGAGATGACAGTACCCTTAACCGTCTGAGCATTGAGGACACCCGCTCCGATTCCTAACATTGCCTGGAACACCAACATGATGGCTACCAGAGCAACTTTGCAGAGCATGTGGCTCTGCGAGAATTTCTGAGATGTTTTTCTCATAATTACTTTAGGTTTAAATTAATAATTGTTGCTTCTAGGTTTAATATAGGCCTATGTAACATAGGTCGAATATTGCCTTTATATAAATAAGGTATAAGCCTCGGTTATGAGGATTGCCTCGATTTATCGTTGTTTACATTTACTTTTCCGGGGGCAAAGATAGATAAAAAACAGACACAATGGGGTATGTTTTGGTTAATCAATTACGTATAAAATGTTGCGCAACCTACATTTTTTAACGAAAAAGCACCAAAATGTAGCATAAAATACATTTTGGTGCAAAAATAGTTTAATTAATATGATATTTTATCAACCCCGGCATCGGAGCTTTCAATATCT
>ULUF01037214.1_pt1 | contig 15372 bp, 15 predicted proteins | sample 1958311 | NCBI WGS metagenome assembly ULUF01 (sample SAMEA4835754, study PRJEB28245) | human gut metagenome | biome: gut microbiome; material: fecal sample | place: Denmark | collected 2008 | reverse complement strand
TAAATATGAAATAAGTTATTTATTTAAAGAAAGAGGAAAGGGAGTGAAGCTGAACGAGAGATTACTTTTTAATCATTTTTTTAATAGTGGTGCTGGTTCTGCTTCTTCCGTTTATCCTTTGGTGGAAGCACAGGCACAAAGAAACAGATAGAAAGGGGAACAGTAAAATGTAATAGGGTGAATGATTATAGCAAAAAGACCAGTATCAATATATGATTTTAAGGCTTTCGGGGCTGCCATTAAAGCCGCGAGAAACGAATACGGAGAAAGTCGCAAAAAAGTAAGCGACGAGTTATATATCTCCCCGCGCTATCTTGCGAATATCGATAACAAAGGACAGCAGCCGAGCCTACAAGTTTTCTATGACCGCGTTACCCGTTATGCTGATATTTGGGTGTGTTCTGACTATATGTATCATTGTTATGGCAATACCTAATGCGTGCTGATTAGTATTTTTTTATATTGCTCCGCAAGCTCTTTCTTTCCCCATCTCATATACAAACTATACAAATAACGAGCAGTACTTTTGGAATAATCATTATCAGGGTTCTCGTTCATAACAGCATGAAAGACGGCATCTGCGTTAAGCAGGTGCTGTTCTGCTATCACAGGCTGAGAACGGGTATAAGCAATGACACCACGATAGAACTCGCACATACCATAATCAAGGTTATTTCTACCCATAACTTCATCAATGGTGGATTCACAGAAATCAATAATTTCCAGAGCAGAATCATATTCCTTATTCTGCACCAGCATGTTAGCAAGTGAGAGTGTCTGCTGCAGGGTATCATTATTCTCTATCAATCCAAGACTGGCATATTCCCTGCGTACTGTGAAAGCTGTCTTGAGTTCTGATACGGCTTCTTCCAGTTTCTTCCGGAACAGATAAGCTGTAGAGAGGTTGTTGTGCAGGTTTGAAAGCAGATTGGCGGAACGGGCATCCGCAGTATTGGTCTTATGGTAATTTTCCATGAGGGCAATCGCCTTTTTATATTTCTTAATGGCATTATCATATTCCTTGCGTGGGAACAGAAGCTGTGCTTTGTAATCTAATAATAATGCTTTGTCACAGGCAGAAATGTGGTTGGTTTCTTGCGTAATATCTGGTGTGCCTGATTTATCTGAATTATACGATTTACTCGTTTCATCCGACTTGCCCGAATCATTCATAAGATTCATCACATATTCTATACGTTCTACCAGCTCCGACAGATAATCGGTATCCAGATATTTGTCAAAGTAAGGGTACATATCCTGTAAGAACAGTAGATAGTAAGCCCTGTTATCTAGGATGATGTGTCTGTTGATGCTTTTCAGACATTCCATGACAGTCACCGGTCTTTTTACATCCAGACCGTGAGCAAGGCAAATCAAATGCAGGTGATTTAACATCACATGGCAGTCTGATACGGTTGGAATGGTCTCTGCGATTGCCACTTCCTGAATGAGAGGATGGAGTGCAATTGTCTTATTTTCGGTATCTTCACTGATAATGCCATAGCGTATCAGCTCATTAACATTTTTGAGAGAATCCAGTTCCAGCCACATTTTGAACGCACTTTTATAAACTCCTGATACCGGCAGGAGTGAGAGGTTACGGAGGATATCAATACTGTCCTCATTTAATCTATTAAGCTTCATCAACATGCGAAGGTGTCCTATCATACTGGCATAGGAGAATTCATCATCCTTGAATACCTCGATTTCTTCCATGTTCTGCCCGATACCGCAGGAACGCAGCTCCTGTAACAATTCTTCCGGTTCCATGCCGCTGGCTTCTAAGGTAAGAGCAGCCATGCAGACAGTCAGGGTATGACAGTTCACTTCTTCTATAATGGCAGACACACTGTCCGGATCACGTTTTGCAGAAGGACAATGCTTGTAGAACAGTTCTGTCAGTTCTTTTTCTTTATCCAATTCCTTTATTTCTATAGAATCATAATTCTTAAGTTTGCATCTGCTGGTAATCAATAGCTGCATATCATTCTTCATCAGTTCCTTTAAGAAGGGTTCGTCCTTTGGAAGCACATTGAAGTTGTCCAGAATCAGCAGTGTATCTGTGTGGAGTCTCTGCATCACCTTATAGTGATTCTGAAAACGGACTTCCTCATTCATTTCTACGGAATCATCTGCAAATGTAAGGTTTGCGATGGCTTTTCTCAAATCACCGGTGTAATACAGATAAATGATATTGGTGTACTTTTTACGGTTCGTCTGTGCATAGGCTTTGGCAACTTCGCTTTTTCCAATGCCTGCCATACCAGTAATGAATAAGACGGATTGATTGGAAAGATGGGATGCGATTGCTTTTATCTCATCCTTTCGTCCAATGAATGCCTGATTGCAGGAGGGAAGCTTATTGCAAAGAATCACTTCCGAAAGGTCGGGAGAATAGAGCGCACCTGTGCTATGGTCATTCAAAATCGCATATCTTACCACAGAGCAGAAAAAGGCTGCATTATCCGGCTCCTGAATCAGTGCATCAGCCATTTCCTGCCCGATGGTTTTTATACTGTCTGTAATCAATTCCTCCATCTGGATTCGAGCCTGTGCTTCGTTCAACAGGTTCGGAATAATCTTATCTCTGAAATCATCCTCCATCGTATCCCATTCATCCTCATCTTCATAAGTCTTTAGGATATCTATAGGAATCGGGCGGGCGCCATTGCACCAGCGGCTGTACATCGTCGTGTCATCTGCGATTAATTCCGAAGCTGTCAGAGTATCATCCAGATATGCAGAGAACAGACTGCGTACAAGCTGGTGCTGCGGGTAGGTTTTCTTTTTATTTTCCAATAATACACCAATCACATTGGCGAAGGTCAGTCTGTTTCTCATCTGTGTGCTCCTTTCAGAGAGGATTTATCAATCCCGCTATCTATCTTATCTGTCTTTCTATATTTTCATTCTTTGAAAAGTTTCTATGTCAAGTCGCGGTCAAGTGACCGTCAATTATTTTATTCTCTATATTTTACTACAATTAACTTACAAAACGTAGCCGGGCGGCATCAGAAATGAAGCAAATCGGCTACAACAATCATAACACAAAACAAACTTATGTTCTACAAGAATATCGAAATGTTTTAACTGTACATTGAAAACTTCATGAGTTGTATTCACAGTCAACGGACTTTGCGATGATACTTAAAGCAATTTAAGCGGAGCAAAGAACAGACACTTCCGTCAAGGGTGGGAGATGATCTCGCGCAGGAGAGGCCCACAGGCAGGTTTCAGTAGTGAGAAATCGGTGCTAAAGAATCCAGACAGTGGATACGTAGAAAACCAAACTAAGAGTACTGGAACAATCTTACTTTAGGAACCGCTTATTGCGGGTAGGAAAGAAGGTGGTTAATGAGAATATTACGAGAGGAGGCAGGACTACCATGAAAACAGAACTTGATACAAGAGCGTTATTAAATGTAAAGGAAATGTGTGAGTACCTTGGTATTGGACAGACGAAAGCAAGAGAATTGCTTTCCAATCCGGCCAATGGTTTCACGGTAAGAATCGGTAACAGACTATATGCTCATAAGGGCAGATTAGACCACTGGTTACTGAATCAGATTCTTTCATAAATAAGAACACGGAGGAGTTTCAAAATGAGAATTCAATTTTTGAAACGGATTGATAATTGTAAGGTTTTATGGTAGAATAGGGACGATATTTGGAATCCTTCCTATTCTACACTTAGGAAGGAGGCATAAATGGGTAAATCCCTTAATGGTAAAGAATTAGGTAAAGGCTTATCACAGAGAAAGGATGGTCTTTACCAGGGAAGATTCGTGAATCGTTTTGGCAAGAAGCAGACGGTTTACGCAAAGACGCTGAATGAGGTAAGACAGAAGCTTAGAAACGAACAGTATGAGGATGAAAAGGCACTCAATGTTGTTGCGAAGGACGTAACGCTTGACGAATGGTATGAAATCTGGATGGATACCTGCAAGAAGAATTGCAGAGACTCCACCAAGGAGACATACGCAGGTCATTATCGCAGAATACAGAAGGCTCTGGGATGGAGAAAACTCACATCCTTGAATTTACTGATTATGCAGCAGGCGATTAACGAACTGGAAACAGACAATGAGCGTAAGAATTCGAAAAAGATACTGGTCGATATGCTGGAGAAAGCAATAGACTCTGATTTACTTATCAAAAATTCTGCTAAGCAGATCAATACTGTGATTTCTAAAGAGGTTAAGAAAGAACGTAGAGTATTAACGGTAGGTGAAACGGAGCTTTTTTTTAGCTATGCGAAGGACACATTCTACTACAATTTATATGTAGTGGCAATCGACACAGGAATGCGTATTGGTGAGTTGATGGGGCTTCAGTGGTCTGATGTAGACTTTGAAAAGAAGGTTGTACACGTCAGACGTTCCTTATGCTATTTCCGCAAGGATGGCAAATATGTCTTTGAATGGCATGATACCAAGACGCATAACAGCAAGCGAACCATTCCCTTAACAACAAGAGCTATGGAAGCTCTGAAAAAACAAAGAGTTCGCGGGCAGGAGATTCTGCTTAAGAACGCACAAACAGCACAGGACGAATACAAGAATCTGGTTTTCGTAACCAGAAACAATCGACCTACACAGCAGTTCATCGTACAGGAATGTATGGATGTAACAACGAGACGAATTCAGAAGGAACACCCGGAATTTGAGAGGTTCTCTCCTCATTGTTTCCGTCACACCTTTGCAACAAGGGCAATCGAGAACGGAATGCAGCCTAAGAGCGTGCAGAAGCTTCTCGGACATGGCTCCTTACAGCTGACAATGGATTTGTATTGTCACGTAACAGATGATACCTTGTTTGACGAGATGAGGAAGATGGAAGCGGTGTAAAGTGTGTAAAAAGTGTGTAGTAAAGCAATTTGAGACAATAATAAAGGCGTGAAAGCCTTATAAACAGGAGGTTTTAAGATAAAATGGAACAGTATAAGCAGGAATTTATAGACTTTATGGTGGAGAGTGACGTGCTGAAATTTGGTGATTTCACATTAAAGAGCGGCCGTAAATCACCATTTTTCATGAATGCGGGAGCATATGTGACAGGCTCACAGCTTAAGAGACTCGGAGAGTACTACGCAAAGGCTATCCATGCAAACTACGGAGATGACTTTGATGTATTATTCGGACCTGCATACAAGGGAATTCCGCTTGCAGTGGTAACAGCTATCGCATACCATGAACTCTATGGCAAAGAGGTGCGCTACTGCTCAGACAGAAAAGAGGCAAAGGATCACGGTGCAGACAAGGGAGGCTTCCTTGGAAGCAAGCTTAAGGATGGCGACAGAGTAGTCATGATAGAGGATGTCACCACATCCGGCAAATCAATGGAGGAGACAGTTCCAAAGGTAAGAGGAGCTGCAGATGTTACAATCGTAGGCCTTATGGTGAGCCTTAACAGAATGGAAGTCGGACAGGGCGGCAAGGTAAGCGCGCTCGATGAGATTCATGAGAAGTACGGCTTTGAGGGCAAGTCAATCGTCACAATGGCAGAGGTCACAGAGTATCTCTACAACAGAGAGCATGATGGCAGAGTAGTCATTGATGACACAATCAAAGCAGCTATAGATGAGTACTATAAGCAGTACGGCTGCAAATAGGAGAATATAAATTGCTTGGCAGAAGAAAACGTAACAGGTATAAGTTTACGGAAAAGAAGCAATCTAAGAGGGGGATAGCTGCACTTGTTGTGGCTATCCTCATAGAGATTGTATATATAGTTTTTTTGAATGCGGCATTCAGAGGAGATGGCAATCTGTCTATGTACTATGGCAGTGCCGGTATATTGATGCTTGGCATATCTCTGGCAGATTTCGGGTTTGCCATCAGAAGCCTCTTTGATGAGGAATCATTCATGACGTTTCCACGGTTGGCAGTGTTTTTTTCACTCATAGCGGTAATCAGCTGGGGAGGAACATATGCTGCAGGTTTTATTATATGAAAGAAAGATTATAGGGATATATGAGTTATAAAGAGATTTATGAGCTCTCCAATGAGCTTTACACAGAGCGATTAGAGCTTGTGGAGGAGCGGATAGAACAGATCGTCAGAGAGCCTGCGATAGAGCCGGCTTTTGCAGATTATTTCAGAAGTGCGGCAAAGTGCATCAACACTATTAAAAACCATAACGCAGATAAGGAATTTAACGATTTATTCTATTCACAGTTTGATAAAGAAAATTATGAGAAAAGCTATGCCAACCCGGCATACGCCGTAAAGGTGCTCGGAGATGAGTATGGTCAGCTTTTATCGGCTGTATATGCAAAAATTGCCGGAAGCATTACACATATCTATCAGGGGGATATAAAATATCTCTGCATTTATGCAGAGCTTATTGTAGAGCTTTACAATTATTTTGAGAATGCCAATGAGCTGAGTCCTGATGAGATAAGGGGATGTATATATTCGTTCATGCATGATTATGAGGAGATATTTGCAGAGGATGACAACAGGGCACTCCTTGACCCGGCTTATGATTACTATACAGAGCTTGTAAATGAGGCAGATTTGTCAAATGATGATTATCTGTATTCTTACGGACTGTATGTCGGAGAGAATGAGCGCGCCGGCAGAGCGCATCTGGCTTCATTTTCAGATGAGGAGATACAGGCAATGGCAGATACCTATACAGAAGGATACCGCATTGGCTTTATTACCTGCAACAAGGATATCTCAAAGAAGTCGGTGGTTCAGGTGCTTTATCCGCTTGGCTTTGAGCGTATGATAAGAGCAGCATTAAAGAATTTTGAGAAAATGGGTATGAAGCCTGCCATGAGACCATTTTCCACATCGGTCAATAAGCAGTTTGACTATGACCACAAGGAGGATATGGCACTGTGGCTTGACAAGGCATATGTGGAGTATCGTCTTGAGTGCATGCACAATGCACTTGAGAGAATGAAGAATGTAGCATGCAAATGTGGAGGACCGGCTGTCATAGAGATATTTGGAGAGGAGCCGTTTGCTCCGGTTTCAAAGAAGGAGGCTGCGCACTTTAATGATGAGCAGCAGAAGCTTGCAGTCCATATGACAAGCGTGCGCTCACAGTATATGAACAGCTATATCCACAGCGAGGACAGAAGCTTTACGATTATTGCCTATCCGTGTGCTGCAATCGGACCTGATTATACGGAGATTTTTACAGAAACTGTAAAGATTAATACTCTTGATTATGCACTCTACAGAGATATGCAGCAGAAAATCATAGATGTGCTTGATACAGCAGACAGGGTGCATATCGTCGGAACAAACGGCAACAGGACAGATTTGTTTGTCAAGATTCATGAGCTTAAGGAGCCTTCAAAGGAGACGGCTTTTGAAAACTGTGTGGCTGATGTAAATATCCCTGTCGGAGAGGTGTTTACTTCACCGGTGTTAGAGGGCACAAACGGTAAGCTGCATGTCAGTCAGGTATATCTCAATGAGCTTAATTTCCTTAATCTGGAAATCGACTTTAAGGATGGCATGATTGATAAATATACATGCACCAATTTTGAGGATGAGGAAGAAAACAAAAAGTATATATCAGACAATGTGCTTTTCCATCACGACACACTGCCTATGGGTGAGTTTGCCATAGGCACCAATACGACAGCCTACCGTATGGCAAGAGTATACGATATCGCAGCAAAGATGCCTATTCTCATAGCAGAGAAGACAGGACCGCACTTTGCGGTAGGTGATACCTGCTACACATACGATGAGGACAATATGACATACAACCCTGACGGAAAAGCAATCATTGCCAGGGATAATTCAGTTTCAATCCGCAGAAAAGAGGATATATCAAAGGCATATTTCAACTGCCACACGGATATCACAATACCATACGATGAGCTTGGAGCCATCACAGTTATTCGACACGATGGCTCAACATGTGATATAATAAGAGATGGCAGATTTGTGCTTGAGGGCGTAGAAGAGTTGAACAAACCGCTCGATACGCTTGATGCTGAAAGTAAATAATTGTTAGACATATAAGGAGGATAAAATGGCAAAAGTAGGAATAGTTATGGGCAGCGACTCAGATTTAAAGGTGATGAGTAAGGCAGCAGATATGCTTGAAGAGCTCGGAATAGAGTATGAGCTCACCATCATCTCGGCACACCGTGAGCCGGATGAGCTTATTGAGTGGACAAGAGGCGCTTGTGATAGAGATGTAAAGGTAATAATAGCAGGAGCTGGAATGGCAGCAGCACTTCCGGGAATGTGTGCAGCGCTTTTTGCACTTCCTGTTATCGGAGTACCGCTTTCAGGAAAGAATCTGGATGGAATGGATGCAGTGTTCTCAATCATGCAGATGCCACCTGGAGTGCCTGTTGCCACAGTTGCAATTGACGGTGCGAAAAATGCAGCAATCCTTGCAGCAAAGATACTCGCAGCAGGTGATGATGTAATCCTTGAGAAAATCAAAAAGTATACAGCAGATATGAAGGCTCAGGTTGTAGCAAAGGATGCGAAACTGAAACAGGTTGGATATAAGCAGTATCTTGCTGAAAAATAGATTGTATTGTCATCTATAGGAGGGTTTTTATGGGTATATTGCAAAAGGCAGACAGATGTATGGATGAGGCAGCAGCCTTATTTGGCGAGAATAAGCTTTTTTTGGCAGAGAAGAAGGCACAGGAGACAGCCGATCTTTATAAGAGCTGTGGCGCATATGAGCAGATGGCAAAGACTGTCAATCTTATGGGAGTCATATATGCATCTATTGGAGATGTAAGCATGTCAATTGACTGCTACCTGGAGGCTATGGATGTAGCTGTGGAGCAGGGCTCAACAGAGATAATAATGCTTGTTAACAATAATATAGGCTCACTCTATATGGAGCTTGGATTGTATGAAAAGGCTATCAGATATTTTAACGAAGCACTGGAGCTGTGCAAGCCACCACTGCATGGAGAGAGGGATAGCTATTATCAGGAGCTTCTCATGCTTCATCTGAATCTGTGCATATCATACACAGGAATTAATGAGTTTGAAAAGGCAGAAAAGCATCTTTCTGACGCGATACTCCTTAATGATATAGCTGGCAGTGATAAAAACAGATTTCTGATAGACATGTCACAGGCACATCTGCTATGGAAGATGGGAAATGAGGATGAGGTCAGAGATCATGTGGAAGAGCTGGTTGAGGGTGCGATAAACAATATCGATTCTGCCGATTATGTGCTTGAGATACTAAGTCTTTGCAATCTATTTATGAATATGGGGGAGTTCGATGCATGGAAAAAGGTTATTGTGGAGTATGAAAGATTTGCCACTGATACGCAAAATCTGTTTTTCCAGAAGACCTGTGTCAAGATGTGGATGAAATATGAGAGAGCCATGGGTGATACAGAGGCATACAACAAGCTGTGCGTATATTACGCAAATCTCCACTCTATGCAGGTGAAGGAGCAGATAAAGCGTCTTGGTGATACAATAGACCTTAAGCTTCAGCTTCAGGAGACTGAGTATGAGCGCCGTAAGGCAGTCAGACTCAACTACACAGATATGCTTACAGGCATGGGCAATAAGTTCAAGATGCGAAACGATTTTGAAAAGCTTGTGAGCAAAAATCAGGATTCAGATGGTGCAGGAATCACGTTTGGAGTAGTGGATATAGATTTCTTCAAGTCATTTAACAAAAACAGTGGCAGAGTCACCGGTGATGCAGTGCTAAAAGAAGTGTCATCCATAATAAATGAGAGCGTCAGAGATAATGGAATGGGGTATCATTTCTATGGTGATGAATTCTACATAATCCTGCAGGAAACGGATGAGGATATCATTAAAAATATAGCTGAGCATATAAGACTTGAGCTTGCCAAAAAACAGATACTTCATGAGAGCTCTAAGGTGGATGAGTATCTGACTGTATCACAGGCATATGTTACCGCCCCGGATGTAAAGGTGCCGGATGAGTTTTCAAAGCTGTTCAAGACGGTGGATGAAGTGCTCAATGATGTGAAGGAAAATGGCAGAAATGCATATAAGATAGTCTGATGCTTTAAGCGTATAAGACAACTATAAAATGACACGCAGCGTAAAACGTTGCGTGTCATTTTTAATGGATCTATATATACAGTTATATTTATAGTTATATTTATAGTTATATTTGTACTTATATTTTTATATGGCCATATTGTCCATTTATATTCCGGATATAACAATATCAGTGCCTGCCTTCTCATATATATCTGCTGTCTCAGGTGAGATACCGGAGTCGGTGATTACCATATTGATGTCATCAAGCGATGCATAGCTTGATATGGATGTGGTATCAAACTTGGTGTGGTCTACAAGAGCCACAGTTTTAGCGGAGGCCTTGATACACATGTGCTTTAAATCAGCCTCGTATATACTGAAATCAGTCAGTCCGTCTTCTACAGAGAAGCCTCTTGCTGACACGAACGCGATATCTGTGTGTATCTTTTTGAGTAAATCAGCGCCAAGCAGTCCTTCTATGGAAGCGGATGCACTGGTTACGATACCGCCTGTCAGGATGACTGTGACACCCGGGATATCCTTTAGCTCTAAAGCCAGATTGATGCCATTGGTGATGACGGTCAGCTCTGTAAAGCCTGAAAGCTTCATGCCGAGAGTGTAGGCTGTGGAGCTGGCATCAAGGAATATACACATATGGTCACTTACGAGCTTTATCGCCTCGTTTGCAATCTCCTCTTTAGCTTCCTTGTTTTCCAGGGCGCGGTCATGGAACAGGTAGGCCCTCGAGGTTAAATCAGTCATGTCATGGGTTTTATCCTTGTAGATAGCACCGCCGTGAGTCTTTGTCAGAAGCTTTTCCTTATCCATCTGGTTTAAATCTGTTCTTATTGTCGTGGTCGATACACCAAGCAGTTCGCTGAGCTCATTGGTGGTGGCCTTGCGGTTTTCTTTTAAATAATCGAGAATCTTTTGTTGTCTTTCTAATTGTAGCATAGATTTTCCTCTTTCTTTTGATTTCTGTTGTATTTTTGCGTACATATTTTTATCACAAAGCATTGCATAAATATATAATAACTCAAATAAGTAAATAAAGCCAGTGTTTTCGATTGCTTATGCTTTTTTAATTTGATGACATTTAATTATATTTATTTTTACTTTTATTTGCTTTTACTATTGCATTTTTTCTTTTAAAGTGTTATATTTATATCATCAAATAAAAGCAAACACAAATTATATAAGGCGGAGGTATTATTAAATGAAGTTTTTCGTAGATACAGCAAATGTCGAGGACATTAAGAAAGCAAACGATATGGGAGTCATCTGTGGAGTTACAACAAACCCTTCACTCATCGCAAAAGAGGGCAGAGATTTCAATGAGGTAATTAAAGAAATCACATCTATCGTTGACGGACCGATAAGCGGAGAGGTAAAAGCCACAACAGTTGATGCAGAGGGCATGATAAAAGAAGGACGTGAAATCGCAGCTATTCATCCAAACATGGTAGTTAAGATTCCTATGACAGTCGAGGGACTTAAGGCTGTCAAGGTGCTTTCATCAGAGGGCATCAAGACAAACGTTACTCTTATTTTTTCAGCAAATCAGGCAATTCTTGCTGCAAATGCAGGTGCTACATATGTTTCACCTTTCCTTGGCAGACTTGATGATATCAGCCAGCCGGGCATTGAGCTGATCAGACAGATTTCAGAGATTTTTGATATCTATGGATATGATACAGAGATTATTGCAGCTTCAATCAGAAACCCGATTCATGTCACAGACTGTGCACTTGCAGGAGCTGATATCGCAACAATTCCTTACAAGGTTATCGAGCAGATGACAAAGCATCCACTTACAGATCAGGGAATCGAGAAGTTCCAGGCTGATTACAGAGCTGTATTTGGGGATTAGATATTATAAACCAAAGACAGGTATAAATATTTTATTTCATGTCATAGATTTAACAGGAGAACAAAATGAACAAATTAGAGCTTCAGATTACAGCAAATGAAGTCAGGAAGGGTATCGTCACGGCTGTGCATTCTGCAAAGGCGGGACATCCGGGCGGCTCACTTTCTGCAGCAGATATATTTACATATCTGTATTTTGAGGAGATGAACATTGATCCAAAGAATCCTAAAAAGCCGGATAGAGACCGTTTTGTACTTTCAAAGGGACACACGGCTCCGGGACTTTACTCTACACTTGCGCAGAGAGGCTATTTTCCGGTTGAGGATTTAAAAACACTCAGACATCTGGGATCATATCTGCAGGGACATCCTGACATGAAGCATATCCCGGGTGTGGATATGTCAAGCGGTTCGCTCGGACAGGGCATTTCTGCGGCGGTAGGAATGGCACTTTCTGCAAAGCTTACAAATGATGATTACAGAGTATATACACTTCTCGGCGATGGCGAGATTCAGGAGGGACAGGTCTGGGAGGCTGCCATGTTTGCGGGCTTCAGAAGGCTTGATAACCTTGTTGTTATAGTTGATAACAACGGACTTCAGATTGATGGACCAGTGGATCAGGTGTGCTCACCATATCCTATTGGTGAGAAATTCAAGGCATTCAATTTCCATGTGATTGATCTGAAGGATGGAAATGACATGGATCAGATTGCTGACGCATTTAAAGAGGCAAGAAATACAAAGGGTATGCCGACGGCAATTATAGCACATACCGTAAAGGGCAAGGGTGTTTCATTTATGGAAAATCAGGTCGGCTGGCATGGTAAGGCTCCAAATGATGAGGAGTATGCAGTTGCCATGGAGGATCTGAGAAAGGAAGGTGAAGCATTATGTCAGAAGTAAAGAAAATCGCCACACGTGTCAGCTACGGAAATGCACTTGTAGAGCTTGCAAAGGAGCACGATGATGTATATGTTCTTGATGCTGACCTTGCGGCTGCCACACAGACAGCCATCTTCAAAAAGGAATTTCCAGATCGTCACATAGACTGTGGAATCGCAGAGTGCAACATGATGGGCATTGCTGCGGGACTTGCGGCTACGGGAAAGGTGCCATTTGCCAGTTCATTTGCCATGTTTGCGGCAGGTCGTGCGTTTGAGCAGGTGAGAAACTCTATTGGATATCCTCATCTCAATGTGAAAATCGGTGCGACACACGCTGGTATTTCGGTAGGAGAGGATGGAGCCACCCACCAGTGCAACGAGGATATTGCACTCATGAGAGCAATTCCAGGCATGGTTGTAATAAACCCAAGCGATGATATAGAGGCAAGAGCCGCCGTAAAGGCAGCTTATGAGCATGAGGGCCCTGTATACATGAGGTTTGGCCGTCTTGCAACACCGATAATAAATGACAATGCAGAGTATAAATTTGAAATCGGAAAGGGTGTTACACTCCGTGAGGGAACGGATGTAGCTATCATAGCTACCGGTCTGTGTGTGGCAGAGTCACTTGCAGCTGCAGAAAAGCTTGCAGCAGATGGCGTAAATGCAAAGGTCATAAATATACACACTATCAAGCCGCTTGATGAGGAGCTTGTTGTAGCTGCAGCGAAGGAATGCGGCAGGGTGGTTACTGTGGAGGAGCACTCTGTAATAGGAGGACTCGGAGCTGCGGTATGTGAGACACTTTCGCGCAAGGCTCCAACACCGGTAAAGACAATAGGCATACAGGACTGCTTTGGTGAGTCAGGTCCGGCTGTAGCTTTGCTTAAAAAATACGGACTTGATGCAGAGGGCATTTATGCATCAGTGAAGGATTTTTTATAAGTATTTAAAATAGTTTGGTTTTATCATTTTTCACATTTTCCCCAATATAACAATAAACTAATAGAAGAAAGGACAGCCGGGATACGGTTGTCCTTTCTTTTGGTGTATCAGGGCAAAATAATAATTTTTTGGATATATTAAAATAATTTAATAAAACTTAAAATACATATTGTGTTATAGGTTTTTATCTGATATATTAAATCTATAAATGCTGGGCGACCTGTGTTTTCGTATAACTGATAAGGCAAAAGAAAGGGGACATCACATGGAACTGATATGTAAGAAGTGTCTGCTTAGAGAAATGGCAGAGGCCGACGCAGCAATGATAAAAAAATATGTTGATGCGATAAAGGGCGAGGACAGAGTGCCGGAAAAAGAGTATGAGGCAAGGCTTGCAGTGTGCAAGGCGTGTGACAGGCTAAATGCCGGAACCTGTAATGCATGCGGCTGTTATGTGGAGCTTCGGGCGCTTACAGGCGTTTCGCACTGCCCTCATAAAAAGTGGTAGTACAAATAAAATAATAACAAAATGACTGCGGTTTTGATTTCCGCAGTCATTTTATTATTATTTAGTGTTTTTTTCAGTGTCAAGAGGTTCATAATTGATGGATACAACAATGTCCTGATCGTAGTTACCGAAGCTTTTTCCAAATATTGTGAGTCCGCCGACATGGGCAGAATCCTCCTCAACTGCGATACGGAAGCGGATTGTGCTTGTGTAGTCAAGAGTTAGCTCAGAGGTTGTGATATCTGATATCTTGAGACCGTCTATGAAGGTGCCTTTATGATTTATGACTAAAAGCTTGAGGAGACCGTATTGATTCAAGTTTTGAGGCCACCATTCAGGGGTGAACATTCCGCGTACATCTCCATAGTCACCGGGAGAGGTCCAGGTGCCGACCAGAGTGTCATTTATGTAAAAGCTTATATCACTTGGCCAGTCGTTGTCGGTGCCCGGAGCCTCAGAACTTATCTCGGCTGAGAGTGAAAGCTGGGTGATTTTCTGATTACGTGGAATGAGGTTTGGAATTACATATTCCACATAGCCCTTTGTGAACCACATAATGTCTGCATTGAAATGGTCAGGATGGTCAAAGTAACGCACGTCATCGAGCTCTCCTATCACAAATGAGGATGTAGCCAGGCCACAGGTTGGACAGATATTGTGAGATGAAAACTGCCCTACCTTGATGGATGTGTTGTATACGTTACTTAAGTCTATTGGTTTTTCAATTTCTACTAATATACGATCCTGAATCAGTGAACACAGCTTCTGGTTGCCGTGACCGGATGAATCGTTTGAGGCGGAGATAAGTCCACACTCCTCAAGCTTTTTTATATGTCCGGTTAAAGCTCCATTGCTGATGTTTAGCTCGTTTGCAATCTGATTCATGCTCATCTGGTTATTCTCGAGCAGAATTTTTAAAATCTGGATACGAATATCAGAGCCGAGAGCTTTAAACAGTTCGAGACCATCGTCTAATGATGTGATATGTATCATATATAGATTCTCCTAAAATATTTTATAAAATTAACAACGAGTTCTTGTGTGTGAATCATGTTTTAATTATAGGAATAAGCTCCTATGTTGTCAATATATTATTGTATAGTTTTAAGCTATATTGAAGTATTTTTTAAAATAATTTAAATATATTGTGCAATATGTATAACTTACATGCGTTTCAAAACGA
>ULUF01017034.1_pt1 | contig 15784 bp, 16 predicted proteins | sample 1958311 | NCBI WGS metagenome assembly ULUF01 (sample SAMEA4835754, study PRJEB28245) | human gut metagenome | biome: gut microbiome; material: fecal sample | place: Denmark | collected 2008 | reverse complement strand
CCACCTATGAGCAAGCTCATGTGGTTTTAGACCTTTTGACCCTGGCATCCTGATATTCTATCCCTTGAAAAAACATCCGGAATCGTCTAGAATGGAAAAAGAAATTCAGCATGAGAGGTCAGTTATGGATATTATTTTAAAACTCAAAGAAGAACTCAACGTGGAAAAATGGCAGGTGGAAGCCGCTGTAAAGCTGATCGATGAGGGAAATACGATTCCGTTCATTTCCCGTTATCGTAAGGAAGTAACCGGATCCTTAAATGATGAGGTGCTTCGCAATCTGCATGAGCGGCTAACCTATTTAAGAAATCTGGAGGAAAAGAAGGAACAGGTTCTTGGCAGTATCGAGGAGCAGGGTAAGCTCACCGAGGAATTAAAGGAAAAGATTCTGGCAGCAGAAACCCTGGTCGTGGTCGAAGACCTGTACCGTCCTTATCGTCCGAAGCGTAAAACCAAGGCAAGTGTAGCGAAGGAAAAGGGACTGGAACCTTTATCACAGTTCATTCTTGCCCAGAATGCAGAGGAAGGAGTGGAGGAGGAAGCCCGGAAGTATATTGATGAGGAAAAGGGCGTAAAAACCGTGAAAGAGGCACTTCAGGGTGCAGCAGACATCATTGCAGAGGGTATTTCGGATGAAGCTGATTACCGTGCCTACATCCGTGAAATCACCATGGAAGAAGGAACTCTCACAAGTACAGCGAAGGATGAAAAGACTGAAAGCGTTTATGAGATGTACTACGCTTATGAGGAACCGCTTAAGAAGGTCGTCGGTCACCGTGTCCTTGCCATCAACCGTGGTGAGGAAGAGAAGTTCTTAACAGTGAAGATTGTGGCACCGGTAGAACGGATTATACAGTATTTAAAGAAAAAGGTCATTACTTCTGATAATGAATATACCACTCCGTTGCTTACAGCAGCAATCGAGGATGCCTATGAGCGCCTGATTGCACCGGCGATTGAACGTGAAATCCGCAATGATCTTACCGAAAAGGCAGAGGATGGTGCAATTTCCGTATTTGGAAAGAACCTGCAGCAGCTTCTGATGCAGCCTCCGATTGCAGGAAAGGTAGTTCTGGGATGGGATCCGGCATTCCGGACAGGCTGTAAGCTTGCCATTGTAGATGCAACAGGCAAGGTACTGGATACCAGGGTGATTTTTCCGACAGCTCCGCAGAATAAGGTGGAAGAGGCCAAGGCAGAACTTAAGAAGCTGATCCATAAATATCATGTTTCTTTAATCAGTGTCGGAAACGGTACGGCATCGAGAGAGTCCGAGCAGGTCATTGTGGAGCTGATCAAGGAACTGGATACACCGGTACAGTATGTCATTGTAAATGAAGCGGGAGCTTCCGTATACTCTGCAAGTAAGCTGGCAACCGAAGAGTTTCCGAATTTTGATGTGGGGCAAAGAAGTGCCGCTTCGATAGCACGCAGGCTTCAGGATCCGCTTGCCGAGCTTGTGAAAATTGATCCGAAATCCATCGGTGTCGGACAGTATCAGCATGATATGAACCAGAAGAAGTTAGGAGAAGCACTAGGCGGCGTGGTAGAGGACTGCGTAAACCGTGTGGGGGTAGACTTAAATACCGCATCCGCACCGCTGCTTGAGTATATTTCCGGCATTTCCAAACCGATTGCGAAGAACATTGTGGAATATCGTGAAAAGAACGGTAAATTTGCGAACCGTGCACAGCTTTTGAAGGTGCCGAAGCTAGGACCGAAGGCATATGAGCAGTGTGCAGGCTTCCTGCGTATCCATGATGGGGACAATCCTTTGGACGATACCAGTGTGCATCCGGAATCCTATGAAGCTGCCATGAAGCTTTTGGATAAGATGGGACTTACGATGGAGGATGTGCGTACCGCACAGAAGCAGGCAGCCAGGCAGCTGAGTACGGCAGCGAAACCTGCTCCGAAGCAGAATAACCGGAATGACCGCAGGAAACAGATCGTGATCCATAATACCAATACGGCTATGGGAAAAGCACTGGCAGCTGCTATGGGTGGTTCGGTCATGAACCTTGAAGAAAATGACTCTTCCGCAAAGAAACCGGCACAGAAGGAATCTGTGACCAATACAGTCAATGCAATCAGCAGTCTTGAAAAGAAGATCAGGGATAAGAGCAGGCTGGCAGTAGAACTGGGAATTGGTGAAATCACCTTAACCGACATTCTTAAGGAATTGGAAAAGCCATCGAGAGATCCAAGAGAGAGCATGCCGGCTCCGATTCTTCGAAGCGATGTCCTCGATATGAAGGATCTGAAACCGGGCATGATTTTAAAGGGAACCGTCCGTAATGTCATTGACTTTGGAGTTTTCGTGGATATTGGTGTGCATCAGGACGGACTGGTACACATCTCCCAGATCACAGACCGTTATATCAGGCATCCTCTGGAAGCAGTGAGCGTTGGTGATATTGTGGATGTGCAGGTATTGTCTGTTGATGTGCCAAAGAAACGGATTGCACTGACTATGAAGATCAATCAATCAGGGTCAAAATAAATAGCTCTTGCTATTTGAGATGAGATATGCTATTCTATGTCTCGAACAAAATAGAAAGTTCTTCGGGGAAGGTGAAATTCCTTACCGGCGGTATAGTCCGCGACCCGTATTCTTTAATTCTTTAAGAGTATGGCTGATTTGGTGAAATTCCAAAACCGACAGTAAAGTCTGGATGGGAGAAGAAATGCATGAACAGATGCGTGGAAACGCATTTGGCTTCTGATGTATGCAAGCCCCGGAAATTGATTTCCGGGGCTTTTTAACTGTGTAGGAAATTCCGTTGGGATTTCCTGCACAGTTAAATGCTCCGCTATCAGATGCGCAGCTCGCGGAGATGCAAATCCAAAGAAGACTTTCTTTTTAAAACAATGGCGTATGCCGGAAAGAGAGTGAGAGTAAATGGAAAAGAGTTTATGGTCTAATGTAATGGAGAACCTGGTGTTTGTGCTGGTGGCACTGGCGGTTGCGGTTGGCTTTGTGCTGATTGCATATCTGGTGGAAAAGTACCTGAAAAAGAAGAATCAGGACAGGGAACGGATACTTTCGACAAGAAAGATTGCCATGATTGGTGTATTTTCTGCAATTGCAATGGTGCTTCATATATTTGATTTTGCGGTGCCGGTTCTGGCTCCTCCGTTTTATAAGCTGGACTTCAGTGAAATTCCGGCGCTGATCGGTGCCTTTGCGTTTGGTCCGGTAGCAGGAGTGATGATTGAATTTATTAAGATTATGTTAAAGCTGCTGATCAAGGGAACAAGTACCGCATTTGTGGGTGACTTTGCAAACTTCGTCATCGGATGCAGCTTCATTCTGCCTGCTTCCATCATCTATTTATATAAAAAGAGCCGGAAGAGTGCGTTGATCGGGTCTATCACGGGAACACTGATTATGACCGTGTTCGGTACTGCTTTTAATGCGATTTATCTGCTTCCGACCTTTGCGGTACTGTATCACATGCCGATGGAGGATATCATTGCCATGGGAACGGCAATTAACGGACATATCGACAATGTCGTAAGCCTGGTAATCTTCTGTGTTGCTCCGATTAATCTGATTAAGGGAACGGCAGTGACGCTGGTAACCATGCTGGTATATAAGAAGCTGAGTCCGATACTGAAAGGAAAACAGCATTCATAATTCTTAACAGGCGGATACGAAAGTCTTAAAAATTATTAAGCTTTCTTAATTCAAAGAAAAACCTCTTGACAATCATTGTATCAATAATATAATACAGATTGTACAGGAGGTTTTTTTAAGTTTATGTGTCATACGACTAAGTCCTCGCACAGCTTTGTGAAACGGTACCGGGCAGCAGGATGGACAGAAGCATAGGAAGGCCTGTACATAATGAAAATCGATGGAGGAGTATCTGTGGAAGAATTAATTACTATCCGGGACATGTGCAAGATCTACAATCCCGGCGAAAATGAGGTCAGAGCTCTGGATCATGTGAATCTGACCATACATAAAAATGAGTTTGTGGCTATTATCGGGCAGTCTGGATCCGGTAAATCAACCTTGATGAATATGCTGGGATGTCTGGATGTTCCAACAAGTGGAACGTATCTGCTGAATGGAAAAGATGTCTCCCATATGACGGATGATGAGCTTTCGGACATCCGTAACCGGGAGATCGGGTTTGTGTTTCAGGGATTTAACCTGATCGCGGGACTGACCGCACTTGAAAATGTGGAACTTCCCCTGATTTACCGCGGCGTTCCAAGGAAAGAGCGCATGGAGTTATCTGAGCGTGCGCTGGAAAAGGTAGGGCTTGCCGGGCGGATGACGCATAAGCCGTCGGAAATGTCCGGTGGACAGCAGCAACGTGTTGCGATTGCAAGAGCCATCGCACAGGCACCACCTGTTATTCTGGCCGATGAGCCGACCGGAAACCTGGATTCCAATTCAACGCAGGAGATTATGGAAATTCTGAAAGGACTGCATCGGGAAGGCAGAACGGTTATTCTGATTACACATGACAATGAGATCGCCGCGAGAGCGAAGCGCAACATCCGTATTATGGATGGTAAGGTTGTAGCCGATTATGAAAACGAAGAAGGAGAAGGAGCATGAGCGATAATATCAAGCAGGAATCCACAGAAAGCTTACAGACAAAGGAACAGGAGCAGCAGGCCGGAAGCAATAAAAGGACATTAGAAGCCGAAAATGACAAGGCGGCAAAGAAAGCCTTTAAAGAAAAGAAGAAGAAAGAGAAACAGCCGACAGATCCGGCGAAGAAGAAAAACGCAGAAAGATCATTCTCTTTGTGGTGATCGGCGTACTCGTTTTGCTCTTTATTCTGTCAAAGCTCTTTGGGGGAAACGGGGCAGCAGCCGTGGTAACTACGACGCAGGCGCAGATCGGGGATCTGCAGCAGACGATTGATACGAGCGGTACGGTGAAGACGGAAGAGAGTAAAGTTTATTTTTCCAATGTGGATGTGAAAGTAGGAGAGGTGAAAGTACAGGCGGGTGATGCAGTAAAGGCAGGCGATGTGCTTCTGACCTATGATGCCAATGACCTTGCGGCAGCGAAGGAACGGGCAGAATTAAAGAAACAGTCTGCCGAAGGAAGCTATCTGAATTCGGTGCAGACCAATCAGGAAAAGCTTGGGGACTTAAGTGAAGCGAGCACGAATCTGGAAGTACTGGATCAGCAGATTGCAGATACCGAAGCCTATATCAAGAATCTGGAAGCTAAGATTTCCAAAAAGAAGAGTGATCTTGCCCATGAGGGGGCCCTGTTGCAGATTAGTCTGATTGACTGGCAGGATCAGCCGGATTCCGATGAATACCAGAATTTGCAGAAGCTGGTACAGTTAAACAATTATGAACAGCAGAACAATGAACAGATCAAGAGCTGGCAGGACGAACTGGAAGTCTATAATGATATGCTGTCTGAGTATAAGGAATACCGTTCGGAAATGAAGTCCCAGAAGAGCTCCGCAGAAGCCGGGAAATTAACCGGTGGGGCGAAGGAAGAGCTGGAAGCCAATAATAAAACCCAGACAATGGATGTGGAGGACTCGCTTGAAAACCTTGATGCCGCAGAAAATGGCATTGTGGCAGAGTTTGACGGTGTCGTTACCGAAATGAATGCCGTAGAAGGAGGAGCTACCGCGAAGGGAACACAGCTCCTGAAGCTGGAAAGCACCGAAGATGTGGTAGTCCGGATCACCGTGACGAAATATGATCTTTCCAAGATTAAGGAAGGACAGAAGGCTATCATAACGATCGGCAGCAGGGAATATGAAGGAGAAGTATTGAGGATTAACAGGATGGCAGAACAGAATAACAGTGGCGCGGCTGTTGTTGGTGCGGAAATTAAGATTTTAAATCCGGACAGCGATGTCATTCTTGGCGTGGAAGCGAAGGTTGTTATCAATACCGAGAAGGTGGAAAACACGGTTCTGGTACCGATCACTGCAGTGAATGTAGATATGGATGGTGAGTTTGTCTATGTGGTTGAAGATAACATTCTCGTAAAGAAGCCGGTTACGACCGGGATTTCCACTGACACCATGATACAGATTACAGATGGTTTAAACGCAGATGAGCAGATTGTCACAAGTGTTACGGCAGATCTTTATGAAGGCATGACCGTTGCAGCAATGCCACAGTAAACAGGAGCGGATGATATGGCACAGATTTGGGAATATATTAAGATTGCGCTGATGAATATTAAGAGTAATAAGGGACGGTCCGTACTCACGATGCTCGGTATTATCATTGGTATTGCTTCCGTGATTATGGTTATTGCGATTGGAAACGGTGTCCGCGGACAGGTTAATGACGAGCTGGAAGGACTCGCAGGCGGACAGATTGCTTTTTATGTTGACAGTACAAGAAAGGAAACCACCGTAACCTTTGATCAGACGGACTTCGATGCAATTGAAGCAAATATTGCACATGTAAAGGGAGTTACTCCACAGCTATCTGCATGGGGAACCGCAGAAGGACCGAAAGGAAATTTTGATATCAGTATGACGGGTGGTGATCCAGGCCTGCAGTATACATCTTCGGAACCGATTGTAAAGGGCAGATATTTTTCACAGGATGACTGTGATGCAGGCGGCAATGTCTGTGTAATTACAGAAAGCAGCGCGGTTTCTCTCTTTGGAACAACGGATGTGATCGGACTTACCTTTGAGGCAACCTTTTGGGGTGTGACTCAGGAAATGCGCGTAATCGGAGTAAGAAAGGATACCGCTTCATCACTGATTTCAATGGCCGGCGGAGGAACTAATACCATTACGGCAGAATGTCCGTTAAGCTTTATGGGAAATAAATTATATTATGATATTGATGATTTTTCTGAGTTTTATGTGATTGCGGATAACAGTGCTTATTGTACGCAGGTAGCACAGGATGCCCTGAATCTGCTCGAAGCCCGTCATGGTGTCCGTGGGGAGAACCAGATTCAGATGCAGAGCTTTACCGATGTGTCCTCGCAGTTTGACTCGATCCTCAGTATCATTACGGTTTTTGTGTCCTTCGTGGCAGCAATATCGTTGCTGGTTGGAGGAATTGGTGTTATGAATATCATGCTGGTATCGGTAACGGAGCGTACCAGAGAAATTGGTATTCGTAAGGCGCTGGGGGCAAGAACCGGTTCAATCCTGTTGCAATTCCTTGCCGAGGCAGGAATTATCACCCTTATGGGAGGAGTGATCGGCATTATTCTGGGTATTCTCGGAGCAATGGGAGTCTGCTCGATTGCGGGAGTTACAGCCGGCGTGGATCCTGCGGTTGTAATTACCGCAACCCTCTTTTCCTGCGGCGTAGGTATTTTCTTTGGAATTTATCCTGCCAGAAAAGCAGCTAAATTAAGTCCGATTGAAGCCTTGCGGCATGAATAGCCATGCGCGAATAATAAAACCTGTTTGCATGTTGTGAGATTTTTAGTATAATAGGATAGAAGAAAAGCATCGGCTTTCCTGCCGGTGCTTTTTATGTAAGGTACTCAATGAATGCAGGTCGAAGACGCAGCATGAATTTAGTGCAGCAGGTAAGGCTGAATAAGCAGATAAGGCAGAATAAATATTAATTAAGAAAGATTTGGAGAAGCAGCATGGAAGTTTCCTTTGATGTAAAGATTACCCCGGGGGTCTTATATGATTATCTGTTATATCATACTTATACCGGAACAACAGGACTTTTAGGAACCATAGCAGGTGCACTGCTTGTGGCAGCATACTTTATGGCAGGCAGTATGTTATACCTGATTTTTGGTGTGGTGGTGCTTGTGTATCTTCCCTGGACATTATTTATCCGGTCGAAGAAGCAGTATCTTGCAAATCCTGCATTTAAGGAACCATTACATTACACCTTTAATGAAGAAGGAATGACGGTTTCCCAGAAGGATACCAGCGAGCAGATCGCATGGGAGAATTTATATAAGGCAGTATCCACACCGAAGAGCATTGTATTATATACGTCACCGGTCAATGCCTCCATTTTTCCAAAGAAGGATTTAGGAGAGCGTAAGGCAGCTTTGATTGAAGTGATTTCCACACATATGCCACCGAAAAAGGTAAAAATCCGTGGGAACTGACAGGAGAATTATGAATAGCGGACAGGATATTTTACAGAGCATGATTGAAAAACATAAAATAATTTCGAAATCTCCTGAGGATACCTTTGCTTTAGGAAAGCAGATTGGTGAGAGTGTGGCACCGGGCAGTGTACTGACGCTGGTTGGTGATCTTGGCGTCGGCAAGACGGTATTTACACAGGGACTGGCAGAGGGACTCGGAATTTCAGATGCGGTGAACAGTCCGACCTTTACGATTGTACAGATCTATGAAGAGGGACGGATTCCTCTGTATCATTTGGATGTATACCGGATCGGTGATATTTCCGAGATGGATGAAATCGGGTATGAGGATTATTTTTACGGAGACGGGGTATGCCTGATTGAGTGGGCGAACCTGATTGAAGAGCTTCTGCCGGAGCGATATGTGGAGATCCGGATTGAAAAGAATCTGGAAAAGGGATTTGATTATCGTGAAATCACAGTATCACAAAAAGAGTAACAGTTCGGCCTGGCTCTTTCATAAGCTGCCTAAAAGAAAACTGATTTTGAGAGGAACCTGAAATGAAAATTATTGCAATTGACAGTTCGGGACTGGTTGCTTCCGTTGCCATTGTACAAGATGAGGAAGTAATTGCAGAATATAATGTCCAGTATAAGAAAACACATTCACAGACCTTACTGCCCATGCTGGATGAATTAAAGAGGATGGTCGATCTTGATTTACAGACGGTAGATGCCATTGCAATTGCCAGTGGACCTGGTTCCTTTACCGGGCTGAGGATCGGTTCTGCGACTGCCAAGGGACTTGGGCTTGCACTTGAAATTCCGATTATAGAGATTCCGACACTGGATGGTCTTGCCTGCAATCTGTATGGGACAGACAAGGTGGTGTGTCCGATTATGGATGCCAGACGGAATCAGGTTTACACAGGTTTGTATTCTTATATCGAAGACGGACAAAGCGATGAACAGGAGCAGAGTTTTCACTATACACTTGTTCCCATTCTTTCCCAGTGTGCAGTTCCGATTGAAGAAATTGCAGAGAAGTGTAATGAACAGCAGAAGGAAATCATATTTTTAGGTGATGGAGTTCCGGTATTTGCGGAGCAGTTAAAAAACCTGATGAAGGTACCCTACAGCTTTGCACCGGCACACATGAACCGGCAGCGGGCAGCCTCCTTTGCATTCCTTGCTTTTGAAAAGCTGCGTAAAGGGGAAGTGGTTCCGGCAGCAGATCATGCACCGGAATATCTGCGGCTTTCCCAGGCAGAGCGGGAGAAGGCAGCAAAGAGGGAGAAGCAATGATTACAATACGCCCTTTGGAAGAAAAGGATGTAACGGCGGTAAGTGAGATTGAGAGCCGGACATTTTCGATGCCATGGAAGGAGAAAGATTTCCTTGAAATGGTGAAAGCGGATTATGCATATTATTATGTAGCAGAAGAGGATGGGGTGATTCTTGGCTGCTGTGGTCTGCGGAATATGGCAGGCGAAGGAGAAATCACCAATGTTGCAGTAGATGCACCGTTCCGGAGAAGAGGCATAGCCGGAAAACTCCTTGCACATGCCTTGAAAGAGGCTGCAGAGCATGGAATCGGGGACTGTACCTTAGAGGTACGGGTAAGTAATACTCCGGCCATTCATTTGTATGAAGAATTCGGATTCCGGGGAGAGGGCATCCGCCCGGACTTCTATGAGAAACCGAAGGAAGATGCACTGATTATGTGGAAAAGATAGACAAAACATGAAACACTTACCACTGGTTCATAGAAAAAGTTTCTGTATAATGGTATTGTAAGGAGGAAAAACGATGCGTATTTATATGGACGAAGGGAAAAACACTCTGAAGCAGGTGGTATGTAACCAGTGTGGTAAAGCTTTAAAAGTCAAAAATGGAATTCTGGTGGAAGGTGTTTTTGAAGGAAACCAGCAGTTCGGTTATTTCAGCAATAAGGATGGAATCCGTCATTCCTTTGACTTGTGTGAGGAATGTTATGATAAACTAATAGAAGGATTTACCGTAGAGGTTACGAAGGAGGAGGTACAGGAGCTTCTTTGAAAGCAGCAGACGGTAATCAGGGAGGAACAGGTTAAATTATGCTGGATATATGCTTATTGGGAACAGGCGGAATGATGCCGCTCCCATATCGATGGCTTACATCCATGATGGCAAGATATAATGGGACAAGTATCTTGATGGACTGTGGGGAAGGAACCCAGATCGCAATGAAGGAAAAGGGGTGGAGCCCCAAACCGATCGATGTCATCTGCTTTACCCATTTTCATGCAGACCATATCAGCGGACTTCCGGGAATGCTTCTCACGATGGGAAATGCAGAACGGACAGAGCCGCTTCTTTTGGTGGGACCGAAGGGTCTGTGCAAGGTCGTGGCATCTCTGCGGATCATTGCACCGGAGCTGCCGTTTGCCATTGATTGTCTGGAGCTTACCGAGCCGGAGCAGACGATCCACATGGATGGTTTCCGGATTGAAGCCTTTAAGGTAAACCACAATGTTCCCTGCTATGGCTACAGTATTGTGATTGACCGGATTGGTAAATTTGATGTTGACAAGGCTGTCAGTCTGGGGCTTGAACGTCGCTACTGGAGCCGCTTACAGAAAGGTGAAACCATTGAAATTGATGGAATGACATATGTGCCGGAAATGGTTTTAGGACAGGCACGTAGGGGATTGAAGGTTACGTATTGTACCGACACCAGACCGACGAAGGGAATTGTCGGGCATGCGAAGAATTCGGATCTTTTTATCTGTGAAGGAATGTATGGGGAGCCGGATAAGCAGCAGAAGGCCAAAGAGAAAAAGCACATGACCTTCTATGAGGCAGCTGAGATAGGAAGACAGGCGGATGTTGACCGGATGTGGCTGACACATTACAGCCCGTCGCTTAATCGACCGGAGGAGTATCTGGATGCTGCCCGGAAGATTTTCCCAAGAGTCGAAGTCTGTAAGGATGGCAAGACCATTGAGCTTAACTTTGAAGATGAGGTTTCGTGATACTCATGGACCATATAAAGAAAATCGTAATTCTGATAAAATATGAATTGACAGAATGAGTGGTAATCGTAATTTCAAAGTTATGAATTCATAGTAAATAATAAAAAATATGGAGAAGAGAAAAAGAAGGGAGGAATCATATGTCACAAAGAGGACGCAGGGCTATAAAAGGAATCCTGATTGGACTGGTTCTGATCGCACTGGTAGTGGGATATTACTTTTATTTATCAAACCGCAAACCCAAGGAAGCTGCGGAAGACACCGAAACTACCGTATCGGCTGTACAGAAGCTCTTGTTAAAGAATATTGATGATGATTATCCCCCGACTCCGAGAGAGGTTTTGAAGTTATACAGTGATATTACGGTGTGCTTCTACAGTGAGGACTATACTGATGAGGAACTGACACAGCTTGCCCTGCAGATAGAGAAGCTGTACGATGAGGAGCTGATCGCCAATAATACACCGGATCAGTACCAGAAGAATCTGCGCTGGGATATCAAGACGATGAAGGATAAGAACTTACGGGTGACAAGCTACAGTGTTGCATCGGCAACGGATGTGGATTATTTTGATGCCGGTGGAAGAAGCTGGGCGAGATTGAGCTGCACCTATACCATACGATCCGGTAAGGAAGCCGGACTTGCCAGGGAAATATTCCTGCTTCGCAAGGATGACATGGGCCATTGGAAAATTTATGGCTGGGAGGCGGCAAAGGAACGATAAGATTACCGGAATGAGGCATGAGTGGCAGTAACACAATAAGTGAGGGTTGAACATGGAAAGGGATGTTTACATACTGGCAGTTGAAAGCTCCTGTGATGAAACGGCAGCAGCAGTTGTAAGGAACGGACGGGAGGTGCTTTCTAATGTGATTTATACACAGATTGCACTTCATACGGAATATGGCGGTGTGGTTCCGGAGATTGCATCCAGAAAGCATATTGAGAAAATTAATCAGGTGATAGAGCAGGCACTTAGAGATAGCGGAAAGAAGCTTAAGGAGATGACTGCGATTGCGGTAACTTATGGTCCGGGACTTGTGGGAGCTCTTTTAGTCGGGGTATCCGCTGCTAAGGCAATCAGCTTTGCAACAGGAATACCGCTTGTCGGAGTACATCATATCGAAGGACATATCAGTGCCAATTATATTGAAAATAAGGATCTGGAGCCTCCGTTTATCTGTCTGGTGGTATCCGGAGGACATTCGCATCTTGTTGTGGTTAAGGATTATGGGGAGTATGAGATCATTGGTAGAACACGGGATGATGCGGCGGGAGAGGCCTTTGATAAGGTGGCACGTGCCATTGGGTTAGGCTATCCGGGGGGGCCGAAGATTGACAAGGTGGCAAAGGAAGGAAATCCTGATGCCATTCATTTCCCGAGAGCAAAGGTCGGAGATGCCGTTTATGATTTCAGCTTTAGCGGCCTGAAATCCGCAGTGCTGAATTATCTTAATTCCTGTGAGATGAAGGGAGAGACCATCTGTGTTCCGGATGTGGCAGCTTCTTTTCAAAAGGCGGTTGTTGATGTACTGGTAGAGCATTCCATGGATGCTGTGCAGAAGTATGGCTACGATAAATTTGCGATTGCAGGCGGTGTGGCATCCAATTCCGCACTTCGTGCAGCCTTTGAAAAAGCGTGTGCACAGCGGAATATTACGTTCTATCATCCGTCTCCCGTTTTTTGTACTGATAATGCGGCAATGATTGGGGCTGCAGGATATTATGAGTATTGCAAAGGGGTACGTCATGGCTATGATCTGAATGCGGTGCCTTCTTTGAAGCTTGGAGAGCGTATCTGATGAAAATGGACAAGTCATACCGGACGGCAGCCGTGGTTCTTGCAGCAGGAAGCGGGAAGCGCATGAATGCCGGCGTGAAGAAGCAGTATATGGAGATTGCGGGCAGACCGGTCTTATACTATTCCCTGAAAGCTTTTGAAGAAAGCTTTATTGATGAAATTGTGCTGGTTGTTTCACAGGATGAAATCGAACAGGTACAGGAGAGTTATGTAAATCAATATGGCTTTCAGAAGATATCACGGATTGTGGCCGGAGGCAAAGAACGGTATCACTCAGTTGCCTGCGGATTGCAGGCTGTACGTCAGGATTGTGATTTTGTATTTATTCATGATAGTGCACGGCCGATGCTTACACAGGAAATTTTGCAGAGAGCTTACCGGGCAGTGCAGGAGGAAGAGGCGTGCGTCGTTGGTGTACCTTCTAAGGATACGGTGAAAATTGCGGATGAACAGGGCTATGTTTCTGTGACACCGAACCGGAGTCTTGTATGGAATGTGCAGACTCCGCAGGTATTTTCCTATCCGCTGGTTTACAGTGCTTATGAGGAGCTGCTACAGAAGGAACAGGAGCTTTTGGCAGCGGGGGTACAGATCACGGATGATGCGATGGTTGTAGAGTATCTGGCACGTCATAAGGTAAAGCTTGTGGAAGGCAGCTATGAGAATATCAAAATTACAACCCCGGAGGATGTACAGATCGCAGAACGCTATCTGCAGAGCCGATAGTGGCTTCATGGGATGCAGCTGTCTGACAGAGCAGGAGACATTGGCTCTGAAAGCATAGGGAGAAATAATAGAAAGAAATAATAGTAATATATAGAAAGAGCGTAGCTGTGAAGGTGCTGAACAGTTACGAATTGCAAGATAAAGGTTCTGTCATGAAAACAATTGTTAGGACAAAAAAAGAGAAGGTAACCTGGAAAGAATTCTTTCAGGTCGTAATGGCAATCGCATTTCCGATTGCCATTCAAAATCTATTGGGAACTACTGCAAGTATGGTCGATACCATTATGATCGGAAGCCAGGGAGAGCTTGCTGTGGCAGCAGTTGGAATCTGCTCACAGATCAGTTCTCTCTATTTCAATTGTTATTGGGGATTTGCGAGTGGATCAGTGTTATTTTTTTCCCAGTACTGGGGTGCAAGGGACGAAGAAGGAATTAACCGGACACTTGGAATTTCCCTTCTTTTTATGAGTATCGTAGCGGTACTCTTTTCGACCATCTGCATTTTCTTTCCGGAATTTATGCTTGGAATCTATACGGATAAGCAGAATATTATTGTATTAGGTATACCGTATCTGAGAATTGTAGGATTTTCCTATCTTATACAGGTGGTGATTGTGATTGTCAGTACGCTGATGCGTTCTACGGAACGAATCCGTCAACCACTTATCGGATCGGTCGCAGCCATTATTGTTAATTTCGTTCTCAACTGGATTCTCATCTATGGACGCTTTGGCATGCCGCAGATGGGAGCTGCAGGAGCTGCGGTAGGAACTCTGGTTTCCAGTATTGTAAATCTGGGGATTTTATTCATTTATTTATACCGGACAAATGGTTGTGTGAAATTGCGCAGGGAATGGATTTTCCGGTTGAATGGCGTTTTTGTTAAGGGTTATCTTTCGAAGTGCTTTCCTATTATATGCAATGAACTGCTTTATGGTGTGGGACAGATGCTGATTAATATCGTAATCGGACACCAGAATGAATCGGCAATTGCAGCTATGGCAGCCTTCCGTGTCTGTGAGGGATTTGTGTATGCCTTCTTCGGAGGACTGGCAAGCGCTACCGGAGTTGTTGTTGGAAAGAAGGTTGGAGGAGGAGAACTGTATAAGGCACATGCGTATGCCAAGTATTCGGCACTTGTCTGTCCGATGGTGACGTTCCTCATTGTCCTGATTGGTACCATTGTGAACCGGCCGCTGTTTACCCTTTTCGGGCTGGGAGAAACTGCACTTCAGTATGGAAAGTACATGATGCTCATTTATCTGTTTTTTGGAACGGTGCGTACCTGTAACTATATCATGAACGAATCATTCCGTGCAGGTGGGGAAGCGGTGTTTGGAACCGTGGTTGAGATTATCTGTCTGTATGCAATCAGTGTCCCGGCAACCTGGCTTGCAGGAATGATATGGAACCTGCCCTTTTTACTGGTATTTTCTTTTGTTTATACAGATGAAATCATAAGACTTGTAATTCTTGGCAGATATATGATACAGGGAAAATGGATTAAGCCGGTTACTTCACAGGGAAAGGCAGCTCTTGAAGAATTTTTTGGATAGTTGTAACTGTTCAGTACCTTCACAGTTACGATGCAAAATCCATTCCAAATCGGCTTCGCCGATGGGATTTTGCATGGCTCTGAATAGTTACAAAGATAAAACAAATTACAGAACAAAATACATTGAAATAAAAATCAAATAAGACATAAAAAGGAAATGACAGAAAAAAGTTCATGTCATGAAATGCCGTATTTGTGGGGAAAAGAAAGAAATTTTTAAAAAAGTCAAAAAAAACTAAAAATAATTGTTGACATTAAAATCTATCTTTGGTAGTATATATCTTGCGCCTGACAAAGACGCTCGCTTGGAGAGGTATCGAAGTGGTCATAACGAGGCGGTCTTGAAAACCGTTTGTCCGCAAGGGCGCGTGGGTTCGAATCCCACCCTCTCCGCTGGAGATACCTTCTCCGTCGGACACGTAAGTGTTCGCAATTAAATAAAGTTATTTATTTCGGCTTAGTTTGGAGAAGTACCCAAGAGGCTGAAGGGACACCCCTGGAAAGGGTGCAGGTCGTTAATAGCGGCGCGAGGGTTCAAATCCCTCCTTCTCCGTTTGGTAATCTCCGGATTGCCAGTAAATTAAGCAAGGACAGCTTGCAGAAAAACACTGCTCGCTGAGTGCTGTCGCACAATCGTCTTTTGCACAAC
>ULUF01020573.1_pt1 | contig 15896 bp, 21 predicted proteins | sample 1958311 | NCBI WGS metagenome assembly ULUF01 (sample SAMEA4835754, study PRJEB28245) | human gut metagenome | biome: gut microbiome; material: fecal sample | place: Denmark | collected 2008 | reverse complement strand
GGTCTGACGCTTTAGCACGTTAAAGTGTTAAACTTCACCGCATTAAAGTTGTAAAGTGTAAAGTATTAACAAATTATGTCACGAATATTAACAAACTATGAACTATAAAAGATCAAGTAATTTTCTGATAGAGGTTAAATTATATCATTGTTTATATTCTGATATTTGCTATAATATAATCAGAAAGAGAAAAAGAAAACAAAGACATCAAGGAAAGACTTGAAGGAAGGAATAACAATGAAAGTACAAAAAAATTCTTTATATGGCGGCTTTCCGTCAATCTCCGAAATGTACAATGACAAATGCTTTTGTTGTCCAGCCGACAGAAAAGGCAATGAATGCAAGGGAAAAGAAACTTGCGGCAAAACATGGAAACGATATGAAGCAATTACGAATCCCGAATGGCATCATGTTAGCCTTGCAACTCTTGCAAATATCGACTTTGACATGTTAGATAAAAAGAGACAGGTGTATTTAAAAGTGTATCGAGAGCTAAAGCGAACGTTATCAGACTTAAGTAAATGTAAATCGGGTCATGCATACGAAGTTAGAGCACGAAAATTCATTCGCGACGTGTTGCCACTATATCACGGTAATGAAATATCTTTCGAAATGCGCCAATACTTAGATTTACAATTATCAATGTCAAATGTTATTAATGGTGTATGGGGGTCATATGTTGAACCAGCTACAGGGTTACGCGAATCACGTAGATACAATAGAACAACATTAAGATACTAAAATAATATCATAGCTGTCCTATCTGCATAACGGGGAGAATGGAGCAAATATGAATTTGTATGGAATCTATAAGCGCAACACAATCGACAATGTACCAGAAATGAACGCACTACTTGACGACACTCTCGATTATTGCCACAGACGCGGCTTGCACTATGTAACATGTGCGGATGTACCAGGCTATATGAACGAAGGTTGTTCAACCTTACACGCATATAATGGAAAGTATGGAAAAGGTGTAGTTCGCACAAGACCATCTTTCTATAGAGGAAAACGATCAACTAATTATATGACAATCGAATATTGGGTGACTCGTGACGATATCCACAAGAGATTAACAGAAGAAAGTGAGGTAACACGATGAATTTGTATCTGATTGAGTATTACGACCCAGAGCTTGATATCACGGACTATAACATAGTGACAGCAAACAATGAAATTGACGCAATGAAGTATTTTATTAGATCGACGCACGGAACAAAAATTGTAGTAGAATGTAACCGTTTAGGCGTTGTTAAAGAAAATTGAAAGTGAGGCTTGACCATGGACGCATTAACAAAAAGCAGAAAAAACCAGATGTATGATGAAATCGCAGAATTACTAATTAAATACGGCAAAGATAAGACAGCAAAGCGAATGATTAAAGCTTTCTTCCATGAGGTTCAACGAGTGGAAACTTCAAAAGAGCTTTGCAATATGCAGATTGTATTAGCATCACTCAAGTATCTTCTCAAAATAACATTTCCAAACAAATAACAAACAGAAAAGCCGCTAATGCGGCTTTTCTGTCAATTTCTTTTAACTTTATAGTATAAAGCGGCTTCCTGCACACCTTGATACCCAAAAGGGGCATATCCAAAAGCAACTTTGTCGAATTTGAATCTAACCACGCCACCACTACGCATTTCAATGTTAAAATGAATTGGGACGCTTTCCCACTGATAATCGTTATGTGAACTATCAGTACAAACGGCGATTGAAGCATATGCCGTAGGATAAAATATTGGGGTGTTTATATCGACATACTTACCGGATGGAATGTTAAACATAACATGCGATGAATCAATATAAGCATGTGTACTGTCTAAAGAAACAGTTTCACTTCTGTATAAAGTATTAGCTGGTTGAAAAACATAATTAGAAATTTTAGAAATGTCACTTTCTACATTATTACCCCAACTATTCACATACTCAAACGCTCTCAGAATCTCATCCTTCAGTTTTCTCACCCCACGCCAAAACGCAAGATTAGAAAATCTTTCAGGAATATTTTTCATAGGCTCCAAATATTTTAATAAATCCATATAAAATACCTCTCTTTCTCATTAACCATTTTCAGCGATGCAATAAATATACAAATCCCACGCTGTTGCTTGTGATACATCTTCAGCATTTGGAACAGCGGCTAACGTAATGCTTTGTGGTGCAATTGCAAGCTTTGCACTTGTTCCGTTTTTTGGAATCTGCAAACGCACATCGGTCTGTACAGCAAAACTTGTATACGCTAAACTGTTATCAATTTTTACAATTACACTGTCTGTCGTTAAAAACGGAATGTAACTTGTCATAAGTTTAACTTCGTCCATAACGTAGCCAAACTCGTGTGTTAATGTAAGATTAAAGAAACCATTAGCGGGGTACAAAGCATTAGCCTTAAAATGTGGTGCAACTTGATTGATTTGCGTAATAGTTGGTTTGGTAGTCCATACATTTTTTCTCACGGCAATGAATGGCAACTTGACAAGTGCAACAGGCTGTCCTAAATATCCGATTTGAATAGTACGTTTCGGCTGTGTCACCGTATCATGCCATTTAAGATTATTTGATAGTACCCAATTTGACTTACTATCGCCGCTTGCAAAGTCAATGATATTCGCGCAAAACCAATTCCACCACGCACCCCAAACGGTCGCCCACGCTGAATCATTGTCGGTTAAGTCAAGGATTGTCTGCGGCGGTATAATGTTAAGATTTTTCAACAAATCTTCTAACTTTTTCACTCTAGCTTCTAACGCGGACAGATTTGATTCAAGTGTAGTGATAGAGTTGTTAATATCGGCAATTGATTGCCTAATATGTGTAATATCACCTTCAACAGTTGACAATCTATTTTCGATGTTATTTAAACGATTCTCAATATTACTAATGCTATTCTTGATATTATTTAAATCTTCTGTAATAGACTGTAACTGATTCTTAATATTTGAAATATCTTGTTCATTTTTTGACACTCTAGCTTCTAATGCTGTGTACTTCGCGTACAGATCTTTCAAACTATCTTCGACACTTTTTGCCCATGTATTAAACTCATCGTTAAACTTGTTCAAAGAATCAATAACATCATTCAACTTTGCCCACATCGCGCAGACTTTTTGCAAAAGAGATAAGCAATCATCAAAAAGCAAAGGAATTGTAAATTGATGATGCCAACAAAAACCCAAATGCTCTTTGTCGGGTGGGTTGATAATAGGTATATTAGCCATTTCTAACACCTCTCTTTCTTAATTCTACTCACATTATAACACAAGTTCCGCTTTCGTCAATGTTCCACGTGGAACATTTCACCTAAACAGCCCCAAAAAATTATGTTTTAGTTTATCACAAATTTCCGTTTCAAAATCCCACACGGCATCAGTATAAGTACGCGCATTGCTTCCAGCTGTTCCACTTGAACCGCTGTGTGTGGTAGAATCATCAACATGATTTTTTGAAACATTCGTCAAATAGTTATCATCCAATAAGTCTGTCTGTCCTTGCGGTGTATCAAGAAACTTATGCCAATCATCGGAAGTATGAACGCTTTTGCTGTTGTCAGTCTCAAACATTTTCTCCGTGTTATAAGCTTCAACCCTTGCTTTTAGCTTGATATTCAGTTCGGGCATAATTCTTGCCATATCGCTGCGCATGTGCTCACGGAAAAGAAAGTCTGTTTCATAACCAATTTCCCACTCCAGAAAATGCCGAATAATCATATCGTTAATTGGCTTTCTAAACTCTTCGCTAAAAATTGGATAATCGTCAAGTCCAAAAGCCGCGAAATCATAATTATCAAACAAGCTCTTATTAGACTTCCGATCATTTCCAATCTGTACATTCTGCAAGATATCATACACATGGAGCGTATAAGCCGCCCCCACATCGTACCAATACTTATCATTATCCAAAAAGTTAGTGTCAATCGTTGGAATTGTCATTTATCATCAACCTCACTTTCTTGAGCTTCTAAACCACTGTTTTTAACTTCCTTTACCGTCTCCCTATTGGTATCCATGACTGTAAATTGGTCTAAAAGTCCAACATCACCAATATTAGCATCGTTAAATGTAGCTGTTACATTCAAGCCAAATTTCTTGTTGCATTGATCGCAAAAATTCTGTCGCGCTTGCTCATATGAGTTACGCAAAACCATAAGTGTGGGCGCGTCTTGCATAACTTCAAGACTTGATACTTGCGCTACTTTTGACTGTGTTCGCCCATTAACACCCAACATAAACATAAAGTCGGACATAAGCATAGATTTAAGCTGTTCAACATTTCCTGCAACAAATGGTGCAGGTGTCTGGTAGACAATTTGACGTATATCATCATACTGATTTTTTAAAGGTGACATATCTCTGGTATAAACAACAGGCTTATGACCTGCAACCTGTTCATACAAATTGGCAAACGTTAGCTCCTGTCCATCTGGTGCATTTAAGATAGCAGGTGTGTTCTGGGCTTTTAGATTCACGTTAATACACCTATCACACTCGTACAATAAAGCGGCATAGTGTCGACAAAGACCGTCAATAGATACAATATCATAATTGGTTATTGGTGATAAGCTAGCCGCAAGAGTTGCAACTTCTCCAATATCTTTACTTGTGGTTTTAACAAAAGTTTGGCACTGATATTTTGTCGCTCCGCCGTACCAAGTAAGATTGCTAGCAGGTACACATTCTCCAACAACGAAAAAATCATTTTCTTTCCATAGTCCGCCCAACTTACCAAGTACAAAATTCTCGTTTAAAATGCAATTCGCGTGTCGGTAAATGTCATCATCATCAAACGGTAGTCCCTCAAAAGTCCACGCATCAACGGCAATCCTACGCAAAAAAGTATAATACAGACCAAATGTCAGTAAATTTTCTGTCTGTGTATTCTGATTTTTGGTATTTCTTTTCAAATCTTAACACCTCACTTTCTAATCTTAATGTTCCACGTGGAACATTGAGCATTTATCCCTCACCCTCACCCTCACCCCTCACCCCTCAGCCCTCAGCCTTTCATCCTCATTTTACCACATTGACAGTCATTGTCAACGATCAATTTTCAGTGGCAAAACATTTGCAAAGTATTTTAAAGCCCAGTACGGACAAAACATACTTCTAGCATCGATGCCACCTACTGGCGGCGGTGGTGTTGTTGGTTGTACAACTTCGACTGTGCCGCTACCACTTGCACTTCCTGCATCACTTCCAGATGGATTCACTGGAGCAGGTGCGGCAGGCGAGTCTATAATTGTTCCTTGACCGATTTGAATAACACCTGTTTGTGATGCCATGTCAGCGAATACGCGGTTGTACTGTGTATTAGTCCACCTGTCGCCATCATAGTAAGACGTTTTTGCATTTTGTCGCGCCATTACTAGTTTTATCCAATCGCTTTCTGTCTCTTTTCCAGTAGTTCCAACAAAAATATCTTTTACAGCGTCCCAGTGTCCACTATCACGAATTGATATACTTGCGGCTGTGCCTACGGCATAAGCACCAATGTTAGATACATCGTAGCCAAGATGTTTTTGTATGTTTGTTCTTATTAATTGATAGTAGTCGTTAAACATCGCCCAATTTTGCATTTTTGAAAATTCTGCTAAATGGTTATTGGTGTAGTCTATGAAAAGCTGTTTCAGTCCTGCGTTGTTGATGAGTGCAGGGTTTCCAACTCCTAAATCAATATAAGGTTGAAAACCGCTAAAAAGGTCTGGATACTGTTGCACGCAAAATTGCATAAACGGCACTAAACCGTATTCATAATCAAACTGATATCGCCCATAAGCTTGACCACCATCACCGTTAATATACCAACCGCTATTATCAGTATATTCTTTTCCAGACTCGAAGAATTGCCAATTTATCCACATTCGAGCACCAACCTGTTCGTTTTCTTTATGTTCTTCTGGAACTGGTTGTACTGATTCGGAATTTTGAACAACTACGGCTGTGTGTCCAGGCATGTGTAAAATATCGCCAACTTGCAAGTGATCACCAGTTGTCAAGTACTTGCTGTCGTATAAAATATCAAATAGCTCTGTATTTTTTAGTTTTTCCAATTCATTGTATGTGTTCATACTTGTAGATACTTTAATATTGAGACAATTTAAGATACATGCTACTAGAGCACTACAATCAGTTGCGCACGGTGTAGTAACGTTTTTTGGTTTCCATCCGACTTTTCTACATTCATTTGTGAAAGTCTCCCGCCTGTCTTGATTATATCCAACGTTTTGATTATCACACGACTCTATCATTAGTGTTGCAATTCCTCTTGCAACGTCTGGACGGTTTCTTATACGTGCTACCCAGTCCCACCGCCTGCCGTCATTAGTTTGTGGAAACCACGGAGTAACACGGACTTCAAGTCCGTTTTGATCTCCGTCTTTCCCGCCGCGCAAGTTGTTGTTTTCATCTTTTGAAGCTTCGCCAATGTATGTTGCCATTTTAACCGCCCTCACTTTCTGGAAAATGATTTTCTAATATTTTGTCGGTGCGCTTGTAGTTTCCGATACCGTGCCAAAACCACACACCGCTATCAAGGCGGTTTGCCATGTACGCGATTGCGTTTTGTGGTGCGTTTTCAGCGGTTATGATTGCTCCGCTTGTGTGCACGTAGTTGACAATCGGCAAAGAATCAATAATGATATCTGCTAAACTACCATTATAATTATATCCATACATGCAGAAATAGTTGTTAAATTTCTTGATATCTTGCAAAGAAGGATAGTACCACGCGACAGATATCATAGGAAAAAGAGCGTTATACATGGCGATAGTTCCAGTAGGATTTCCAATTGTGAGGTCTGACTCCTCAAACTTTGCTCCTAAATTTTCGGCGAAAGTCTCTGCGGCTTGAAGTTCGCCCTTGATATCAAGTGAGAACAGATTGCCAATCGACGCTACTCCGAAATTGCCGAAATCGCGCATGACACCACTATTGTTTAGCTGTGTAGTTGAAAGCTGGACACTATCCCATGTGCTACTTGCAAGTGAATAGTCTCCGTTTGTGCCGTTTCCGTACTGTTGCGGTGTGATAACAACACCGCCAAGTTGGGATTGATTCGCCGCCCATTTGAATCTAAACTTTTTAGCTAATAGTGCGGACTCATCAAAATAACGGAAGTCATATTCTTTAGCACTACCACCACAATTAACAGTCAACTTATTGAATTGCGGAGAAGTATAGAGTTTGTTCCATAAAGGTTTTTCAACAAACGATTGCACTAGCTCAATTTCTCCTGTTCGGTTTTCAATTTTGTCAAGATTTTCTCCGCTTATGTCAGTCGCAAAAAATTTAGGTACGTGATAAGCTCCAATAATATCTTCTTGCCGACCACATTTTGCGTATCGTTTAACTACTTCCAACGCTTGAGTGCGTGACAACTTACTTGTGTTGCTCTGGACTATTCCGCCGCATTCGCAAGGGTTGACAGATACCAGCGAAAAGAAATTATTGATCTGCCCATAGTCGCCCATGGCGAAGTTTGCGATTGCCGCGTAAAAATCACTAGAACGGTTTGCGTAAGTGTCAGTATCATTGGCGGTCATGAGATATACAGAGTCGTCATCATCTTTTGAAAATCCGTATTCAGTTCTTGCAATTTCCCACCTGTCGACTTGTGTTGGTTCGGGATAAAAATTCGCGAATAAACCGTCACTTGCAGGGTGCTGCCTCATAATTGGCGATGGATGGAATGTGAATTTATCAAGATAAGTCGCCCAATAATCAACAGATGTAGTTACATATGTAAGTTTGTTGTTTACGTACTGGTAGTCAATGATATAGGCAAATTCTATTCTGGTTTCATTTTGATATGCCATGTAGTTATAGCGTCTCAGCTCATCTGCTCTGACAGGACAGCGGAACGTCTGCCCTTGTCTTTCCCACGTTACATTATCATAACGCTTATAAGGAAGAACGCTGAGAAGTTCTCTTAAGAACCCCTCAGCGTTTCTTTCTGTCGGGATCAACAAATGCTTTCCGCTATCATCAAATGGTGAATCAAACAGATATACAGTTGTCATAAAATCCCCCCTTTATGCATTTTTACAAATCGCTACAGCGTTTCCCCATGGTCTAATACCGTATGTCTGCCATACGTTTAAATACTGATTCTGATAGAGTCCAGCCGCGTTATAAAAATCTCCAGTTGTGCTCAAGTTGTCGCGGTATTCAAATGTATTCACATCTGCGAGTACGGCTAAAATATTTTGATCGTCTGCTATGGTTTTCCAGTACTTTGTTGACGGGTCGACAGCCGAATCAAAATCGAGGTAATTAAAGTCTGGGAAAGGTGTGACGCGTCCGACAAGATCTGCTTTGCTCATGTTAAAAGCACCTGCTAATGTTTCAACATTACAATTTACAAGGACGTCACTTCGCACAAACAGATATAGGCTGTCAGATGGTGTCCATGTAATTGCAGGTGTTGCGTCTGTAATTCCTTGTGCGGTTGCGTATGCCTGATAATTGTTAAAATTACTTGATGCATGTGTGATATCAAGTGCAATCTTCTGGATCGTCTTGATAAAACCGATTGAAGAAGCCGCAGGATCTGCCTCATCCCATGGGATTGTCTTTTTGACCACTACTCCATTTTTTACGGAAGTCTGAATAAGCTTTTTAATTAAGTTTTCCTCTTCGATTTCATTTCCACTGTAAAGACTTGTTACCATACCAGATACCATGCCATCGAGCTGTTCCCATGAAGTGAAAGCACCTTCCATAAGCTCACGTGGAATCGTTACTGGAAACTGTCTGCGGCGATTCTGCCTAAAGTAGCATGTTTTAACATCTGGTTTTGTCACCTGCAGAAGTGTTGCTCCAAGAGAAATGTCATAATCGCGTCCCATAGCCGGATTGATATAGTTCATTTCCATATCAGTGCCTAATGGGAAACCTTCTTTTTTCAACATACTGTATTGGTTATTGTACATTTTTGATTCAACTGACTGAATAACGATCTTGTTAACTACATAATGTAAAAACTCATTCATGAATGGCGCGTATTTAACGATAGGTGTCATTGCGTGACTAATGGATGTAGCCACTGTAACTTCTCCTGTCGCCCTCATGTACTCATTGGATGAATTTCTTCTTGCATCGTTAAAAAGATTTACTCCGCGCTCTGCGCTTGTCAGCGGTTTTGTTGTTTTTGGCATAATTTTACCTCACTTTCTATTTCTATTTATGTTCCACGTGGAACATTAACTATAATAACTTAAAATATCATCGGTTGTGATTTCCTCTTTTTCTTCTTTCTCATCATCCTTTGTTTTTGTTGATGGTGAAATTGAAGTTGTCACGCGATTGAACAGCTCTAAGTTCTGTTTGGCAAGTCTGTCATTTTCCGTTTTCAATGTTTCATTTTCTGTTGCAATCGCTTTCTCAGCTTCGTTCGAAGCTTTTGCCATATCGAGCACATCAACAACGATTCTTCGCATTTCATCGACTGTCATACCATCTGGAATGTTTAATGTTGTAACCATCTTCTCAATATCAATCATGCTTTCGCCCCCTCATAATTTATATTCGCGAAATGAAAACTGTGCTCCCAATCATATTCTGCGATTCTGCCAAGTGTGATTGTCTGCCCCTCTTTAGGCATGTGCAAAAAGAAGCCATAGCCGATATCAATTCCAACATGTCTACCTTTACCACCAAAAGACGAATATAAACCGTTTCCTTCTGTGCCTAAAAGCGGTGTCGTTTTTTCTGCTCCGTCATGATAGTGTCCAGTGCTATAATTTTGCACACCTACGACAGCAGAAACAAATCCGCTACAATCAAGCCCAATTTTACCACGTGAAAACGCTTTATAAGCGGCTAACTCTTGCGTTGTATACTTTGAAAAATATGCAGGTTCAAGGCTGATTAAAGTGTTCATAACTTCATCCGTCAATACCTGTCCTTTAGCACCATAAAAATACGCGTACTCGTCACGGTGATAAAACATATTTAACGCTTTTTTGATAACTTCATAATATGTCAATCTTCAACACCACCTTCCAATTTTGTTTTGATTTCTGATATCATTTCTCTCAATGAATTGATCGCGTTTGTAAGCTCTTTTGTTTCTTCTTTGTGTACATCCGTCTGGTATTTGATGTAATAGCATAGAATCAGCGTCATACAAATGGGAAATCCTACACTTGTAATCATCTGTGTTATCGCGCTTATATCCATCTTTGCACCTCACTTTCTGTAAAGGAGGGTGTATCTCTACACCCGCGCTGACAGTTGCGCAATCACTCCGCTCTTCACGGTCTGTCTAGTGATCCCAGCTTTATTTTATCACATGTTTAATTTTTGTCAATGATGATGCGCTTAATTAAATCGTTAAATTTTTCGCTTGCCGCTTTTGAGCTTGCACAGATTTGTGATGTGCGTTTGTAGTATAACATCCACTCTATCAATTTACGTGTTGTCGGCAAATATAGCTCATTTGTAAATATATTGTTTTTCGATTTATATTTACCTTCTACAATTACCATTGGACAACGTTGTTTTTCTGGAAAAATGACTGTTATTCCAAAATCTGCTATATATACACGATTAGTTTTTACAGTCAGTTCTGCGTACCACTTCCATGATAAATGATTGTAAATTTCCGGATATACTTCTTCTTGCCATGCACCGTTTATAGTCATATCGTTTGTTTGAGACTCATAAACGGCAAGATGTTTTGACACGTGTGATTTTTTTGGTGGTTCGGTGTATAAGACGCATATTTTCAAGTTGTCACCATCTTCAATTTTGCGATTGAAAATATAAACTTTTCCCTGTTCTAGTTTACGTGCGTCAATGTTGTAATAATCAAACAAGGGGCTTTTAGGGTTGATGCTGTTTGCACATGCTACAATTTTAACGTCTTTTCTTCTTCTAACGATAGTTGAAAGTTGCTGACTATAGCCTTTTAAAAATTCACTTCTGGAGAGTGGTATAATTGTAGTAGTGTCAGGATCTTCTATAAATTCATCGAAAAATATAGTTTTTACAGCATCATAACCGTTACCTTTGTATTTCATCCATGATGCTATTGATGAGCTATAGCCACATGGGGAGTATACCCATTTACCGTTTCGCCCCAACTCTTGTTTTCGGTACATTCCGCTATAGTAATTCAAATTAGCTTCTTCTTTCCATAATGTTTTTTCAACGTACGGTTTGATATTTGCAACAGCACCCCACGCTCTGCCGCGAATAAGATAATCTTCGCGCGTACGCATGTAGACAAATTGTGCACCTGTTGCGTTGTAGTCGTCAAACAGACCCTTGAAAACCGAATAAGTTTTACCCGCAGACCGTTCGCCAAATACAATATAAACATCTGCGTTTAAAGTATAGAGCGATGGAATGTTAATATACGTTTCATCACCAACAGTGATGTATAAATTTTCTATTTCCATATAATATCATTCTCCTATCTTTTCTAAAATTATTGGCGATAAGTGCTTTGTTTTTACCGTAAACTTTTCTAAACGTTTACTTATATCTACATCTGTATTTTCTTTCTTTCCCTCTTTTGTTATTATTGTAGGTTTGATGCTATAAACGTCAATTCCAATCAAAGCGCCATATTCGGGCGAAATTGATAGAGTATATGTAGTATCTTCTATCCATGTGCCGCCATTATCATAAGTTGGGATTGAGTTGGTTGTCGGGTGCGATATTGTGCGCCCAGATACATCTTTGTCGAAAGTTGTAAAAATTTCAAAATCTTCAATTGATGTAAGATATTCTACAGCTTTCTTCGATAGTCCTGCTACAGTCATATACAATGTGCCGTCTTGTTCTTGATATATATACTTCTTCGCTCCGAAAGTTTTAAATTTTAGCCATGAGCCTTTCTTTTTCGTCTCCCAGTCAAAAACTCCCAAATCCGGCAAAGTGTAGTCAAGTCCATATCGCTTTATTGCAAGACCAACTTTATATGTTGCATATTCATTGTAACCGTTTATAACTTCCAAACATTCCTCTCGATTGATAACTTTCGCGCTATCAGTATCGCAATACAAAACATTCCTGTCGATTTTAGATACTATGTCATGCATTAAGTGATAGCGTGTCCAAGCTGGAATGAAAACACCAATTTGGTATGGTAAAAAACTTCTAAACGATTTATAAAATTTTTCAAGCTGCGCAGAAATTTCTTCTTTGTTTGTTATTGCGCAATGGTCTAAACTCCATTCAGTACCGTCAAGTGTAACAACATCATGGATAGGGTCTTGAACAAACATACCGTAAAAGCTGTTTACGCGGTTTTTGGCTTTTGCATAGTTTAATTCTTCGCCTTCAACACCTTTTAAACTTTGCTTTTTGTTGTAGTACTTTAACATAGTGGAAACTATTCCAGATGGTAAATAGTCAGCTCTGCAATAGTAACATTCGTCGACACGAATAGCATCAATCTTATACATACGCAAGATAATAGCAAGGTCAAGGCTAGTGCATGTTGTTTTTATCATATCAGCTTTGTAGATTCTACCATTATCAATTACACAATCGCTTGATACTTCGCAATGTGAGGATGAAAGAAATGTCATCGTACCTTTTGCGCGAACGTTCTTTGCTGTGATCGTGCAGATAATAAGATAATTGTCTGTGTTGATTAAACGTTTTAAGTCGTAAATATTCGCGTTTGGTAAACGCTTGAGAGGTGCGACAGGAAATTTCTCTGTTGCTATAGCGAACGGGTATGCACTACCAAAATCGTAGCTATCAACGTTTTCCATTATTTGACCCGCATACATATAGTTAGCGTGTGTATAACCACCCATAAAAGCTTTTCTACATATAACATATCTATCATAGTCAAGCGAAGTGTTGCGGAACATTTTCATCCATTTGGAATCATTTTTCATGATTGCGCGAAGCTCGTCACGTAAGAAACCCGTGTTCGTATACGGAAATTCGTAGAACGGTTTATTTTCCTGTTCTTCTAATTGGTGAATTTTCGCCACCATAATTTCAACGTCACGGTATGTGTATCGTTCCTTGTCTTGCGGCAACTTTTCGCCTGGTTTTACTATATCTTTATAATTCATTTCAAGCTTTTCAAGTCCGACATCCTCACCACAATCCGCAAGGCTCTTATTAGTGAGCTTGTAACTACAGCGAAACTCTAGCACATCATCAATGATAAGATATAGCGGCTCGTGGGTATCCATGTAAAAGCCACCTGTCATAGTATGCCCTTCTAAGTTTCTTATTATGGCTTCCATTTCATAAGAGAGGTTATGTACATAGACAATCAAGCGGTTTTCGCCTTGAGTAGAAAATGTTTGATATTGGCTATGTAAGTAGTCGTATAGGTTTGACCATGAAGAACACGTTTTATAATTATAGTCACTATCCATAATTGACCAATGCCATGTGTAGATTATATCACAATCTTCTGATATGTGTTCGTGAGTTGTTTCAATGTCAAAACAAAGAAACTTTTTGCAATATGTGATTTTTTCTTTTCGTTTTGCCATTGTTTACACCTCTCTTAAATGTCATCGAAGTCTTGATCAAGAGATAACCACTCTCCTGAACTACCTTCTCTTGTTACATCAAGAAACCATGAATCAAGGTCAACATCTTCCGGATTCATGGTAGCCAATCCATCAAAGCCGCTACTCATTGTATTTCCAGCCCAGTTAGCATAAGCTAGCAACTGTTCACTGTCATACTGTTCACCTTCGTGTGCTGATTGCCATGCGCCCATGTAAGTAGTTAACTTCTTCCAATCTTCAAAGGATAGATTTTTGAGTTTTGGGTGATTCTCTATCATTTTCTGGTATGCTTTATTTTGTAGTTGTCTATATCCCGTGTAAGTTGATTGCTTTGCGTTTAATATCTCGATGGCGGTTGTAACTTTTTTCTGTATCGCTTGCAATGACAAGCCTTGATACTTAATGTCAAACCCTTTATACCTGTCGTAGATAGGGTTAATTTCACCAGTGTAACGTTTACCGCGCTCACTGAAATACTCTTTAAGGGTGGCAAGTCTAGTTTGCGCTCTCTTGCCTAAAGTTCGTAACAAGAGTAATGATTCATCTTTTGTATAGTGTTTTTTGAGTAACACATACTTTCCATTGGATATGTCATATAGAATCCCTTTTGCGCGTTGTACCTCACCGACACGCTCTTTTTGTTTACTTGCCATACTCCTTTACCTCTCTTTCTGTAAAAGGCTCAATATAGCCGCTTTCGATTGCTTTTTGTATCATCTCGTCTGCTGTCATATGATACAATGGCGCGTATAGTTCAAGTGAACTTCTAACTTCGCGATAATACTTGAGTCTTAAAATAGGTGTTTTAATATCAGCAAGTGCTCTCAATACGATAGCGTGCTGAAGTTGTAATAATTGGCTCTCTAAATACATATGTTATACCTCACTTTCTTTTTTGTTCTTTTAGTCTACCATATAATTATGAACAAATATGAGATATTTTGTTAACAAATTGTTAACATTATGTAATTATAAAAGGAGCTGTTTTCCAGCCCCTTAAATGATGCAAAAAAACGAACAACTTGATTAGTTTCCGTTCTATATTTGGTTGTCAACCGCACCGTTGACCGTTGCTATGTTTAAAAGCTTCTTACCATGATTTTAAAGAACGTCTGCCCAGAGTTTCTTGAAATGCCTGTTGTACACTCAATGATGAAATCGTGTCCGTCTGCTACTGAGTCTGATAACAAATCTGCAATCTTATCAATTTCACGCTGTACGCCTGTTGCGTAAATGCCAAAACCTGTTTCAGTTTCCATACAGAGATAATATGTGATCTTCCCTGCCACATCGTCAGTACCAACTACGATTCCTAAAAGCTTGCCGCACGGTTTAGCGTCCTTTGCAAGGGCGGTTGTACCATTGATTTTTACAAGCTGTACACATTTTTCGTCTCCAGATACCAGTTCAAAATTTTTCATAATTTTAAGTCTCCTTTTTTTTGTGTTATTGTTTGAAGTGTAATGTTATGTAATATTGATCTGATTATATTATATTGCGTGTGTCGTATGCTACGGTGGTAGTCCAGATAAATATTTACTGTTATCTACGCAACTTATAAAAATTGCGATAGTGGGTGGTATTTCCATTATTAAATGTAAAAGTGTAGTACGTCTCTTTATCTGTTTCCACCTTCTGCAACTCACCGCGGATTTGACTAGTAAAGTACCCCTCACACAATAGCGAATTATTGAGGTCATAATAGTTTGTTGTGCCATCTGTTAAAGTCTCCTTTATGGTTGTACGCTTGTCGATAAAGTTAATTCGGGTGGACTCTGGAATATTAACTTTTCTTATCAGTTTGCTCATTGTCTTCGCCTTCTCCTGTTTCCTCAAAAATGGTATATTTTACAGCTTCTTTTATTTCTTCAGATGTAAGAATGTCTTTAAGGTTTTCACCCTCATTATCAATTATTCCCAAACATCTGTTTAAGTCATTTTTTATTCCCTTCCAACGCTCTTTATCAAGTGCGTTAAAATCACCATCGTAAATGTTTGATATTACAAAACCGTTAAAATTAAAAAGTCCTATAGTTACCGCGTTGGCGGCAATTTTCTTCATCATCTTTTTAACTTCTTCGTTCTCAAATGTTGACGTGTTCACTCCGTTTTCAATAAACTTACCCGCAAGTGAAATCAAGTCTTTCTTTTCGCCATCTGTCATTGGTTAAATCCTCACTTTCTTTATTTGTGTTATGCGTTGTTTATCTTTGCTACATGTATATAGTACCATGGTTTGATTATTTGTCTACTGATATTTTTTAATTTCATATGAGAATTTTATTGATCTTTTATAGTTCATATTTTGTTAATATTTGTGCAATAATTTGTTAACACTTTCACACGTTACCACTTTAACGCGGTGAAGTTTAACACTTTAACGTGCTAAAGCGTCAGACC
>ULUF01044385.1_pt1 | contig 15957 bp, 14 predicted proteins | sample 1958311 | NCBI WGS metagenome assembly ULUF01 (sample SAMEA4835754, study PRJEB28245) | human gut metagenome | biome: gut microbiome; material: fecal sample | place: Denmark | collected 2008 | reverse complement strand
ATCTTATACCAGCCGAGCCTCAGCGCGGCAATTACATATGCCGCGGCATGGGCTTTAGGGAACATATACTTTATCTTGCGGCACGAATCCATATACCACTGCGGAACGTTATGCTCACGCATGGCTTCTTCGGCACCCTCGGGGAAGCCCTTTTTCGCGACTATACCCTTTCTCGTTTTCTCCATTATGTTAAACGCCATACTCGGGTCAAGCCCTGCGTGCATAAGGTAAATCATAATGCTGTCACGCGTTCCGATAACCGAAGAAATGGTGCATTTACCATCCTTTATAAGGTCCTGTGCATTACCGTTCCAAACATCGGTTCCGTGTGAAAGACCGGAAATCTGCAAAAGGTCGGCAAAGGTCTTGGGCTGTGCCTCCAAAAGCATCTGGCAAACAAACGATGTGCCCATTTCGGGTATGGAGAGCGTGCCCGTTTTCCAGCTTATATCCTCGGGCGTCACGCCGAGCGGTTCGGGCGAGGTGCAGAGCTTTATTATTTCGGGGTCGCAAATATCTATGTCGGTTACGTTTATGCCCGTCATATCCTCAAGGTGCTTGTCGAGCGTTGGAACATCGTGGCCGAGCTCGTCAAGCTTCAATATGGTATCGTGCATCGAACGGAAGTCGAAGTGCGTCGTCTCCATATCGCTTTCGGTATCGTCGGCAGGGTACTGAACGGGGGTGAAATCGTATATATCATATTCGTTCGGCACGACTACCATTCCGCCGGGATGCTGACCCGTGGTGCGCTTAACTCCCGTACAGCCGCGCGCCAAACGGTCTATCTCGGCTTTGTTAGCACGGATATTTCGCTCTTCAAGATACTTTAAAACATAGCCGTAGGCGGTCTTGTCGGCAACCGAAGCTATTGTGCCCGCTTTAAATACGTGCGTTTTGCCGAAAAGCTCCTCCGTGTATCTGTGCGCCTTTCCCTGATATTCGCCGGAGAAGTTAAGGTCGATATCGGGTGCCTTGTCACCGTGGAACCCAAGGAAGGTTTCAAACGGTATTTCGTGGCCGTCTCTTATCATTTCCGCGCCGCAATGCGGACATTTTTTAGGCGGCATATCAAAGCCCGAGCCGTACTCGCCCTTTGTGTAAAATTCGGAGTAGCGACACTCGGGGCACCTGTAATGAGGCGGCAGCGGATTTACTTCTGAAATACCTGCCATAGACGCAACGAACGACGAGCCGACGGAGCCTCGTGAGCCTACGTGGTAACCGTGATCCTCGGAATCCCATACAAGCTTTTGAGCTATTATGTAAAGTACGGCAAATCCGTTTTTGATTATGGAATCAAGCTCACGGTTAAGTCGATTCTCGACAATTTCGGGAACCTTGCCCTCAAATTCATACCACTTTTTAGCCTTGGTCCAGCAAATGTCTCTGAGCTGTTCCTCCGCTCCGTCTATGGATGGCTGGAACGTGCCTATCGGGAACGGGCGTACAACATCTATCATATCGGCTATCTTGTTGGGATTTTCTATGACTATTTCGTGCGCGGTTTCCTCGCCGAGATATGAAAACTCATTGAGCATTTCCTCGGTCGTTCTGAAGTACAGCGGAGCCTGCTTATCAGCGTCGGTAAAGCCCTGAGCCGCCATAAGAATAGCGCGGTATTTTGCGTCCTCGGGGTCTATGAAGTGGACGTCGCAGGTGGCAACCACGGGCTTACCGAGCTTGTCGGCAATAGCTATAACCTTGCGGTTTATATTTTCTATATCCTCAATACAGGTTATCTTGTCAAATTCCTTGTTTTTGTCCGGATTTTTCGCCGATGGGTCTGAGTGGGCGTCAATCATAAAACGGTTGTTGCCTACGGGCTGAATTTCGAGATAGTCGTAAAACGACGCTATCTCCATAATCTCCTGTTCGGGGCGTTCCTCGAGTATAGCGCGGTAAAGCTCGCCCGCCTCGCACGCCGAGCCGATTATAAGCCCCTCGCGGTGCTTCATTATTTCGCTCTTGGGCATTCTCGGCTTTTTGTAAAAATAGTCTATATTGGACTTTGAAATGAGCTTATACAGATTTTTAAGCCCTATATGATTCTTTACGAGAATTATCTGGTGATAGGAGCGAAGCTCCTTATATGTTTTATCCGGCTCTTTGATGTCGTCTATAAAATAATCCTCAATGCCGTAAATGATTTTGATTTTGCCAGCGGCGGCGTTGCACGCCTCGGGGTAACCCTGAACACAGCCGTGGTCGGTTATGGCTATTGCCTTGTGCCCCCACTTTATAGCGCGCTCCACAAGCTTTGAGGGAGGAGTCATACCGTCCATCTGCGACATATTTGTGTGAAGATGAAGCTCAACGCGCTTTTCGGGGTAATTGTCCTCTTTTTCTATCATCTGAACGGTGCTTATGCACTTAGGTTTTATTGTGTAATCGCCGCGGTACGTGTCATATTCGACCTCGCCGAACATAAGTATGTGCGCCCCGTTTTTCAGCTTTGACAGCAGCTCGTCGCAATGTTCAACCTTTGGCAGCATAACGGCGGAAAATGAATTTGTATTGTCGGTTATGTTAAAGGATACTATCTTTACCTTGCCTTTTTTCGTATCCTTGACCTCAATGCCGAAAACCTCGCCGTAAATCGTAACGGGCGTCGTGTCACCCTCTTCGGGCAAAGTGATTTCGTCTATTTTTATGGGCCGACTTCTGATATTACTGCCGAAAATCGGCTTTACACTCTCAAGATAATACGGTATGCCGTTCTTTACAATGTGCTCCCTTGGCGTATCGTCCTCCTTGACGGGGTCAAAGCTGCGCGATGAACCGCTCTTTACGGGTGCAGCCTTGGGAGCCATACTGTCGATCTTTTTCTGCGCTGCGGAAATGTCATCACGTGCATCATAGTCATCTCTCTGAACAAAAGAAAGCTCTTTTGATACTCCGAAGCGTTCACGGAGCATTTTTGAAATGAGATTTTGCGCGCCGACGTCCTCAAGAATTTGCTTACCGCCGTGCATGAGCTCTATTTTGATTTCATCTTCGGAAAAATCATATTTGCAGTCAACAAAAAATCCGTTTGCCATAGGCACGTTTTTCTTTGCCCACTCGCTTATCTCACCCGAATACCTATCCGAGAACAGCGACGAAGAAAAGACCGGCGCAATTTTAACCGCGCCGAGTCCGAGCCTGTCTCTTATTATTTCGCTTATTTTATCAAGTGTTTTCTCGGACACAAGACGCGGAAAGCGCACCTTAATGTACAGCCGTCTTTCGGCAGACTCTGCGCTCATATCAATTATTTGAGCGTCGCCGAGTACCGCGTCCATATCCGCGAAATCGTTTCTGTATTCTATAAACAGGTCATAAAAGCTTGTCATTTGCCGTCTCTTTCACAATTACATTTTTTCTATTTCTTTAAGCAGCTCCGGAACTATTTCATCCTCGCTTACTTTTTTGAGTATTTCGCCGTGCTTAAATATCATACCGCAGCCGTCACCGCCGGCTACGCCGATGTCTGCCTCCTTAGCTTCGCCCGGACCGTTTACGACGCACCCCATAACGGCAACCTTTATAGGCTTACGGCAGCCTCTTAAAGCGTTTTCAATTTTTTCGGCAAGAGAAATCAAATCGATTTTGGTTCTGCCGCAGGTCGGACACGACACTATTTGCGGACAATCTTTTTTTATGTCAACCGCCTTTAATATATCAAAGCCTGCCGAGACCTCCTCTACGGGGTCGGCGGTAAGGGAAACACGTATTGTGTCGCCTATGCCGTCCATTAAAAGCGAGCCTATTCCGGCGGCGGATTTAATGAGCCCCATACGGCGCGTGCCTGCCTCGGTTACACCGAGATGAAGCGGATAATCGCACATAGTCGCTATTTTTCTGTATGCAGATACCATGGTCGGCACGTCGGAGGATTTTATGGAGATAACTATATCGTGAAAATCGAATTTTTCGAGAAGCCCTGCGTGATAAAGCGCGCTCTCGCAAAGTGCATCAGGCGTGGGAGCCCCGTATTTTGCGAGAATATCCTTTTCAAGCGAGCCTGAATTTACGCCTATCCTTATCGGAATGTTTTTTGCACGGCATGCGTCGGCAACCGCCTTAACGCGATCGTCGGAGCCGATGTTGCCGGGATTTATACGGATTTTATCGGCACCTGCCGCAACGCTCTCAAGCGCGCAGCGGTAGTCAAAATGTATGTCCGCAACAACCGGAATCGAAACCTTTTCTTTTACGGCGGCTAAGGTCTTTACCGCCTCTTTATTGGGAACCGTGAGACGGATAATCTCGCAACCGGCTTTTTGCAGCTCCAATGCCTGCTTAACATTGCCCTCTGCGTCCTCGGCCGGAATGTTTAACATCGACTGAACGGGTATGTGGTTGTTTCCGCCTATTTTTACGTTACCTGCCGTTACAACGCGGCTTTTTCGTCTTTCTGGCATTTGTATGTACCTCCGATTTGCGGCAAAAGGGAGCCTGAATGGTTTGCCGCTTAAGCAATTCTTGTTTTATATAAATTTGCGCGTCACCCCGAAGAATGACACAAATTAAAATTCGTATTAAATGTAAAGCGCGTTACACACCTGGTCGCTCTGTCAGAAAATAAACGACGGCGTGCGAATGTATTCCGAGTGATATTTAACCGAGCATTACGGCAAAGACCCAAAAGCTCGATTTTTGAAGGATTTTTTCGTAAGACAAGGAAAATAAACGACGGCGTGCGAATGTACTCCGAGTGAAATTTGACGCAGTATTACCGAAAAGACCCAAAGTCTCGATTTTTGAAGGATTTTTTCGTAAGACAAGGAAAATAAGCGATGGCGTACTGTCGGTACTCCGAGCGAAATTTGACGCAGTATCACCGAAAAGACCCAAAGTCTCGATTTTTGAAGGATTTTTTCGTAAGACAAGGAAAATAAGCGACAGCGTACTGTCGGTACTCCGAGTGACATTTGACCGAGCGTTACGGCAAAGACCCAAAAATCTCGATTTTTGAAGGATTTTTTCGTAAGACAAGGAAAATAAGCGACGGCGTGCGAATGCACTCCGAGCGAAATTTGACGCAGTATTACGGAAAAAGACTCAAAAATCAAGTTTTGATCAGTCTGACAATATCGTTATACGTAACGACTACCATAAGAAGCATAAGTAAAATAAAACCTATGGCGTGGACGTAGCCCTCGTATTTGGGATTTATGGGCTTGCGGCGAATTGCCTCTATCAAGAGAAAGAAAAATCTGCCGCCGTCGAGCGCGGGCAAGGGAAGAAGATTTGCCATGCCGATATTTATGGTTATAAACGCCATTATCATAAGCAGGCTGCCGAGATTTTTTGACGACGCCGCCGAGGCTGTGACATCGGCTATAATGTTTACCGTACCGACGGGCCCAGCAAGCTCCGACATACCGTAACGCCCCGTGACAAGGTCAAACAGGCTGAGCCAAACCATACGTACAACGGACGCCGACTGTGTAAACGAGTTTTTTACAACATTTAAAAAGTTCGGCTTTTCGCCTATAATTACAAAATCATATTTTATGAGAGTTATCCCGTCCTGCTGTTCGGTATCGAAATGAACGTCGGAAAGCTCAACCTTTTGACCGTCACGCTCAACAACGAAATCAAATACGCCGTCTTTGCTGCGGCTCATTAAAAAGCTGAGGTCGCGCTCCGACCAAACGTGATGACCGTCGATTTCAAGAAAACGGTCGCCCTCTTTAAGACCGTACTGCTCCGAGACAGCTCCGTCGTAAAAGGATTTTATCGTATTGGTGCCTATTAAGTCGCCCGAGGTTGACAGCATTATGCACATTATTATAACGCCGAGCAAGATGTTCATAAAAGCGCCTGCGGCAACTATTATCATCTTTTGCCAAACCGGCTTTTTATTAAATGCGCCGTCGTCGTCGCTGTCTTGATCCTCGCCCTCCATGGAGACATAGCCGCCTATCGGAAAAACACGCACCGAATACTGTGTTTCGCCCTTTTTACGCTTGAAAACAGCAGGCCCCATACCTATGGAAAACTCATTAACTTTTACTTTAAAGAGCTTTGCAAAAAGGAAATGGCCGCACTCGTGTATAATAATTATCACGCCGAAAAACAAAATTGCCACGGCAACAGTCCATACCTTGCTCCAAATCCTCGAGGAAGCTATGCTGAGTAAAATCTCAATCACCTCATAAAATAAGAAATAAAGTCTTTATCAAACGGATTTCATTACAAATTCACGCGCAAAACGGTCGATTTCAAGAACGTCGTCGAGAGTATATACGTCCTTTTTCGGCACATTCGGAAGTATCGCTTCAACCTTTTTCGCAATATCGAGAAAGCCGATTTTGCCGTTTCTAAACAGGAGGTTTGCCTGCTCGTTTGCTCCGTTTACGGCAGCGGGATAAAGTCCGCCGCGGTCTATCGCCTCTCTGCAAATATTTATGCAGCGAAATGTGTCGTAATCCGGCTCAAAGAACGTGAGTTTACCCAAAGAAGCCAAATCAAGCTCGCCTACGGGAGACTCATATCTTTCGGGATAGGTCAAAGCATACTGTATCGGGATTCGCATATCGGGAAGCCCTAACTGCGCTATAACGGAATTGTCGTCATATTCAACGGCAGAATGAACAATGCTCTCACGATGAACGACGATTTTAACGTCATGCGGACTTACGCCGAAAAGCCAGACGGCCTCGATAAGCTCCAATCCCTTATTCATCATTGTAGCGGAATCTATGGTTATTTTTGCGCCCATAGACCAGTTCGGGTGCTTTAAAGCATCGTTCACGGTAACTTTTTCGAGCTCCTGCGCGGTCTTGCCGAAAAACGGGCCGCCGGAGGCCGTGAGAATTATCTTTTTTAACGCCCTGTTAGAAGGTTTCCCCTGAAGAGCCTGAAATATAGCCGAGTGTTCGGAATCCACGGGAAGAATATCGACATTTTCCCTTTCGGCAGTGTCCATAACAAGTCTGCCGCCGGCAACAAGAGTCTCTTTATTGGCAAGCGCCAATTTTTTGTGAGCCTTGATTGCCGTCAGAGTCGGCTCAAGACCCGCCATACCGACAACGGAATTGAGTACCGTATCGGATTTATCATAAGCGGCACATTCACAGACTCCCTCTGAGCCCGAAAGAATTTTTGTGCCCGTATCGGCTACGCGCACCTTTAAATCCTTTGCCGCATCCTCGGATACCAGCGCCGCGACATCCGGTTTGAATTCGCGAATCTGTTCCTCGATTTTTTTGACGTTTGAAAAAGCGGACAAAGCCCTGACGCGGTACCCGCGCTTGCGGGCAACGTCAAGACTTTGAGTTCCTATTGAGCCTGTCGAGCCTAAAAGTGATAAATTCTTTGTCATGCCAATTTAATCCTTGAATAAATAATGATTATCGCATAGAGCGCACCGAGAACAAAGAGCGCGCTGTCAAATCTGTCCATAACTCCGCCGTGACCCGGGAAGAGCTTGCCGTAATCCTTGACGCCGAAATTTCTCTTGAGTACAGACGCCGAAAGGTCACCGCACATACCGATAACACAGAGGATAAGCGAAATAATCGCTATCTCCCACCAAGTAAAGAGATGAACGGTAAAATATTTGCTGTCGAAAACAAGGAAGAGTATTACTGAGCTGAGGACTCCCGCAAAGGCTCCGCCGACGGCACCCTCTATGGTCTTTTTGGGGCTGATATTCGGAGCCATTTTGTGCTTGCCGAAAAATCTGCCCGCAAAATACGCAAGCGAATCCGTAAGCCACGCCGAGAAAAGCCCGAGCAGTATGAAAAAGAGGCCGTAGTGCTTATCGTAAAGCTCCGGGTATGTAACGCCGACGTCACGCATCATTATGAGCGTTGAAAATCCCCACGGAACAAAGTACGAGGCCACCACAACCGCGGCAACGTCCTCAAACTTTGTATGCTCGTAGTCGGTTATCATAAGAATGAACAAAAGCAGTATGTAAAGTATTACTACGGCAAGCGCGGGAATAAAAATGCCCCGCTCGGTAAGATAATGATTAAAGCCGTAGTAAAGCGGTATAAGACCTGCAAATATAAGACTTATAATATGTATCGCTTTGTTTTTGACACCGATAACTCTCTCGAGCTCGAATGCGGCCATAACGGCAAAAAAGGCAACCACTATGGGAAAAACCGGTGTAAATCTGATGGCGAGCATTCCCACGGCAAACAGCGCGGCAACAACGCCTACGATGATTCTTGTAAGCATAAAGAGCCTCCTAAATATTGGTTTCGACATTTAGGTTTTCGGCTCTCTGCCAAAAACCCGTATCCTTTATATTATACCCCACCGAATCTGCGGCTGCGATGCTCATAAGCACGCAATGCCTCCACAAAATCCTCTTCGGTAAAATCCGGCCACAAAACATCGGAATACCAAAATTCCGCATAGGCCGACTGCCACAATAAAAAGTTAGAAAGGCGCTGCTCTCCGCTCGGTCGAATAATGAGATCGGGGTCGGGCATACCGGCGGTGTAGAGATGTGACGAAATTGTGTCCATATCAATTTCCGACGGCTTTATTTTGCCTTTTTTCACGTCCTCCGCAATCTCGCGCACGCTCTCTGCTATCTCCTGCCTGCCGCCGTAGTTCACGGCAATGTTGAGCATTATGCGATCCTCTTTTCTGCCTATTCGCTCAACCTGCTTCATGAGAAGCCTGATGTCGGCAGGGATACCCTCGCGAGAGCCTATAAAGCTTATGCGGATACCGTTTTTTCTGTCCTCTTCCACTCTGCCGAGCGCTTCCTTGAGGTACTCGCGGAAGAGATTCATTATTGCGGAAACCTCCTCCTTGGGACGCTTCCAGTTCTCTGTTGAAAAAGCATAAAAGGTTATGTACTTTATACCGAGGTCGGCCGCAAACTCACCTATTTTGCGGAAGGTCTTGGCACCCTCAATGTGCCCCTTATAACGCGGCAAGTCCCGTTTTTTTGCCCAACGGCCGTTTCCATCCATTATTACGCCGACGTGCTTCGGCAAGACCTCAAAGGTCGGCAGATTATCGTAATCCATTTACTTTTACCCTTTTTGTGAATTGCGGAGATTGCATATTGCTCCGAGCGGCTCTCCGCAACCGACGAAGCAGGCTTTTATTTGCAAATTATATTCGGGCTTTCCGCGCATTTTCTCGCAGTAAAAACCTCACCGCCGTATATGCATACCGCAAGGCGCAAGAAACGAAGTTTTACAGGAAACTCAGCCCGAACCTCAAATCATTTTTCGGTGATGTTTTTTCGCAAGACAAGGCTTCTAAGCCGCCGCTGTATATGCATACCGCAAGGCGCAAGAAACGCAGTTTTACGGGAAACTCAGCCCGAAACCTCAGCTCATTTTTCGGCGATGTTTTTTCGCAAGACAAGGAAAATGAGCGACGGCGCACTATCGGTACTTCAAGCGAACTTTGACGCCGTGTTCGGGAAACTCAGCCCGAATCTCAAATCATTTTTCGGTGATGTTTTTTCGCAAGACAAGGCTTCTAAGCCGCCGCTGTATATGCATACCGCAAGGCGCAAGAAACGCCGTATTGCGGAAAAACAGCCCGAAAAATCAGATTTCCATAATGTCGGCTTCCTTTTTCTTTGCCATATCGTCAATTTCTTTAACGTATTTGTCGGTTATCTTCTGAACTTCGTCCTCACCGTCGTGGAGCTCGTCTTCGGTTATAGCTTTATCTTTGTTGAGCTTTTTTAATTTTTCCATAGCGTCACGGCGAATGGAGCGAACGGCAACCTTTGCCTCCTCGGCATATTTGCCTACCTCTTTGGCAAGGAGCTTTCTCTTTTCCTCGGTGAGAGGCGGGAAGTTAAGGCGGATAACCTTGCCGTCATTCATCGGATTAACTCCGAGGTCTGACGCCTGTATAGCCTTTTCAATGGCATTTATAGTGCTTACGTCCCACGGCTGAATGACAAGATTTCTGCCCTCGGAAACCGAGACGGCAGCCATCTGCTGAACGGGAGTGGGGCAACCGTAATAATCTACGACTACCTTATCGAGCAGCGAAACGGAAGCTTTTCCGGCGCGCATCGAAACATATTCGTTATGAAGAGACTTAACGCTCTTCGTCATTTTTTCATTGGCAAAATCATAAACCTCTTGCATGGTTTTTCCTCCTGAAAATATATTGTTATTTGACTAACGTGCCTATTTTTTCACCCGCTGCGGCGCGAATGATGTTTTCGGGATCGTTGAGATTGAAAACAAGTATCGGAATATTGTTGTCGCGGCAAAGCGAAGCCGCGGTGCTGTCCATTACCTTGAGTCCCTTTGCGAGAACCTCGGTGTGAGTGAGCTCATCATATTTTACGGCGTCGGCAAAGCGGTTGGGGTCCTTATCGTAAACGCCGTCAACATTTGTCGCCTTAAATATAACGTCGGCGTTTATCTCAGCAGCGCGAAGAGCCGCCGCAGTATCGGTTGAGAAGAACGGGTTGCCGGTTCCGCAGCCGAATATTACAACTCTGCCCTTTTCAAGGTGACGAACCGCTCTGTTGCGGATATAAGGCTCTGCCACACGGGGCATTTCGATGGCCGTCTGAACTCTGACCGGAACGTCGAGCTGCTCAAGAGTGTCGGCAAGAGCAAGCGCATTCATAACCGTTGCGAGCATACCTATATGGTCGGCTCTGGTTCTGTCCATATTACCGCTGGAGCGGCCGCGCCAGAAGTTTCCTCCGCCTACGACGAGGCCTATCTGAACGCCCATCTCGGAGCATTTTTTTACGTGCTTGCACACGTCGCTTACCGTGTCGAAATTGATACCGTGACCCTCTTTGCCGGCGAGAACCTCACCGCTGAGCTTTAACAGTATTCTTTTATATGCAGGCTGCATTTTTTAATTCCTCCATTCATATTTTAAGTCATACTTATAATTAAATATATTTTATCTTAAATTCGCTGTTATGTAAAGTGCTTTTTGACCTTTAACGCGCAAAGACGGAGCGTCTTTTAAAATTAAGACGCTCCGTCACGCTTTTTGCTGCGGCATGATTTAATTTAAGCAAGCAAAAGGCTTTCAAAGTCAATATATTTTCCGTCCTTTTCGGCCTCGATGTGGAAATGCGTTCCGTCCGCCGACTCGGCAGGTATCTCGGAGAGATTTCCGATTTTATCGTTGATTTTTACCTCATCGCCCTCGCTTACGGTGCTGCCCTTGCCGAGTCCGCAATACCTCACGGTAAGCCCGTCAAGGTGGTCGATTTCAACCGTCGTTCCCCACAAAACGTCGTCATATACCCTTGTGACCCTACCGTTGTTGACGGCTCTTACGGGGTCGCCGATATTTCCGGCATAATCCGTGCCGTTATGGGTTCGCCAATCGCCCATTGTCTTTGACATTACAAGCGTGTCGCCCGAAAAAGCCTTTATGACATCGGTATCTATCGGTTTTACAAACTGCGCCGCCCGTGACAGCTTTGTCTCCTCCTCGGTTTTCGATGTATCCGGTGTCGTTTCGCGACGAGTATCGGGCACATCCGTCACTATATCCGCCGCAGGGACGGTATACACAGCGGTAACGCTCTGCTCCGTTTTTCGAGTTGACTCGCCGTTGTCGGTCTTTACTCGAAATTTTGCCGACCAAAGTGAAACGCCCAGAGCCGAAACTATGCACAGCGCGGCTATGATGTAAAACGGACTCAATTTCTTCAGCAGTTTCTTTTTTGAGCTTTTTTCTTTTTGTATCAAAAGAACACCTCCCAAGGTTATTCTTGACACAAAGTATCGAACGTATACGACAAGAAGAAAAACCGCCGCAATCCGCAATATAATATAGTATAGAAAAAGGCACCGTAAGCATACAGCCTACGGTGCCTTTGAAATTCGAACTTTTGTTAAAAGTACAGGCAAAAAATAATTTTACATAAAAAGGAAAATCCCCGATTGCGGCATCGGGGATTCCCTATTGAGGGGTTGCTTGAGGAGGGGGTATAAAGTACTCAGTCGGACGGGTTGCGGCTCCCTTCCTGTCGAGTACAGGTAAACTATAACCGATAAATGTGAATTAACAATGAACAAATTATAAAAAAATACAATAAAATTAAAAATTTTATTTTTTTCTCGTTTTTCGGCAAACAAATGTTTGCTTTTTCAGAACATTTGTGTTACAATGAAAAAAACGCAATCGAATGGGGGCAGTGAGATGAAAACCATCAACGAAACTCAGAAGAAAATATACGAATATCTTATGGAGCGCTCGCAGTGCGGAGTTCCGCCTTCAGTCCGTGAAATCGGTGCCGCCGTGGGGCTTAAATCGACCTCATCGGTGCAGGCAAACCTCGACGCGCTTGAAGAGGCGGGTTACATAGAGCGTGACCCGATGTTAAAAAGGTCGATACGTGTTACCGGCGACGCGGAAAACGTAACCAATGTTCCGCTTCTCGGAACGGTCACGGCCGGTATGCCGATACTCGCCGTTGAGCAGATTGAGGGCTATCTGCCATACAGCGGCAGAGTCTCGCGCGATAAGCCGCTGTTTGCGCTGAAGGTTCGCGGCGAAAGTATGATTTGGGCCGGTATTCTCAGCGGCGACATTGTAATTGTCGAAAAAACTCCCGTTGCCGCAAACGGCGAAATAGTCGTCGCCATGATTGACGACGAAGCAACCGTAAAAAGGTTTTATAAAGAAAACGGTCATTTCCGCCTTCAGCCGGAAAACGACGCCTTTAAGCCCATTATAGTGGATGAGGTCATAATTCTCGGCAAGGTCGTGGGTCTTATGAGGTATTACGACTGACAGAATGACCTTTGACGCCCCTCTGCCCGTCAAAATATGCTGAGCATTGCACCGATTTGCTTTTTAAGCGAGTCGGTGTTTTTTTGCACGGTAAGCCTTGAGTAAGTCCGTTAATCAGGACATTACATTGCTCTTTGGTATGTTCTATTGACCGAAAAGCCCTTTTCTGCTAATATTGTATTTGCAGACGAACATTTGTTCGACAGCAGAAAGGGGCGATAAATTTGACATTATCCGAATTATCCGGGGAATACTTAAAGGAGGAGGAGAAGCTTACGCGGCAAATTAAGAGCTTTACTCCCGAAATTCACCGTTTGACGGGCGAGGACCTCTACCTCGCAAGGCGGCGGCTTATGTGTCTTTATGAAATGCGCAGCGACGTGAGAGCCGTGGCAAGGAAGCTCGAAAATTACTACGACAAGGGTGATATGCGGCCTGTTTACCGCAAACATTGACAATATTTTTTGTCGAACCGTCGGCTAATTGTAACTTTTCCTATTGATAAATTTATCACGAAACTGTATAATGTTTCCGTAACAAATTGAAAGGAGCTTCAAAATGATAAACTATTCACAGGAAGTTGAAAAAATGTGTTGCGTTGCCAAAGGGCCGAAACACGGTCCCGCGCCTATCCCCGAAGAGGGCAAATGGGTAAAGGCATACGACATCAAAGATATTTCCGGATTTTCACACGGCGTCGGCTGGTGTGCTCCGCAGCAGGGTGCGTGCAAGCTCAGCCTTAATGTAAAGGACGGCGTTGTTGTAGAAGCACTCGTTGAGACAATCGGTTGCTCGGGTATGACCCATTCGGCTGCTATGGCGGCGGAAATTCTCCCCGGCAAAACTCTTCTTGAGTGCCTTAACACAGACCTTGTTTGCGACGCAATCAACGTTGCTATGCGTGAGCTTTTCCTTCAGCTCGTATACGGCAGAAGCCAGTCCGCTTTCTCGGAGGACGGTCTTACCGTCGGCTCCGGTCTTGAGGATCTCGGCAAGGGTCTTCGCTCTCAGGTAGGTACAATGTTCTCTACCGAAAAGAAGGGCGTTCGTTACATGGAAATGGCAGAGGGCTATGTTACCCATATGGCTCTTGATAAGGACGATCAGGTTATCGGTTACGAATTCATAAAAGTCGGCAAAATGCTTGAGGACATCCGTCACGGCATGGACGCCAACGAGGCTCTTAAGAAGAATACCGGAAGCTACGGCCGTTATGCAGAGGGCGTTAAATTCATCGACCCTCGTGAAGAATAATTGAAGGAGGGACTTACAAATGGCTAATGATGTAGTATTTGAGGGCAAAGAAAGAAGAATGCCCAAAATAGAAAAATGCCTTGCCGACAACGGCATAGAAAGCCTTGAGGCTGCAAGAGACCTCTGTCTTTCAAAGGGCATAGATGTTGAGTCTATCGTCAAGGGCGTTCAGCCTATTGCTTTTGATAACGCTGTTTGGGCTTACACTCTCGGTGTTGCTCTCGCTATTAAATCGGGCGTTAAAACCGCTTCGGAAGCTTCGGCGGTTATCGGCCAGGGACTTCAGGCGTTCTGTGTACCGGGCTCGGTTGCAGAGCAGAGAAACGTCGGCCTCGGTCACGGAAACCTCGGCGCAAGACTTCTTCATGAAGATACAAAATGCTTTGCATTCCTCGCAGGTCACGAGTCATTCGCGGCAGCCGAGGGTGCTATCGGTATAGCTAAGACCGCAAACAAGGTTCGCAAGACTCCTCTTCGCGTTATCCTTAACGGTCTCGGCAAGGACGCTGCCATGATCATTTCAAGAATCAACGGCTTCACATATGTTCAGACCGATTATGATTTCTACACAGGAGAGCTCAAGGTCGTAAACGAGACAAAGTATTCCGACGGTGAGAGAGCTGCCGTTAAGTGCTACGGTGCTAACGACGTTCTTGAGGGCGTTGCCATAATGAAGAAAGAGGGCGTTGACGTTTCCATCACCGGTAACTCAACCAACCCGACACGTTTCCAGCACCTCGTTGCAGGCACTTACAAGAAGTGGGCTAACGAAAACGGCGTTAAATACTTCTCGGTTGCTTCGGGCGGCGGCACAGGCCGTACTCTTCACCCGGATAACGTTGCGGCAGGTCCCGCTTCATACGGTCTTACCGACTCTATGGGCAGAATGCACGGCGACGCTCAGTTCGCAGGTTCTTCCTCCGTTCCGGCTCACGTTGAAATGATGGGTCTTATCGGTATGGGCAACAACCCGATGGTAGGCGCTACCGTTGCTTGCGCTGTTGCAGTTGAAGAGGCTGCTAAATAATTAAGCTGAAGCTTAACTCAATTCATTTTCAAAAAGACTGTCGCAGAACCGAATGTTCGTAATGCGGCAGTCTTTTTTGTTATATTTTATTGCAAACACCGAATATATGTGCTATTATAGAATTTACCGGCAGTAAGTGATATATAATCACATCGACGCCGGAATAAACTTGCGGAAATATGCGGAGAAAATTAAATATGGAGAAAATAAGATTTGCGGTTGAAATCAGCAACAGCAGCGTTGAAAAGCTTTGGGAACTTCTCTTAGGGGACGGATTTTTTGAGTTTCTGCCCTCATTTAAAAAACGTGTAGACACAGAAGACGGATTTACAATTGTGCTGAAGCATCACAAGTTTTCTGTTGCATTCGATGATTTGGTGCCTTACAGTGTTGTTTCCGGAAAAGTGTCGGAATATCCGTATCACATTGAATTTCGATTTACGATAACGCCTCGCGAGGCCACCGAATATGCGGAGTTTACCGCTTGGCTTACGGGATTTGCCGAGAAAGTGCCTCTGTGCAGGAAGGTGTTTGCCGACAGATTCGACGAATATGTTGAAAGGCTTTTGTCACAGCTCTCAAAATACGAGAACCGCCGTCCTTTCGGTTCTTGAGCAAATACTTATATGCGTATGCAGCCATTGAAGATGCTGAAAAAAGTGTGTGCTTACGACACAACAACCCGCTGAAATAACTATATAACATAAGACCCCGATATGCCTTATGAACGGCATATCGGGGTTAATTTTATTTTTGCCGCTTCGGATTTTTAAAGTGCGCTTCAGTCGTACTTTTTACGTGCCACATAAGTTGTGTGCAATATTTCATGAGCCTTGTGGCTTCCCGGCTCACCGAGGAATTCATCATATAGCTCCTTGACAGCCGAGTTTTCGTGCGAGCATCTCTTCGCATTATTTTTGTCCGACTCGTAGAGTGCCTTTGCGCGGCGTTCCTTTAAATCGACGAAA
>ULUF01017123.1_pt1 | contig 16021 bp, 7 predicted proteins | sample 1958311 | NCBI WGS metagenome assembly ULUF01 (sample SAMEA4835754, study PRJEB28245) | human gut metagenome | biome: gut microbiome; material: fecal sample | place: Denmark | collected 2008 | reverse complement strand
CAGGCTATATAATTAAATACATAAAAGTTATGTAAGATTAGTAGAGTATATGATTAAAAACATTGATAAATATATAAAAGGATATATACAGACATCAGGCAGAAATACTTAAGAGTGTATTTATTAAAGAGTGGGGGAAAAATGAAAAGTAATAATATAATTAGTTATTTAAAATTAGTTATATGTATATTGTCTGCCATAGTATCAGCAGGGCTTATGGCGTGCAGTAATATACATAATAACGGCTCTAAGAGTTCAAGTAATGATTTAAAGCCTCTTATAATAGGCAGTGATAATTATGTGCCTTACAGTTATCTTGACAGTGATGGCAACTTTACAGGAATTGATGTTGAGATAGCAAGAGAGGCTTGCAGGCGTATGGGTTATACGCCAGTATTCAAGCAGATTGTATGGGATAACAAAGACATATATCTTAAAGAGGGAGCGGTAGACTGCCTGTGGGGCTGTTTTACAATGACCGGCAGGGAGGATAAGTACAACTGGGCTGGTCCATATATGTACAGCCGTCAGATAGTAGTTGTTAATAAAAACAGTGGGATAGAAAGCCTTGCTGATCTTAAAGGCAAAAGAGTGGCGGTGCAGGTAACTTCCAAGCCAGAGTACATACTATCCAATACGAATATGCCGCAGGTTGGTGTGCTGTATAGTATGTCAACGATGGAAGAATTATATGCTAGTATGAGAAAAGGTTATGTTGATGCCATAGCAGGTCACGAAAATGCTATGAATGTATTTGTACAGTCCAATGAGGAACATTTTGGTGTGCTTCGGGAAGAATTAAGTGTGTCAGAGCTGGGAATTGCATTTTCACTTGATAATGACAGTGGAATTGATAAGAAGCTTACCGGGGTGCTTAACGAAATGAGGGCTGATGGCACAATACAGAGCATAGCAGAGAAATATGGGGTTGACGTTAGTATGGCAGTATGGGGGAACTAATGGAAGATAAGAGTAGAATATGGGGCGTATCAGATGTTAAAGCATTTTTGATTTCAATAATTACAGGATTTATATTGTTGACAATAGTAGCTGTTATATTTACCGAAATAAGCAATGAAACGGTTAATAAGACAGCAGACAGGGTGCTGGATTTTGTGCAGACAAGAGTTAATACATATGAATACTTTATACAGAATGATAAAGTGAAAAGCTTGTACAGGCTTTCTGATAAGACACAGGAATTAGTAAGGTGTATGCAGTATGAAGATGATATTGATACATTTTTAGATGAATATATGTATAACCAGAGACTTGACGGAATAGTTGTTCTTGACGGAGAGGGTGAATGTGAATCTTGCAGGGGAATGGAATATACGGATATTGATTCAGTTATAGACGACAGTAATGTAAAAGATGTCATTGAACACCCACAGAAGGTATATATAACAAGAGTTAATGCCAGGTCAGGGAGCATAACATATACCGAAAGCCAGAATGAGGAGTTTTCCGATATTGCTGTAGCGGCAAGAAAAGATACAAAAGGTGCAGTTATTACATATGTGAAGAAGGAAAGCTATGATAATAGTGGAGATATAAGCATTGACAGGCTCATATCAGGTTTTGAGTTTGATATGGATGGGATTGTATATATATCAGATGAGGACAAGGTGCTTAATTCCAATGACGAGGAGCTTCAGGGGCTTGATATGAAGGCACTGAGGAAAAGATATGATGGAGCTTGGGAAGAAAATGATAATGGTATTATAGCTGTACCATACAAAAATGATTATTACTATGGCAAGAGAAAGCAGATAGAGAATTATACAATATATGCGTTCTTTGCGGATAAGCAGGTATATTCTTTAAGAAACAGGGCGGTTGCTGCTGCATTATTTGTTTATATTGCGGTAATAGGTGTTGTCATGTTTGTAAGACAGCTTGTTATTGCCAAGGACGAAAGCAAAATGCAGCTACAGGAAATGGAATATAAAAGACAGCTTCTACAGGCGGCAGAGCAGGAGAAACGTGCCAATATTGCAAAGACAGATTTTCTAAGGCGAATGAGCCACGATATAAGAACACCTATTAATGGAATAAGAGGAATGGTCGATATATGCAGGTTCAATCTTGGCAACAGGGAAAAGGAAGAAGAATGTCTTGATAAGATTATGTCAGCCTCAGGCTTTTTATTAGATCTTGTAAATGATGTTCTTGATATGAATAAGCTTGAGTCGGGGGAGATTGCCATTAAAGAAGAACCATTTGAGCTTACGAAGATTATTAATGAGGTCAGCAGTGTTATTGAGACACAGGCAGATGAACAGTGTATCGATTATTCAGTTGACAGAGGTAGTATAGAATATGACAATCTGATAGGCAGTTCGCTTCATTTAAGGCAGATATTACAGAATATATTATCCAATGCGATTAAATATAATGTGCAGAATGGCTCTGTAAGATTTTCTTATAGTGAAAATGCAGCTGATGACGATACAGTTAAGGTTACTTTCATATGTGAAGACACCGGAATAGGAATGAGCGAAGAATTCCAGCAGATAGCTTTTGAGCCATTTGCACAGGAGAGCAGCAATGCAAGAACAGCTTATAAAGGAACCGGGCTTGGACTTGCAATAACCAAGAGGTTTATTGAGATAATGGGTGGAGAAATTGAATTTATTAGCAGACAGAATGTTGGAACAGAGTTTACAATAATATTACCATTCAAAATTAACCGTAACGTGACTGAAGCTAAGAATAGTAAATATGATGCACAGATGTCAATTGAAGGGCTTAAAGTGCTGGTTGCAGAAGACAACGAGATGAATATGGAGATTGTAAGCTTTATTCTTGATAATGCGGGTGCAAGGACTGTTGGAGTAAGCGATGGCAGGGAAGCACTGGATACATATATGAATTCAGATGCTAATGAGTATGATGTTATACTCCTTGATATAATGATGCCGGTTATGGACGGCTTGGAAACCGCAGAGAAGATAAGAAAGTCAGGAAGAGAAGATGCGGGTACTGTAATAATTATAGCGATGAGTGCCAACGCATTCTATGATGATATAGAACGGAGCATTAAAGCTGGTATGAATACACATATAGCAAAACCAATAGATGCTGATGAATTAGTTAATATAATTGCCAGACAAGCAGGCAGATAATAGATGTGACACTAAGAGAATGATAATAATTAAATATATGCGTATAACATCCGTGTAAATAATTAGCAGTAATACATATATATTATTTTGTGATATAGACGATTATTGGTAAATGTTCACACGGATTTTATGCAATGTATCACAAAAAATACATCAAAACCTAAAAATTTCAGTAATTGGTACCCGAGAACTATAAAAATCAGTAGTACATTTTCGTCAAAAGTTGTAATCTTATAGAAAATAGGCAATTGGTTTTGTGTAAAAGTTACAAAACATTGTATTGTTAAGAAAGTGAGAGTATGGACTATGAAATCAAGACGTAGAAGAGAATGGTTTCGCAGAAGTTCGGCTATGTTTATGGCGTTAGCTTTAATCATATCTGGACTTTCATTGCCGGAGGGCTTGTTTAGCATTACAGCCAAAGCGGCAGAAAAAGCCAGTGCAGAGTGGACAGTAAGTTCTAAAATGTATGCAGATGGCGATAATGATAATTCAGTTACGGAATTGAACGGCAAATCAGGTAAGCTGGTTAATTCTAATAATGATGAATTATTAATAAATGCAAATTCAGGTAAAATGGCTAATAGAAGCCTGAAAGCAGTCAGTACTAATAAGGATTTTCAGGTTAATGCAGGAACAGTAATGACTTTTCCTGTGATTAATAATGCGAAAAGTTGTACAGTAACATTGCAGGCAAGTAGTGGAATAACTGTAGATGATATTGAATGTACAGGAATGAATGATGTTAAAGTGACATCAGGTGGAAGTAAAAGCTATGTAATTACTGGAATGGTAGATAAAAATGCAACAACAGTATCTGTTAAGTTAAAAGCACAGAAATATCTTTATATGATAAAGGTTGACTCATCAACAAGTTATGCGACAACATCTGCTTCATTCGCAGATGGGGGGGATATTAAAGCCGAATGGGGATATTCAGAAACAGTTTTATCAAGTAAAGGTTCTAATACAATAATTCAAAGTGATACAGGAACTTATACTAATGGTGATAAAGATGTATTATATGTTGATGCATCATCAGGTAAGTTTTATCCAACGACAGGTGATAGAATTCAGGTTAATACTGGTACTAAGATAGTTATACCGGCAGCGGGAGATAAGGCTGTTATTAAACTTACTGTCAATAAGAACGTAGGTACAGATAAGGACAGCATATTAGGAAATACACTTAATATAACAGGAAGTGACAAGGTCTTAAGAAAGATGGAATGTATTTCCTGTGTTGAAAATTCTGACAAAAATTATGTTGATGTGGAATTTGAATGTTATCTTACAGGAGATGAAGGAGAGCTTACATTAGATGTTAAAACTAATACATACATTAGAAATCTTTCAATCGAATGTGTAGAACTTAATAAGAAAGTAATAAATGGAACTATTACATCTAAATCAGATATTCCATCTGATATGCAGGTTGTAGCGACTAATAATACAACTGGACTTACATATACATCAGATATAACAGTTGCAGAGAATGGCAAGAGCGGTACATATTCAATTGAAGTACCAGCAGAAGATGAAGTTATGGAATATGAGATATCACTGAGCAATCCGGCATACCAGATTAAGAGTGGTATTTATAAACATAGTGTAAGTACAGAGACTGCTGCCAGGATTACAGCAGATTTAACTGTCATTAGCCTTGATACCTGCACAGTAACAGGTAAGATTAATGGCATTACTGAGGGTTATTATACAGAAGGCCTTGAACTTGTATTTACAACAACTGAGGAAACAGACTATGTTCCAGAAGTAACTATTGATACAGATACTTGGAAATATACAGCTAAGTTTGAAAAAGGTGTTTCATATAGTGTAGCCGTAAAGGGTGCTAATGACTATGAAGTAACTTCTGTATCAGATGGAATTAAATATTCAGAAGATGCAGAATTAGATATAACTGTAGGACTTAAGCCAACATATGCCGTTACAGTAAGTCTTCCGGAAGAACCTGATTTAACAGGCAAGAATGTAAAATACATATATATGAATAATGATGATGGATATGAATATGTATTTACAGATAAGGATGCTATTAAGTTAAGAGAGGGTTCATATACACTTACACTTGGTGGTGATTTCCTTGCACTTCCATACAAGGTAAAGTCAGGTAACACAGTTACAGTAAAGGGTGCTGAAGCATCACATAAGCTTATATTTGAGCAGGTTACAAGCTGGTCTTTTGTTAAGAGTGATGATGGTGATTATTATGATGATAATATTATGGGAACAACAGGCTACTACAATGGTTTAGCTATTGATGCTACAAAAGGTAAGTTAGTTCCTAATGGACCAAGCCCTAATTCAGCACAGTTTACTACAGGAGCTAAGATAACAATACCTGTAAGTGGAAAGTGTACTATATCAGTAAAATCATATGCACCAGCAAGTACATATGCACTTTACACAATAGCGGGTGAGCCGGCATCAAAAGATGATGTGACAACAGTATATAATTATGAAGATGAGAGCGAAGGAACAGTTGAAATTGTATCAACAGGTTCAGCTTACATAGTTTCAATATCTATAGTATATGCAGCTAAGGATGTTGAATATAATGAACAGCCAGCTATGCCTAAGACATATGATTATGGTACAGCTTCTAATCTTGTTGTACAGCCTACAGGACAGAAACTTGTTCTTACACAGACAGGTGGTACATTAAATACAACTACAAACACTGATAAGTCAACTAATATCAATAATACAGTAAGCTTCTTTGGATTTGATGAGACTACAGATGCCAACAAGCTTACAGCAGATATAACAATTACAGAGTGTGGTTCAAGCAATACTAATGGTATATTCTTTGGTGCATTTAACAAGAATTATATAGACACCGTAGGAATACGTAATTCTAATGCACTTAAGATGGTTTACTCAAAGAAGCCATCAGATCTTGCAGGTGCTTCAAGTAAAGTGGATACAACTATTCCAGCAGGAACTGTTGTGACATTTACAGTTGAAAAGACAGACGATGCTCTTGTTATCACAGCAACACCTAAGGGTGGAGAGACTAAGACAGCTACATATTCTTATAGTGCAAGTGATAATCTCTTATTTAATGCAGATAAGAAAAATACAGCAGTATCATATGGATTTGTATTAGCAGGTGTTAAGGCAACTATCCAGAATATGAAGTATATAGCACAGGACGGAACAGTTCTTTACGACCAGAATAAATGCTACAATGCAGTAGGTACAGCACCAGTTGTTAAGGAAGTTACAGCTAAAGCAGCTTATACAAGAGATTACATCACAGTAAGCTGGACAGATGAAGTACCAGCCGAAGGCGATGGTTTATATGTGCTTGAAGTATCAAGAGATAACGGAAAGAGCTGGGAAAAGGTTGCATCAGACATTACTGAGCCAACATATAAGTATTCAATTAAGGATGCCGGAGATTATAAGTTCAGAGTGGCTGGTAAGTTAGGTATTAATGGTGAGATTAATGATTATGTTGAATCAGATGCAATAACAGTAATAGCAGCACTGGATTCACCAAAGGCAAGCATAGCTTCAAGTGCAGATACAGTTGATCTTGTATGGGATGCAGTAGATAAGGCTGACCAATATGAGGTATATCGTTATTCATACGATGAGACAGCAGAGAATGCTTCAAAGATAGCAACAGTTACAGAATGTGCTTATAAAGATAAAGATGTAACAGCAGAGATGCCATATTACTATTATATAATAGCTTATTCACACGTTAATGGAAAAGTAGATAACTACAGTAACCCATCAGATACTTTATGGACTGTTCCAACAGCAGGACATACAGGTAAATATGTATATGAAGATGATGCTGTTAAGTATACAATAACTAAGAAGTCATATGACACTGTATACAATGGAAAGATTACAATTGAAGGTGTAGTTGAAGAAAATGTAACAGCAACGCTTTATGTTAATGGCAGTGAAGCAGCAAAGACAGATGTTAAAGAAAAAGAAAGCTTTGCATTTAAAGACATTGCTATTGAAGAAGGAAGAAATGATGTTGAATTAATATTCACAGATAAGAAAGGTAACAAGACTAGAGAAACATTTAATTATGTATATCTTACTAATTACAACAAGGTTGTAGATAGTGCATACACAGGAACTGATGGTGAGGAGGTTAATGGAATACCAACTTATAAGACAGTTCAGGCGGCAGTAGATTCAGTTGCTTCTGATAACACGAGACGTGTAATTATTCTTGTTAAAGAAGGTGATTATGAAGAACATCTTGTTGTTAAATCTCCTTATATAACACTTATAGGTGAGGATAGCGAGAAGACAAGAATATATTATGATGTTAAGGAATTAGCTGGTGGAGATATGTCTTTAAGATGTGCTGTAAGAATAGATAAGACAGCAACAGGCTTTTCGGCAGAGAACCTTACAATCGAGAATACTTATAATTATCTTGGTGATGGTACTAAGTCAAATGAATCAGCAGATGCTTTAAGAAATGATGCCAATGAAACATCATATATCAACTTAAGAATACTTGGTTATCAGGATACACTTTGTGCTAATGGTGGCACCCAGTATTATTACAAGTGCTATATAGCTGGTAATGTGGATTTCATATATGGTAATGAGCCTAGGGCATTATTTAATGATTGCAAGCTTGTATTCCGTTACAATGCTAATAAGAATTCAGGCTATGTATCAGCTCCTAAGGCATCAGCCTCTGCAACATATGGTCTTACATTCTTTAACTGTCAGGTTCTCTCAGAAGAGGGATGCTCAGGAAGTAAGTATTATCTTGCAAGACCTTGGGGAGCAGATGCTTATATTACTTGGATTAACTGCTATATGGGTAAGATATTAAAGCCGAATGCTTCTAATCCATATACAGATATGAGTGGTAATTTGGCTGCTAATGCAAGATTTTTCGAATATGGAAGCTATGGTCCTGCATTTGCAATTAACAGTAACAGAAGACAGATATCTGCTACGAAAGCCAATGAAATGACTTCAACATCATATCTTGGCTGGGATCCATATACAATAGTAGGTACAATAAGGTATACAGGTACTGTTAAGACAGACAGCATAGACAGATATGTAGAGAAAGAATATGTATCAGATACTTATTCACAGACAGAAGGTGATGATACAGGACTTGCACAGTATGCACAGGAAGGTTATGCACAGAGTGCTAATGTAACAGGTGGTGGATTATTAAAGGAAACATCAGATAACTATTACACAGCCGGCACAGCAGAAGAATTCCTTAATGCAATACAGAGTGTAAAGAAGAGTGGTAAGGCATCAGTAATAGAGCTTACAGCAGATATTGCGCTTGGTGATAAGGAAGTTAATAACTTTGACAGCTACAGCTCATTTATAACAGCACATAAGCTTGAGCCACTTACACACCCAACACTTTTAAAGACAGGTGTATCAATGCTTAAGCTTGCAGATATGAGTAATCTTACAATCTACTCTAAGAATGGAGCTAAGATTACACATACATGTATAGATATAACAGGCTCTAATAATATCATCATAAGAAATATTGAATTTGATGAGATATGGGAGTGGGACGATTATACAGAAGGTGCTTATGATCGTAATGACTGGGATTATATGACAATAGAAAAGGGAAGCTCTGATATATGGGTTGACCACTGTACTTTCTATAAGTCATATGATGGAGTTATTGATGTTAAGACACCAGTTAATGACAGTAATATAACAATATCATGGTGTGAATTCCTTCCAGCAAGTGAAGATAATGTATTCTTTGATGAAATGATGAATGCTATGAAGGCTAATCCAGATAACTACCCATATTATAAGCATTTGCTTGAAGAGGGTATGACAGATCAGCAGATATACAATTATGCTTATGGTCAGAAAAAGACTCATTTATTAGGACAGTCTGATGATGATTCATCAGCTAAGAATATTAAACTTACACTTGCTAATAACTACTATAAGAATTCGATGGATAGAATGCCAAGACTTCGTTATGGTACAGCACATGTATACAATTGTATTATGGATGCACAGGATTTAAGAGAAATGCGTCTTGATATAGAAAAGACAAATCCGGAATTAGCTAAGAAAATTGTAAGTAATGGTGCATCATCTAACTGTGGAGCTCATATGTTACTTGAGAACTGCTATATGTCAGGTATAACTAATGCACTTATAAGTGGTAACGGAAGCAGTCCAGCAGGTTATATTAATGCATTTAATACAATCTATATGCTTGACGGAGTCCAGCAGGAATTAAAGGTAGCTCTTAATACTGATAAAGAAGGTGAAGTAGCATTAGTTCAGGATAAAGATGAATTCAAGAAAGACCTTCCTTATACTGGCTACACATTATATGCAGCTTTAGAACTTGATACTAAAGTTAAACCATATACAGGTGCAGGAAAGCTTACACTTACAACATTACAGTGGGAGAAGACTTCTTACAATGAAGCTAAGCAAGAACATACAGAACATGTATGGAATGATGGTGAAGTACAGAAAGAAGCAACTTGTACAGAAGAAGGTTCAAAGTTATATACTTGTATAGTATGTGGAGATACTAAGACAGAAGTAATTCCAGCGGCAGGACATAATTATAGTACAGAATGGACTATCGATAAGGAAGCTACTACTACAGAAGAAGGAAGCAAGTCACATCATTGTACAGTATGTGGTGACAAGGCAGACATTACAGTTATTCCTAAGCTTGAGAATACACAGCCGGGCGACAACGATAATAAGCCAGGTGACAACGATAATAAGCCGGGCGACAACGATAATAAGCCGGGCGACAACGATAATAAGCCAGGCGACAACGATAATAAGCCGGGTGATAACAACAAGCCGGGTTCAGATAACTCTGATGTTAAGACAGATATTAAAGTTTCAGTATTGGTAGATGAAAGAGTACCGGAAACAGGACTTGTAGATTCAACAGAAGACATTATTAAAGCTATCCTTACAGAAGATGAAGCTAAACAGGCAGAAGATGGTGTAAAGGTTGATATTGCACTTACTGTAAAGGATAAGAGTTCTAATCTTACAGAAGATGAGAAGAAACTTATTAATAGTAACATTAAGGACAATCAGGCTGCTGGATGCATACTTGATATTCAGTTACAGAAGATTATAGGTTCGCAGAAGTCTGATGTATATGAACTTAACAGTGCAATTAATATTAAGGTTAAGTTAAATTCAGACCTTATTAATAAAGATTCTTCAAAGACAAGGAAGTATAGTGTAATAAGAATTCATAATGGGGTATCAGATATTCTTAGTGCCACATTTGATGAAGCAACAGGAGAACTTACATTTGCAACTGATAGATTCTCAACATATATTGTAGTCTATGAGGATGTTGCTAATTCTAATACAGAGGATAAGAGCAATGTATCAGGAAATGGCAGTGCGGCAGATAATAATGATGTGGCAGAAGACAGTGCTGCAACAGCAGATGATAGTGCGGCTACAGCTGATACTCTCTCAGTTACAAGAACAATAATTCTTCTTGCAGTTCTTATGATTAGTGCAGGTGTTATATGTCTTACATTATATAGAAGAAAAGAAAATGCTTAGAATTATATACTTAATAATATAAGCTGATAATATAAGCAGATAATAAAATGGCAGTCACATAAAGTGATACAGCATACTTTCTGGTATATCCAGCGGAGGAGTGTAATCACGGTGGCTGCCTTTTTATGTAATAGGAAATTCTATAATTATTAAAAAATGTAAAAATAAGTTGAATTATGTAGAAAATAAGATTATATTAATATAAGGCAATTTTCGATATGAAGTTTGCAGGAAAACGGCGCAAGCCTGCCGAAGGAGTAACACTCTCAGGTGCCAGCATCTGCTGGCGCAACTGTAAATGGATCGACTCTCTGGAGAGTTCTGGATAAACACAGAGGCCGAAGGTGCAACATATAGTTCTTTATAAGCAGTTAATAATGGATTATAAGACAATATTATGACTTCTTATAAAGAGGGTATATGAATCTCTCAGGCAAAAGGACAGAGAAGGCATAAAGTATAATATAACTTGTTATATGATAAGTTGTATATTCTAAAATGTTATTTCTGCTTTTATATTTATTCAGGCAATATTGTCTATAATTCCAATGCATTAAGTAAAAGTCTGCATATTAGCAAAGTATTTAGTAATGTACGGCATTTGCGGTGTTGGGACAGTATAGGCTTGTACTATGCTGTAGTTTAGATATGAAAGGTAGAAAGTACAATGTGGAATTCAATTAATCAGATTCTTGCGAACATTGATAATTTCGTATGGGGTGTGCCGCTTATGGTAATTATCCTTTTTGGCGGAATATTATTGACAGTTCGTCTTGGTTTATTACAGATCAGAAAGCTCCCTTTAGCATTAAAATGGATGGTTAAAAATGAAGAAGAGGCAGAAGGTGAAATTACAAGTTTTGCCGCACTATGTACAGCGTTAAGTGCAACTATTGGTACTGGTAATATCGTTGGTGTTGCAACAGCAGTCTGTGCAGGTGGTCCAGGTGCATTATTCTGGATGGTTATAACAGCATTTTTCGGAATGGCAACTAAGTATTCAGAAGGTCTTCTTGCTGTTAAATACAGAGTTATAGGAGAAGACGGACACAGTCTTGGTGGACCATTCTATTATATAGAGCAGGGAATGGGCAAGAGCTGGAAATGGCTTGCTAAGTTATTTGCATTTTTTGGTGTATGTGTTGGACTTTTTGGTATTGGTACATTTAGTCAGGTAAATGGTATTTCAAGTGCCGTAAATGGTTTTTTCGATGCGAATAATGAGCATTGTGTCAATATTCCATTTCTTGGCGAGTACTCATGGTCAGTAGTAATCGCTTCACTTATTCTTGCAGTCTGTGTTGCACTTGTGCTTATAGGCGGTGTTAAGAGAATCGCAAGCGTAAGTCAGGTTGTAGTGCCATTTATGGCAATTATATATGTATTATTTGTTGCGGTTTTAGTAATAGCTAATATTACTAAAGTTCCTGCGGCATTTAAGATTATTGTTCAGGCAGCATTTTCTCCTAGGGCAATCACTGGCGGAGCAGTCGGAAGTATGCTTGTTGCTATGCAGAAAGGTGTTGCAAGAGGCATTTTCTCTAATGAGGCTGGTCTTGGTAGTGCACCTATAGCAGCGGCTGCGGCACAGACTAACGAACCTGTAAGACAGGGACTTGTAAGTATGACAGGTACATTTATTGATACAATTGTAATATGTACTCTTACAGGGCTTTCAATTGTAATAACAGGTGCATGGCAGGTTGAAGGCCTTGAGGGTGTAGCAGTTACTACATATGCATTCCAGAATGGACTTCCATTCCCGGCACAGGTGTCTTCTTTTGTGCTTATGCTCTGTCTTGTATTCTTTGCATTTACAACAATTCTTGGCTGGGACTATTACAGCGAAAGATGTCTTGAATATCTTAGCGGTGGTAATATGAAGCACGTTAAAATATACCGCTGGATATACATATTAGCAGTATTTATCGGACCTTATATGACAGTAAGTGCGGTATGGACAATTGCTGATATATTTAATGGACTTATGGCACTGCCTAATATGATTGCGTTATTCGCATTGAGCGGAGTTGTGGTTAAGGAAACTAAGAGCTTCTTTGAAAGACATAATAATGAAAAGCTTTAATTTATAAATATTATAGATATCCAAGAGTTCTTTAAAATAAAGCATTGAGCGGAAAAACTATAAAATAATGGCAATATCTCCTGTCCTTAAGTGGCGCGGAGGTATTGCCATTATTTGGTATATTAATCCGGTGTATTGACAAAAAATGATATGTTCATATATACTTATCAAAGTTAGCTGTGATTAACTAGAGTTAGTCACTACAAGACAATAAGAAAGGACATCGAAACATTAATGAAGAATATCATTAAATCCCCAATTAAACTTTTATGGCTTATGATAGGAATTGTGTCAATGGTACTCGGTGCAATAGGTGTCGTACTTCCAGTATTGCCAACAACGCCATTTTTATTATTAGCATCTTTCTGCTTTGCCAAAGGCTCTGACAGATTTCATAAGTGGTTTATTGGAACAAAGCTTTACAAAAAACATCTTGAAAGCTTCGTTACCAGTCGTTCAATGACATTAAAGACTAAGTTGTGCATACTTCTGCCAGCATCAGCAATGCTTATATTGGCAATGCTTGCAATGTCTAATATATATGGGCGTGTATTTATTGTATTTTTGATAATATTCAAGTACATATATTTCTTTACAAGAATTGAAACAGTTAAGGCGTAAGCTTATGCCTGTTAGTTAATTATAGGCTTGGAAAATGTTTTCACGAGTTCTACAAGCATATCAACAGTTTTGTCCATACCTTCGATGGTTATGTGTTCGTAAGGACCGTGGTAGGCGTGTCCGCCAGTGCCAAGGTTAGGGCAGGGAAGTCCCATATAACTTAACATACAGCCGTCAGTGCCACCTCTTATTGGAAGTATAAGGGGTGGTATATTAGTATTCTTGCAGGCTTTCACAGCATTTTCTATAAGAAACATACATTTTTTGATAATCTCAGCCATATTGCGGTACTGGTCAGTGATAGTGAGCTGTACAGTTCCAGCACCCCATTTTTCATTCATAATCTTTTCAATGTGGCACAGTGTGGCTTTCTTTGCTTCAAATAATGAAGCATCGTGGTCACGGATTATATAATTAAGGTGTGCTTCTGCAACATCACCAGACATACTTATAAGATGATAGAAGCCTTCGTAATTCTCCGTTTCCCTTGGTATCTCCATAGCCGGCAGGCAATTATTAATTTCCATAGCTACTAAGGAAGCGTTAATCATAGTATCCTTAGATGAGCCGGGGTGGACATTAAAACCTTTCACAACATATTCAGCTTTGGCGGCATTGAAATTCTCGTACTGTATCTCACCCTCAGTATCGCCATCAACAGTGTATGCGTAATCAGCTCCGAAGCGTTCAACGTCAAAATGTTTAGTCCCCATACCAATCTCTTCATCAGGCGTAAATGCTACGCATATTGCAGGGTGTTCAATATTATTAGCAGTGATATATTCAATCATAGTAAGAATTTCAGCAATTCCAGCCTTATCATCTGCACCAAGAATAGTTGTTCCATCAGAAGTTATAAGAGTTCTGCCCTTTAAAGAAGCAAGATGTGGAAAAGTATCAGGACTTAGTATAAGTCCGCTGTTACCAAGCACTAAGTCCCCACCATCATAATCAGGAGTCACAACAGGATTGATATCACCATTGCAATAATCAGACACAGTATCCATATGGGCAATAAAACCAATTGCAGGAAGCTTCTCAAGCCCCTTAGTTGCAGGCAGTCTGCCATAAAGATAACAATGTTTATCAAGCTTAACATCACTAAGTCCAAGCTCAGTCATCTCGTCTTTAAGAAGCCCAGCCAGCTTAAACTGACACTCAGAAGAAGGTGACTTTCCACTCTCTTCATCACTAGGAGTTCTGACAACAACATACTTTAATAATCTTTCATAAGCTTTCATAACAAATCCTCATTTCTGTATATATTATAATATTCCCCGTTCTCATAAAATTAAAACCATAACCTAACATAATTCCCTCATATAATATAACACAACCCACAAAATTATGTTAAAATAAATCAGAGGTTAATAGACTAATAGATTAGGAGAAATACTATGAACAACATTAAAAAACTTTCCACTGCTGGTGTCCTATGTGCAGTCGCAGTAGCTGGAAGCCTGATTTCATTTCCGGTATTTGGAAGTAAATGTGCACCAGTACAACATATGGTTAATATATTCTGTGCCGTCCTTTTAGGACCCGGATACGGCGTAATGGCGGCATTTGTTGCCTCACTTATAAGAAATCTGCTTGGAATGGGAAGCCTTATGGCATTTCCGGGAAGTATGTTCGGTGCATTGATATGCGGTATTGTATACAAAAAGACCCATAATATTATTGCAACAATGATAGGAGAAGTAGCAGGAACATCAATACTTGGTGGTTTATGTGCATATCCGGTTGCAATATTCCTTATGGGAAAAAGTGCCGCAGGAATAGCATTTTATGCGTATATAATTCCATTTTTTATATCAACTGCCATGGGTGCGGTCATATCTGGAATAATAGTATTCAGCATAAAAAAGGCAGGCTTGTTAGTTAAGATTCAGGACAATATTGCAGGATAGACAATTCAATATGCAAAATCGATAGGCATATATAGGAGAATACAAGCTATTGTAAGCAATGATAAAAGACGTTGTAATATTCAATACAGTGATAATCATATATGGAAAAAGACAAGCTTTCTGTATAGAAAAGAGGGTTTTAGTGAATGTTTGAAAATATAATAAAAAATGTGCATAACAGACATCCGCTTATCCACTGCATAACGAACTATGTGAGCATTAATGATTGTGCCAATATAGTGCTTGCATGCGGTGGTGCACCTATAATGGCGGAGGATATTAATGAGGTGAGCCAGATAACATCAATATGCCAGGGACTTGATATTAATATCGGGATGCTTAATAATAATAAATTATCATCAATGCTTAAAGCAGGTGCTACAGCCAATGAACTTGGAATACCAGTAATACTTGACCCTGTTGGTGCTGGTTCATCAGATTACAGAATTAAAGCTGTCCAAAATCTTATGTCCAATGTACAGTTTGGTGTTATAAGAGGAAATGTATCCGAGATAAAAGCGATAGCCGCAAAGCAGGGAATTCATAATATAGCAGCTGGAGTATATGAAACTATGCAGAAAAATAAGTCTGCTATGGGTGTTGAGGCGGGGATTGCCGATAAAATTACAGATGATAATATAAAAGAAATGGCAGATTTTATTAATAAGCTGTCCCAAAAGACAGGTGCTGTGATTGCGGTT
>ULUF01036973.1_pt1 | contig 16901 bp, 8 predicted proteins | sample 1958311 | NCBI WGS metagenome assembly ULUF01 (sample SAMEA4835754, study PRJEB28245) | human gut metagenome | biome: gut microbiome; material: fecal sample | place: Denmark | collected 2008 | reverse complement strand
CGGGTCGGCCACGACCAGGCACGTGTTGAGCGGGTCAAGTCCCCGTTCCACACATTCTACCGAGGCGTAGAATGACTTCAGGTCAATGGCTATGTATTGGCGTTCGGTATTCATGTTTATTTGTCTCCTTTGTCATAACCTACCGTAGGTTCGGCGGCAATGGCTGTTTCATCCTCCGGATTTCCCAAGATGTAGGGGCGTATCTGTTTGGGTGATACGGATTGCCCCAATGCCGGGTTCAACCGTTCTTTCAGCCTCGTGTTGCGTTTCAGCACCGTCATGTTGCGGATGGCAAATGCGAGTGCTTTCTTCGTGCCGATGAGCACGCATATCTTCTTGGCACGGGTGATGCCCGTGTAAATCAGGTTGCGTTGCAGCATCACATAGTGGGTCATCAGGACGGGCATCACCACGATGGGATATTCCGAACCTTGCGACTTGTGGATGGTGGTGGCATAGGCCAGTGTCAGCTCGTCCAGTTCGGAAACATCGTATTCCACGATGCGCCCTTCAAAGTTGATGTATAAGGTGCGCTCTTCTAGATCGACTGATTCTACGAAGCCCAAGTCCCCGTTGAAGACGTCCTTGTCATAATTGTTCCGCAGCTGCATCACCCTGTCGCCCTGACGGAACGAATAGCCGCTGCGGTTTAGCGACACGCCCGAAGGGTTCAACGCCTGCTGCAAGGCCATGTTCAGATTGGCCGCGCCTACTATTCCCCGTTGCATGGGTGTCAGCACCTGGATGTCGGCTGTTTTCCGGTGATAGGCTTTGGGCAGGCGGTTCTTCACGAGGTTCACGATTTCCTCGGCTACCTTCTCCGGGGCTTCCTGTTGCATGAAGAAGAAGTCGGTGTCCTTGCCGTTGCTGGTATCGGGGAAACGGCCCTGGTTGATGGCGTGGGCACTCATCACAATGCGGCTGGACTGTGCCTGCCGGAAGATGCGCGTCAGGCGGATGACGGGTATCTTTTTACTGTCGATAATATCGCGGAGTACGTTGCCGGCTCCTACGCTGGGTAATTGGTCGATGTCGCCCACCATGACGAGGCGCATGGAAGTGGAGACCGCCTTCATCAGATTGTTCATCAGAATGATGTCTATCATGGAACATTCGTCCACGATGAGCGCGTCGCCTTCCAGCGGATTCTCTTCGTTGCGTTTGTAGCCGTCCTTCGGATTGTACTCCAGCAGGCGGTGGATGGTTTTGGCCTCCATGCCCGTAGCCTCGCTCATCCGCTTGGCAGCCCGTCCGGTGGGAGCGGCCAGCAGGATGCGTAGCCCCAGATGTTTCAGTGCGGCGATGATACCTTGGGTCGTAGTGGTCTTGCCTGTGCCGGGCCCGCCAGTCAGCACCATAACCTTGGAGCGAAGGGCTTCCCCGATGGCCTGCAACTGCACCTCGTCATACGTGATGCCAGTTTCCTTGGACAGTTCCGCTGCATTGAACCGGGTCGCAAAGAGATTGCTTTCCGACTCACGGAGCAGGGCAAGCAGACGGTTGGCCGTGCCCACCTCGGCAAAGTAGAACGGAGGCAGGTAGATGGCTTCATCCTCTATCTTCAGGTCTTCCGTCCGTGCCATGTCGGTCAGGGTTTTGCGGATGGAGTCCTCATCCGCTTCCAGCAGACAGATGGCGGCTTTCACCAGCTGCTCCTCCTCGGCATACACGTGTCCCTCATTGGCCAGTTGGTTCAAGGTATAGATGATGCCGCTCTTGCAGCGACGCAGGTCGTTCTTCTCATATCCCATCTTCCCTGCGATTCCGTCAGCTGTCTTGAAGCCGATGCCCCAGATGTCATCCGCCAGGCGGTAAGGGTTCTCTTTCACTTTGTCGATGCTCTCCTTGCCGTATTGGCGGTATATCTTGGCTGCATAGGCCGTGCTTACCCCATAGCCTTGCAGGAAAAGCATTACGTTCTTGATGTCCTTCTGCTTCTCCCAGCTCTCGCGGATTTTCTCCACACGCTTCCTGCCGATGCCCGGCACTTCATACAGCCGTTCGATGTCGGTCTCTATCACCTCGATGGTATCCAGCCCGAACTGCTTCACAATGAGTTGGGCGAACTTCGGCCCGATTCCTTTCACCAGACCGCTTCCCAGATATTTCTCAATGCCATAGACAGTGGCAGGCATCACTTCCTCCCAAGTCTGACAGACGAACTGGCTGCCATAACGCTTGTCCACCTTCCAGTCACCTTCGCACAGCAGCACGCTTCCGGCAGGCACCTCCAACAGGTTGCCCACCAAGGTCACAAGGTCGTCATAACCTTTCACCTTGACTTTCATGACAGAATATCCGTTCTCCGGATTCTGATAGGTGATGCGTTCCACTACACAGCGAAGTTTGGGCATAGGCGTTATTTTTTGAAGAATAAATCTTTTAATTTGGCAATACAATCTTCAGACAGTTTTTCTTCCGGTTGGCAAGAACCGATTTTACAGTTGCTCAAGAAGTTTAGTTCCTGCAAGTCAACTATAATCGGCCCTTTGACCAACGTCAGTACATACGGGGCGCAATCATCAACCATGTTCAGTTCCTCCTCCGGATTCTCCAAGAAAAGCATGGCATCCTCGCCTATGGCAATTGTGTGCATCAGGTAGAGTTCAGCATCCGCTCCACATTGGTGAATGAATACCACCTTGTCACCTTTTCGGGGTAAATCTCTTTCCCAAGGAGGGAAACCACCCCAACGGAAATGTGTGATACCATCTTGATAAAGAAATTCCAAAAGGTTTTGGCAGGAACTGTTATCCATCTTTTGTACATACCAACTTTCCGTACTCTCTATCTTGCTTTTAATATAGATGGTCATACGTAAGCGTTCATCGTAAGTTCCATTATCCTTGACAGTGGTAAGTTCCGCAGTAAAGGCGTCACCCCATCCCATATCCATCATTTTCGCCACCATTTCGTTTTCCTTTCGTGGTACATAGCCGATGATGCAATCAAAGTCAAAATTTTCCGTATCACCTTCCATATCATCGGCTAATGCCACGGCCACCGCATTGCGGTCATGCTTATTGGCGCGCTCGCGAATCAAGACTAGCTCCGCACCTTCATACAGCTCATCCCAAAAGTCTTCCGAATGATGGAAGTTCCAGCCGGCAACGGCACATTCCTTGAAAAACGCCCTTTTCTTTTTGGGTTCGGGAAAATTGGACATTCCTTCAGGAAGCGGTACAGGCATACCTTCTGTAATTTCTATTTTGTCATTGTATTCGGGTGGGGCAACATCACCTTGTAGGGCAATGAGGTCATTGTCCGTATCACCGCCCGGATTGAAGGTGTCAACCATCTCCTTCATCTGTCGGTCAAGTTCAATATTTTCAATACCTTTCTCCTTTAATTGCCTTTGCAGGTCTTGCAGTTCAGTGTCACATTTGGGGCATGTGCCAGCGCAATCCCCTTCGTGGCGGCATTCTGCTGGCTGATAGGTCAATCCATACTGCGTGGCTATCCGCTTTCGGATTTCTCTGAGCAAATTGCATTTATCCTTTCCGTTCATGTTGCAGTCCTTTTGTTTGAGGGTGATATTTTGATTCTCTTTGAAGGTAGCGTACACATTCAAAATTCGTAAACCCCATTCTTTCCAGTTCATCAAGGCTGTAGTCCACATCCTTATCCGTATTATAACCAGGAATAAGGGGGACTTTCACGGTGATATCCTTCACCCGGCAGGTCTGGAGCAGTACGCTCAGTGAGTGGTCACGGATACAGCTCGGTTGCCCGGTATATCGTTCGTAGATGACATGGTTGATGTCCTTTACATCCACTATCCAATGGTCTACTATCGGTGCGAGTTGTCGGATGGTGTCTTCAGAACAGTAAAGTGAGGTTTCCAATGTGATTTTCCAGACATTACCGCATATCCGACGAAATTCCTCTATGAAACTGGCGTATCGGGTCGGCTCGCCGCCCCCAAAACAGATGCCACCTCCCGTTGCCTGAAAGTAAAGGTCGTCTACCTTCACACGGTCATAGAGTTCATTGACATCCAATTGTATGATTTCTTTTTTCAACGAAAGGCCATTGTTGCCATACGAATAGATTTCCTCATGACAGCGGTTGTTCAGACAGTAAGCACACCGAAGCGGACAGCCCATGAGACAGACCAGTGTGGTGATTCCATGGCCGTCCGTTCCCATCCGTAAACGGTCTATAGCGAATATGGAAGCCGTATGATACGTTTGAAGTTTTTTCGATGATTCCATAGTGGATTTCTTTATTATATCTTACTGAGTTTTTTCCTCACATCCATCAATGCGAACCCAAGCAGGTTTTCTCCTTTCCATAAACGGGGATTCCTGCAGTCAGGGTCATCTTCTTTCATGCCAATTCCCCAGACTGTATCGTAGGGACTGGCTTCCACCAATATCTTGTTTCTTGTAGCAAGCAGAAAGACTTTCAGCTCTTCATTGTCCATGAATTTATGCAGATTGCCAGTAATGACAATTTCCATACGGTGCTTTTGCCATTTGTATTCGTCAAAATTCTGCACTTCTCTACCTAATGCCTTTATTTCTTTAGGGTCAGTAGAAGCCAAAATTCTATTTCTTGTATCTTCATCACCCATGATTCGCGCCTTCTCTGCCATCATGAACTGTTCCGCACAGTTGTAATGGATGCCATTTACGGTAAACTTGCAAGGAAACCATTGGCTGAGACAGGCTTTGGTCGTTTCATGCGGTTTGCTGTGATGTCCCCAAAAGAACAAGAAATCCGGATTGGAAATCTCATAGAGGTCTTCTTTCCTTAATCCTCCATTCACATTCGTATAGTCCAAAGCGCGGTACCATTCCCTGAAACCATCTAAATTCGCGAAATCACCTCCCCAATGAATCCAGCGGTTAAGCAACAGGGCTTTCATCGACATGGGTACACCGTCATCGGGGCATAAGTCGGCAAGTCCGCAATGTTTGTAATAATCCAAATCCTCTTCTATGTGAGGATGGTCTTGTGGAAATAGATTGAACTTCACCCAGCATCTTTCATAATTAAACAACATGCCTTTCATATGTGAACGAAAAGGACACAATCGCTCTCCTTTATAATAATGGCACTGTTCCAGCAGCATCAGCTTCTGTGGTGGAAACTCAGCCGACATATACATTCCGAACACCCATTCTTTATTGACCGGTTGGTGCATGAGGTCATCGGTAAGCATCACGCCTCTTTCAAAGTCTTCGTGCAGGCCATACCTTTCAAAATGCTCGTGCCAGTCATAATGGTCATAACTATCCCACAACAGTTCAAAATAATGCTGATGTTCCCAAATACCGTGAGATAGCGTACCTACGGAATAGGGGTTCTTTGCTTGCATCCGCTTTGCCAACACGTCTATGGTGGCCTTGCTTAGCGGACGAATTTGCATGATGACCTCCTCAAACGATTCTGGCAACACAATGTTCTCTTCCACTATCGCTTCTCTGAACAAGGGAGCGATGTCCTCCGCCTTGAATCCGGCTATTCCGCAACCGATGGGAGTCACCAGAAAAGTCAGTTCCTTATGTTCCTTGGCAAAAGCAACGAACTCCTCCACATAGGGGCGGATGGTATCCACGCCACCCTGCATGGTCGGTATGGCATAGCATTGACCTTGTAACCCTACACCCTTGCCCCAGATGGCACCGAACTTTTCGTATGCCATGCGGGCCGCTCCTCCGCCGTGCATTCCTTGCAGGTTGCTGCCAAACACGAATATTTCGCCTGGTTGCAGACTTATAATCCGTTCTGGTGTATATGTTGGTCTGATATATTCCATAATTGTTTAATGACTGATTTCGCCTTTGGTACGGTTGATGGACACATTGAATGCCTTGCAACGACGGTTCTGCTGGTTGGCCCGGCTCAAGGAGAAACGGCCGAACTTTTCATAGATGTCAAGTCCGCGCCCTAAAGTGATAGTCCATCCCGTGTCGGTCTGTATCATGCGGTCGTGGTCGGCCTTGAAGTCGTAGGTGAATTCAATGCCCAAGGGCAGCAGTTCGTCGGCCAGGTCGTTGAAGCTGTCTATCACCTCCGCCACCTTCTCGTCATCCTCGTTCTGCGTACTCAGGTGAATTTTGATGGTGTCCTGTACGGATGTCACGTCGCGTACCATCTGGATAAAGTCCACCAGGTTGTCTATCTGGTAGGGTTGTCGGATAAACGGGTCGGTCAGCCAGATTTCCTTGGCCGTGCGCAGATAGTCGCCAAACAGCCCTTTATAGGTGATGCCTCCCTGGTTCTCGCGGACGGTGATTACCTTGGAAGCCAAAGCGGGGATGCGAGGGCGTTTTCCCTTGACGGCAGCGGATGAGGTTTCGGATGCAGCTTCCTCCGTGCTTTCTTCTTGCTCCGAAGACGGATGAGTGCCGTCTTGATTTTGGTCCGGGGTATTTTGAGGACCAAACTCCAGGCCCTCCAGCGTTTCCACTTTCACGGTTTCTCCCGTGGACAGCCAGGTGTAGACAAACCTGGCCGGCTCGGCATTGAACGTCTCGTCAATGGCATACAGCTGGTCCTTCACACGCTTGCGTCCCTCGGTGGCAAAGTCGATGATTTCCCGTGCCTCCTCATCGGTCATCCGTCCGTCGGGATAGAGCAACTTGCTGAATCCGGAAAAGGTCTTGCGGATGGCCAGATGGTCGCGTTCGGACAGCGAGCCGTCAAATCGGGCGTACTCCTTCAGTGCCGATGTGCGGTCGTCATTCCGCAACTCGTGCAGCACGGCGGCTATGTAGTCCGTTATCAGCCCGTATCCGGTCGAAAAGCTGTTCTTCTTCAAAATTCTGATTTCCCATCCGGGATTATACAGGTGGATGCGGTCGAGGAAGGCTCCTTTGATGAAGGACGTGGGAATGGACTCAAACAGGTGCGAGTTTTTCAGCATATACGGCACGGTGTGCTTGGTATTTCCCACGAATACCATCGATGCGCTGGCTTCATGTGTCCCCTTGCCACGGTTGAACGACTTGTTGGCCAGGTAGTTCTGCATGGTGTCTATCAGCATGGCATCCACGTTTCGGCCTTTCTGCTGCTCGAACTCGTCCCATGCTACCACGTCCCAGTAGCCCACCAGCCCCAGTATCTCCTTGTTGCCCTGCATCTTGACAAACAGCCGGGCAGAGGTTACATCGCCTCCGCTGACCAGCACGCCGTAGGGCGACAGTTCCTGGAACACGTGGCTCTTGCCCGTGCCTTTAGGCCCCAGCTCCACAAAATTGTAATTGTTTTCCACATGAGGCAACAGCCGTGCCAACGTGATGAATTTCTCGCGGCGGTTCATCACCTCCGGGTTCAGGCCGACCGTGTGCATCAGGAAGTCCAGCCATTCCTCCGTGGTGAAGTTCCGGCGTTGTTCGATGTATTCCTCTAGGTCGATGTGGGAAATCTGTATGGGTTTCAGGTTCTGTATCTCCCAACGCACCTTGACCTCTTCGCCCGACACATACCCGATGGTGACAATGCACCATACGCCGTTGCCCGACAGCAGTTTGGGATTCTTGCGGACATACTCTGTCCCGATGGGCACTCCCGACAGACCGAGATTGGCAAAGGTGGCGTTGTACTCATCGCTCCGCTCGTTGAGAGTGACGGTCACCTTGTCTATCACCCTGTGCTTGCCATGTTCGCGGATGACGCCTTTGATGCTTTCCGCCTCCGCACGATGCACATAGTTGTTCCGGATCACCTGCTTGACTTTCTCCAGTCCGTCGTTGATGATTTCTTCATCATCGCTGGCGCAATACTGTCCCAGCAGATACTCCAACACGTAGGTGGGCACCGGCAGTCCGCCTTTCACGAGGAAAGCCAGGTCCTTCCGCACCACCTTGCCGATGAAGGCATCCAATATCTTTTGCTGTAGTTCCATCATTCAAAGTCAAAATCGTTTTCAATCAAGGTATTGTTCGTCACGTTCTCTTTGATGAGCGGATTCAGGTCGTCCGCTGCGTCAAACACTTTCAGTTGGAGCACCTTGGCGTCCACGTTCCGGTTCAAGGTCAGGTCCACCTGAATCTTCCGGTTGTCCAGCGACGGGTCGGTCTTGTCCAGCAGGATATCCTTGACAGGTGTGACCGGCTCGTCGTTGTGATACAAGGCCACGCGGATGTATCTTTCCTTCATGTCCATGGAAACAGCCTCCGTCTGCAACAGCTTGAAGCGCAGCCGGGATGCCTGGATGGACAGTTTGCGGTCGAGCACCATCACCCCCACAGGCTGTTTGTTGTCATCGCGCTCCTGATGACATATTATAATAGGTATGATTAGTTCCTGCATGGAAGCTCCGCCATGCGTGAACATATATCCCCCGGAAGGTGCCGCCAAGCGATTCGTTCCCTGCGGCACGGCCACATACACATCGCTTCCGTTCAAGATACCCGACACTTCACTGAGCGGAAACTTCACCATCCCCGTGGCTTCGGCATCCGAGCGGGTCAGATAGTAACGGGTGCTGCGCTCAATGGTTTCCTCTTCTATCTTGTGCTTGTCTTTTTCCGCAAAGTCGATGTCATTGAACAGGAAACCGTGGTCGCTGGTGACATACACTTCCGTGACGTTGTAGCTTGCGAGGATTTTGGGAATCATCGTGGCCAGTTCGTTGATGGCTTCCCGGCATGCCTGCGTCACTTGCTTGGCCGTACCGTCGTGTCCGGCCTTGTCTATCGTGTCGTGGAAGATATACACCAACGGATGTTTGAATATCTCGCGGTTCTTCTGTTGGTTGTATTCCGCTACGGTTTCAAACGGAACACAGATGGCTCCGTCCTTGTATCTTTGCAAGTGTTCCGAGCGTTTTTCGGTGGTGCTCAGTATATGGTCGTCTACTGACATATTCTGACTGTCCTCTTGTCCATAGAGTTTCAGCTCCCGGTGGGGTAAAAGCGCCGGTTTGCCGTATTTGGTCTCCGTGGGCAGCATGGCCAGCATGGCTTTCAGCGTGGCGACATGCTTGGACCGGGCCAGTTCGCCTATCAGTTCTTGCGCCACCTCGTAGCGCAGGGCGTCGCTCACGATGACGGCCACTTTCTTCTGCATGGGCCGGATGCGCTTCTCATAGAAATCTTGCTGACGGGACAGGTGTACTCCGCCCATGCCTCCGGTTTCCTGAATGCAGCGAGTCCATTCCTGATTCATGCGGTTGTTGAGCTTGCTGTAATGCAGGTCAAGACTGTGCTTGGCCTGCTGGATGTCGGGGAACAATCCGCACGAAGGGTCCACCTTGAAATACTGTTCGGTGGCCTGCCGGTAAAGCTGGTCCAACACGTAATAATCCTCCTGATAGCGCATCACGTATTCGTTGGGCGTGTTGAGCGTGAGCGAGCCGAGTGCCAATGCTTTCTGGTAGTATTGCGCCACGGTCAGGCAATAGTCCATGGCCGCTGCCGTCATGCCGCGTCCGTTCAGCTTCAGCATCAGGTCTTCTATCCGTCTGATGACCGCCTCCGGCTCGGTTTCCATCTTATCCTTGAGCAGTCCGGCCACGATGGGCTGGCAGAGGCGTGGCGGCACGAAATAGTAGTTGGCGTCCGTTCCGTACCAGCGTATCAGTTCATCATCGCGGACGGCATCGCCCAGTTCGTCCATCACCTCCAACAGCGCGTCCGCCGTCTTTTCCTGACTGAGTGCCAGTTCCAAGAGGCGGTTCATCTGTTGCAGGGCAAGGGTGTTGTCTATGCGCCATTGCTTATAGTTATCCGCTGCCACGGGGGCAAGATTCTGCACGATAGCGTTGTATTTCAACACCTTCACCACATCAGCCACTTTTTCTTCCGTATTGTCATCGATGGTTGTGCCGAAAATGTCTGTCAGCTTCCGTCCTAAGGCTTCGACTGCATCCTTGCATTTGCGCAGCTTCACGAAGAAGTCCGTCCGCTTCTGTTGCTCCGCGTCCCGTCCCAACAAGATGACGCGCAAAAGGATAGCATCCCATTCCAGGATGCGCTGCACGCCCATGTAGCTGCTGATGAATCCTCGGACCAGCTTGTCGGTCGTGATGCTCCGGTCCTGGTAATAGGGGGCGAACAGGCGCAGCATCCTTTCCGACTGCAACGCCATGATGTTCCTTTCCACAAAGCGCATCATCGGCTTGTCCGTGTCGGGTAATCCGTACTGTTGCATAAAGGCGGTATAATCTTGGCTTTTGTATTCCATATTGGCCGTCAGCACGTCGAGCAGCGGAAAATTCTCCCTCAACGATTTCTTTTGCAAAGGGGACTCCTGATGGAAGTATAACACCACCCGGTCATCGGCCCAGGCGTTGTCCAGATTGTACTTCACAGTGAACCAATCCCCCTGGAAGTCCACAAAGCGGTAGCCTTCCTTCCACTGCACCTCGCGAAGCTCGTCGGCCAGGAACTCGTCATTAAAGATAAAGAGGACTTTCAAGTCAGGCTCTCTATCAAAGTAATTGTATATTTTGTCTATCGCGCTCATTTCTTCCGGTATTTTTGGTTCATGTCGGAAGGTCTTTCTGGTATTGTTCTTTCCAAATACCCTGCTTCAACCAAGTCCGTAATATAAGTTTGGATATTCTTGCTATGATAACTTACCCCGGCTCTTTCAAGTATTTCACGACTACTACGAGGTACGTTGCAATAATTGACCACATCCTTTTGCTTGGGAGTGAGTTTCATCCGGCGAGTGTCAGGGGTCACACCAAAAGTGTCAGGGGTAGCCTCATTTTTGCCAGGGCGAGTGTCAGGGGTCACATCAAAAGTGTCAGGGGTAGTCTCGTTTTTGCCGGGAATAGTGTCAGGGGTAGCCTCGTTTCTGCTAAGGATAGTGTCAGAGTCCGCCTCTAAATTAGGATTCCTTTTTATCGTAATCAAAAACTCATGTGTCCTTTCGTCATTCTTGAACTCTACTTGCAGTCCATCTTCCAAGGCACGCTGGATACCCGTACCAGCTCCCGTATAAGGCAGGAGATAGATGGCATTGTTGAAAAGGAAATTGTTACGGGGCATGGAGGTGCCGTTGGTTATGTCTTCCACTTGCAAGCCGTTGGGCAGGATGCCGGGACTGTGTATCTCCACCCGGTTGTCAAAAATGAATATACGGATAGGTGCATTCCAGTTCAGAGAGCGGTGAACAAGGGCATTGACCACAAACTCAACCAGGCTGCTATAAGGAATTTCGAGCCTGCCCAACGAATTAAATTCTTTCTCCACCTGTACGTTTTTAAGATTCCGGGTAAAGAAAGCCATGATGGTTTCAAACTGATGCAGCAGGTTTCCCTCCATATCCGCATCGTTCACTTTGTCACGGAATTGCTTGCCGCCTATATGGTTCCCGACAAAACTGATGCACTTAGCCGTCATGACCGGCAGCCAACGCTGGGTGTATTTACCGAACAGCAGCATGGCGGCTACGGTCAGACTTCCGTCCGGACGAATAAATCGCAAATTACGCATCAGTTTGTTCAGGTCATGTCCCTTGGCAATGGCATTGGCTATGTCGTCAAGAGAAGCCTCATGGAAAGCGTCGCCGACCAGACCTTTCTTTTCCAATACAATGGAAAAGCGGTTTTGCAGGAATACTTTGAGAGTGTCTTCATCCAAGTCGTCCAGCGTAGCATCTTTCACCACCGCTTCGTCCGGAGCGAAACTGCCGCATTCGGACATCATCTCCGCCAGTTCAGCATTATCAAACACCTTGCGCTTGTCTGCACCGTTCTTTATCCAGACTATGCCTTTATTGTCGTGGTAAGGCTTGTTGTTTCCCTCTTTGATGGTAGCCACCACCACGCTGCCGCCTTCCACTTGAGCCGTGTCAATATCGAGTAAGATGCTTGGAACGACATTTTCCGAAGCGATATTGCCGAGCATGTTGGTCGTTTCTTGCACCTCAGCATACGACAAGGGGTTAAATTCCCCTGTCTTGTCATTGATGCCAATTACAAGCTGACCTCCGCGATAATTACTCATAGCAACTAGTTCGCAGCCTATGTCATATTTGTCCAAGATGCGTTCCTTGAACTGCACCTTGCTTATTTCACCGAGGTCTCTGAGCCGTAGTATATCTTCTGTTGTCATAATCAATTCATTTTAATTATTGCATCCAATGGTTTCATGTCTGGGAACTCTTCAGACATAGATTTTCCTGAAAGTAGTAACAAAAATGTTGGTCTATCGTAGTGAAACTCTATAAAAATTAGACCATTCTCTTCTTTTTGAATATTTGTAATTTGGCAAGAATTAAGTATTCTATATCCAAATGGAATATTAAAGGTTCGATTATTCAATTCATACTTAAATACCCTTTCGTCTGTTGTTACAATAGAAATATGGTCATTTACTTTGAATGATTCAATAAGTTCTCCTCCTTTTTCTGTTTTCGTAGAAAAATTGAGTCCATCTTTATCATCACAACGAACATTTATGGGTTCTCGGTACAGATATGAACATATGTATGCTGCAATCCGCCAACTTTGTTCGGTACATTCATTATAGACTTTGAATTTTTTTCCGATAGCCAGTTCTATTCGTTTTATATCTTTGTAATACCGTTTAAAACATTCATAATTATTATCCTCAAGACTTTGTAGTGGACTTGTTAAATTTAATGGAAATTTTGAAAGCTCTTGAATAATAAAAGCTTCATTTGCAAATAAAGCACATGGCACCTCTATCCACTTTATAGCATTATCGTTATTCTTATATTGTTTCTTGAAGTCAAAATTAAATGTAACTGTTGCAGGAGAACCTTCTTGAAAAACATGAAGTTCTATTCTCATAAAATAAACGTCGCAATCAACATAGAATCTTATCGCTTTATCGTTCAAAAGATAAACCTTTGCCGTAACTGTTTCAAGAAAGTCTCTCGATGGAATTTGGAAAGTTAAATCAAATTTTTTTTCAACAGGAGAAACAAGAATTTCTTTAATATCACTTGTGAGGACTACGCCATTAACAAGGTGTTGACATTTCAGTAGATTTTCTCCCGCAATTCTAAAACAAGGTCTTTGTGGGAAGAATTGATTCGATACAAGCTCTCCATCCTTTTCAAAATCGAGATTTTTCAGTTTTTCACCAATTTCAGCCTTAACAGACATCTGTATTTGATGTAGCAACGGCTTTTCGGTTGTCGATTCTACATTTTTTATAGCATTATTTCCTTGAACAGGAGTTTGAACTGTGGGAAGAATCTGATAGGATTTTAAGAATCGTGTGCAAGTTTCTCCGGAAATATATTTATTTTTGAAGTCCTCAGTAATATGCTCTTTCAACTCCTCTATAAGTTGCGTCAAAAAAACATTGGCTACGGCATCAAAATAATGCACCTTCAATTCTTTCAGCTTTTCCTGCTTTTCTGGTGAAATGCCTGGAGCAATTAAAAACATTTCATTTTGATTGTTTCCTTGTGCATCTGAAACCTTTTGGATTATGTCAAGTATGTTATTGTCTTCAAGGCTATATCCAATAAATAGAATATTCTTTGTTGCAAACTCCGTCTTTACCAAATCCCACATTATCGGATTTTTACTGGCAGTAAAAAACTGTTTATAGTCATCGGAAGTAATAACTACCGAATCAGGATCTGTAAAATCTCCATGGACTTTTACAACGGTAAAAGGCTTATTCATATAAGCACAATCAGCATCATTTCTGACCACGCAAACATCATTCTTTGCATAAGAATCTTCTAGTAGGGTGTCATAATTTGTAGTAAAGATTCTTCTAAAGTGTGGAATCTTTGCTAACAAATTATGGTCATCCATACATGTAGGCTCAAAATCAAAAGCCTTTCTCAATATCCTCATCAGCGGATTCCTACTGCCTAAATGGATTTCATTAACAAAAAAGTTTGATAAATCAGCAAGACTATCATTTTCATGGGATTTTCTTTTTTCTGTATCGTAAATTCTTTCTAAAATAGACTTTTGGAGATCCCAAACAGATGGGGCACCGGCTTCCTTAGAGAAACCAGCGCCTATAAATAGCGATACTTGTTCGCGTCTAACTAATGAGATAAGCTCTTCAAACATACTTTTTCCTATTTATTTCAATTTCGCCAACACATCTCCGAATTTGGCATAGTTCACCACCACACCATCGTCCAAGTCGAAAGCTATCTGCTCATCGGCCACGGTGTGCAGGCGGTCGTGATACTCGCGGCACTCTGCAATCTGCCGTGTGATGCTGTCCAGCTGCTTTCGCTCACGGGCATTGAGGTTGGCGGCGTTGGTTTCCATCTCGGTTTGCTGCTGCACCAGCCACTCTATATGGGACAACAGGTACTTCGTGCGGATGCGCTCTGCTGTGTAGGCATTCATACGGTGCATGTAGGCAAGGCATTGGAAAGCACCTTTCTTTGAGGAGAACAGCCAGTAGATGGGGCGGTTTTGGTACATCTTTTTGTGGTCTTTCCAGAAGTCTTTCACGAAATAGTCGTCAAGGCTCTTGCCCAAAGCGGCTTCCACACAGTTAAGATTGTCCACCAAGGTATCTTCGCCGAAGGCCACCACGAGCCAACGCTTGAACATCACCGTGGCATTATCTGCAAAGTCTGTATCGCTGGGCATCAACGGCAAAATGCCGTCCTCGTCAATGCTCCATTGCTTCCCGTTGAAGGTATAAGCAGCTATTTCTTCAGCTGTAGGTTCAGGATGGGCTATGTGCAAACCGGGCTTGTCAAGACGATATCGGCCCAGCATACAGCCTACGGCATAGCTGATAAGCTGTTTCACGATAACATCATTTTGCCATACAATTTGCCCGTTCTTAATGTATATCTCTCCTTGTTGCAGGATGGTGATTTCCTCCGGCGGCACGTCGGGCGTCAGTTCGTCCTCCAGGCCGTATATCTCGATAAACTGGCGGTTCAGTTCCTCCTCGTTGGCATGAAGCTGGAGGAATTGCTCCGTCCAATGCTCCCGGTAGGCATCCATCAGGTCGGACAGACGGTGCGAACCTTCGCCCTGCTCCTTGCTGAGGCGGACGAGTTCGTTTTCTTGAAAGTCCCAAGAGGTTTCGTGGGCGTCCCAGTCGGATTTGCTGATGGAGATGTTTTTATTTACTATTTCGCTTACAGCATCTTCTTCAATTCTTAATGGTAAATTCTTTATATTCCCTGCTTGAAAATTTATCGTCGGATTTAACAATTTGAGAATAGTGAAGCATGGTTTAGAGACCAAGAACCCTAAAATATATTTTAACTTTCTGTTTGCAAACAGCATTGAGCCCGCAACATCAAATAATGCACCATAAGGAACATAACGAACTCCAAAATTTGAGGAGCTTATAAAAGACCATGTAAGGCCTTCCTTACAATAATAATCGTATCCACCATTTTCTCGATGGCCAGACATCGAGTTCATAAGCTCTCTTCCTTCTTTATTAAACCAAAGGACTTCAACCAAATTGCCATACCACCTTCTAAATTCTCCTCCTTTGTTATATGGAAAAAATTTTTTGTTTGAGAGCTTTAATTCATCAATGCTTTTAGTTCCAAAACCTATTTTATTGAAATTTATTGCCCACCACTGTCTAACGAAAATCTCATTTTTTCCTGTTCCCATTCCAATTTTTACATCAGCAATATCCTTTAACTTCATGCTGTTTTGGAAATTTTCTATCATCCTCTCACTCACCCAATACCCAATCGGGCATCCCGGAATCTTCTCGAAGTTCTGTTGGGAGACGTAGGAATAGCCATTCTCTCCGGCAAGAAACATCCGTTCCTTATCTCCACAACTCTTGCCATCCACCAATCGGAAGTACGTGCCTGTGGTGTATGGCGTATGACGGGTTACAACAAAAGCCGTGTTTTGCACCACCTCGCCCGACAGTTCATCGAACGTGCGAGGCCCCAAGTGCAGCATACTGTCTATCTGCAAGGTCTCAAGCAAATGGGTACGCAACTTCTCGAACGAAGAAAGGAACATCCAGCTTTGCATATTTATCATGCCATACTTCCCGTTCTCTGCCAACCGTTCCTCTGCTACCTGCATAAAGACAGAGAACAAGTCCGCTTTCCCCGCCTCATAATTCTTCTTTACATAGTTAGACAACACGACATTCATATTGCCACTACCCATATAAGGCGGATTCATCACCAAAGCGTGATACCGTTCCGTCAGTGCCAGGATGATGCGCATGTAGGGCAGCAAGCCACTTACACTCTCAGCGGGCATCGTTTGCTGTTCGTACTCCTCTGTGCGGATAGCAAGGATGTTGCGTGTGCGCTCCGAGAGGCCGAACTTCATGATGCTGCCCAAGTTGTCGGCCTCGTCCATCAGGCATACGGCATCGGTCAGTTCCGCGATGGCCTCGCCATTGTCCATCATGATATAATCAGCCAACGCACGGGTCAGATGCTCCTTATCGGGATAAGGCTGCGGCATGTCCAGCACACGCGGCATGCAGTGGCAGTCGGCGAAGGAGGCATCACGCTGGCAGGCCTTCAACAGCAGGGCGAACTGCGCCAGCTGCTTGGCGCGGGTGTCGATGTCTATGCCCGTCAGGTTGCGGCGGAAGATGTGCTCGATGGCCTCGCGGCGGCTGTAACCTTCATTAATATATAATGTATAGAGCATGTCGAACATCTCACCCAGGATGTGGCCGGAGCCGCAGGCCAGGTCGGCCAGACGCAGGTCGGTCAGGTCGCCGTAACAGAGGATGCGGTCGTCCGGGGTAGGTTCGGAAGGATTCACCTGATACTTCCAGTCTTGCGCCACTTCCGTCTCGTAGGGATTGTTATTGAGGTAAATGCGACCCACGGTGTTCTGCACCATGTACTTCACAATCCAGCCCGGCGTGAATATCTGCGTGGCGGCAGGAATCTCGCTGGCGGTGAACTTCCCTTTCTGGGCAAACACCTCGTCCTTCTTCTCGGCGATGTAGAACTGGTAGAGCCAGCCGATAAGTTCGCTGGAGCGGTAATCCTCCTCGGCGATAAAATCCGTGTGGTTGATGAGG
>ULUF01021374.1_pt1 | contig 19332 bp, 8 predicted proteins | sample 1958311 | NCBI WGS metagenome assembly ULUF01 (sample SAMEA4835754, study PRJEB28245) | human gut metagenome | biome: gut microbiome; material: fecal sample | place: Denmark | collected 2008 | reverse complement strand
GGGGCGGATAGGGTGACTATGGTATGAAAGACAGCTGAGATGAGGATAGGAAGCTGCTGATTAAGAGAAGGAACCAATCATTTACAAGGTTCAGGTTTCAAGGTTCAGGGTTCAGGGTAGAGGTGGCGGCTTCGCCGCCTTTTTTTATTGAGGCGATGCCCGGAAGTGGCATTTAAGTCACCAGTCACTAGTCACTCCTACGATACGAGGGAAGGGATCTGCTTACATGTATGGTGTCAGATCCTTCGGCTCAGTCCCCACTTGTTCTGGCTGCGGCTCTTCTCACATAGGGCGTTTTCGTCCGCTCAGGATGACGATACGGGGAAGCGGAAGGGCTCTCATCTGGGTGATACGTTGCGTGTTTTGGAACTAGCGGTGGTATATTACGATACGAGTAGCTCATTAGAGAAGGGGCGCGCCAAAGGCGCAGGATGGATCCACGAGGCGGTGTGAAAGACTATGTGAGGCTATCCGTCTTCCACCTGTCATCCCGACCGAAGTGGAGGGATCCTTCTTGCAGAGCGGTAAATCGTGAGCGAGGGAAAGGCGAAAAAGAAAGCACCAAGGTATCGTTTGAGTGAGGGCGCCTGTGTGCATATGGCGGCAGTGCAATAAAGATCCCTCGGCTGCGCTCGGGATGACGATACGAGAGGGCGGGATAGTCTCACATTGCTTTTAAGAAAATAATTTCGGCTGGTCAGAATCGCTGGCGGTATGAAAGACGATGTGAGGCGATCTTCTCCCCACGTGTCATTTCGAGCGCAAACGAGAAATCTTTTTCGTTGGCGGTCAAACGATGTATTCGTGTGAACGGAAACGGGAAGCCTGTCTTTCCCGTGCATTGGGGGATACGGTGCTTCATGCAGACGGATTAGTGCAGGTATCAAGAAAGGGGTAGCAACAAAGATCCCTCGGCTGCGCTTCCGATGACGATACGGGGGCGGGATAGCCCCACAGAGCAAGGAGTAGTCTCACATGGGGAGAAGCAGCCCTCTGGTGGAGGCGTAGGATAAGGTTTCCGGATCGAGGAATCATTCAAACATGATGGATTTAGATAAATATTAAAATTAAAGTTATATACACAAAAAATAAAGTTATCTATAGACAAAATTTCGGGGAGGGTGGTAACATATAGAAATATTAAAACGCTTTCCCATGGATTCTGCGTTTCTACTTTTTTAGAAAGCGTTTGCATTAGGAGGAATTGGTATGATGAAAAGCAAAAAAATAATTTCGGCAATTTTGGCTGCTGCATCGATCGCTGGGGGTGTGGTTGGCGCACAGGCTCAGACTATTGATGTTCTTGATCACAAGGTTGACACTGTCATCAATAAATTACAAGATCAAGAGAATAAAATTCAGGGACTGGAAAATAAGGTTAATAGCATAGATACCACCAGACAGGTTGAAGCAGAAGCAACAGCACGCAAAGATGCAGACCAGAAACTGCAGGCCAACATCGATGCAGAAGCAACAGCACGCAAAGATGCAGACACGAAGCTGCAGAAACAGATTGATAAGAATGGCTTTAAAGCCGATGCGGCACTGAAGGTAGCTGGTAATGGCGCGATGCAGAATGGTGCAACCAATCTGACAGATGGTGTAAACCAGAATACCAGACTGGTTGAAGCAGAAGCAACAGCACGCAAAGATGCAGACACGAAGTTGCAGACACAGATTGACACCAACAAGCAGCAGATTAGCCAGAACCAGCAGAATATTGGTAAAAATTCCAGTGCCATCAAAACTCTCCAGGATAACTGGAAGGACTCTGAGCGTGCTTTCAATGCAGAACAGGTGCAGCAGATTGATCGCAACAAAGCTAATATTGAGCTTATTCATGATCGGATGGATATGGGCGCTTATAAAGATGGCACTTTTATCACCAATGGTGATAGCATCGGCGAAGCACTGAAGAAACTGGATACCAATGCAGTGGATCAGCAGAAACAGATTGATAAGAATGGCTTTAAAGCAGATGCGGCACTGAAGGTAATTGGTAATGGTGCGATGCAGAATGGTGCAACCAATCTGACAGATGGTGTAAACCAGAATACCAGACTGGTTGAAGCAGAAGCAACAGCACGCAAAGATGCAGACCAGAAACTGCAGGCCAACATCGATGCAGAAGCAACAGTACGCAAAGATGCAGACACGAAGCTGCAGGCCAACATCGATGCAGAAGTAACAGCTCGTAAAGATGCAGATACGAAGCTGCAGACACAGATTAATAAGAATGCCAGCAAAGTAGATACGGCACTGCAGGTAATTGGTAATGGTGCGATGCAGAATGGCGCAACCAATCTGACAGATGGTGTAAACCAGAATACCAGACTGGTTGAAGCAGAAGCCAAAGCACGCGACTATGCAGACAAAGCAGAAGCGAAGGCTCGTGAAGAAGCAGACACGAAGCTGCAGAATAGCATCGCCAAAGAAACCGCAGATCGCATTGCAGGCGATAATGCGCTGAACAGCCGCATCGGTCAGGTGGAATCCGATGCAACTAAGGGCATCGCCAAGGCATCCGCTCTCGCTGCACTTCACCCATTGGACTATGATCCGGACAATAAATTCGACATTGCTGCCGCAGGTGGTTTTTATAAAGGCGAGAATGCATTTGCTCTGGGTGCATTCTACCGTCCGAACAGAAATGTCATGCTGAGCATGGGAACGACCTTGACCAGCGGTGATAATGCTTACAATGTCGGTCTGACCTTCAAAATCGGTAAATCCGGTAAGCATACGGAAGCTGGTCTTACCACGGCTGACCTGTACGCAATGATCGGTGCTATGCAGGACAAGATGGATCAGCAGCAGAAGAAAATCGAAGAACTGGAAGCAAAACAGGCTAAGTAATCATTTCCCTGGAGGCTTCGAAAAGGCTCAGATAAAGTCTGGGCCTTTTCGTGTACATAGGGAGGCTATCCGATATATGATTCTTCTCTATATTATTTCCCAGAGCATCTATGCACATTTGGTATAGATATATATTTTTTTGACGATATAACTGGGGGGGAAGCTGTAGGCGCGTTTTTAAGTTTCTAAGTAATAGTTGTTTTGATTCTTCGTGGTGTGGCGAGCGTGTCTCGCAGAAAAGAGGAATGCAAATGAAAAGCAAAAAGATGTTAGCACAGATTGCCGCCTTTTCGCTGGTCTTTGGAATGACGGGTGTGGTTTCGTCTTGGGCGGATGAGATTTATATCGATGGACAGACAGCCTATATTTATGATCCTGTTACTGGGGCGAATTTGTCGGATAGTGCGACTTGGCTGACCAAAAATGAAGATGGCTCATTCACGGTGAGCAATCGTGATGTGAAGGGGGCTTGTAACAACAACCACTCTACATTGATTGCTAACAATGTCAATTTCATTGATGGCGGGGATCATTTTGCGGAGGTTGGGCCGAGCTATTATAGTACTTTTATCATGAATGGTGGAAGTATCCAAACGACTGATATGAGATTTTCAGCCGATAGTGGAAGTACCGCAATCATCAATCATGCAAAGGTCACAACTGGTGCCTGGTCCAATAATAGCGTAGTCACGTTAAAGGATTGCACCACTTCTGGAAGCGTTCTTTATGCGGGAAATGCTTACCCGGAAGAGAAGGAAGACGGTACGCTGGATAATGCGGATGTCGCAGCAGGATTACATGAGGGGCAGATGACTATCGATGGTGGTACCGCACATGTAAATAATGTGCTGGTGCAGAATAAGGGGCTCTTCACTGTAACCAATGGAGCGGTGCTTGACCTGACGGGTGATACCTCTGCCTGGGACAAAGAATCTGTGGAAGCTTCTGGCATTACGAACAGGGGAAATCTTACTGTCAGAGCTTGGGGTCCGAGTACAGCGACGGCTGAAAGAAGCAATAATGACTATATCAATCAATTGGACCAGGCTTCTACTTTCAGTGTGACTGGTAAATCAACTGTGAAAACAGACACGCTCATGGTAGCCGGAAATATATATGACGGACATATCGATACTGCGTTGCTCCAGGTGAAAGATGGTTCTATTGAAGCAAATCAGGCTACGTTTGGCCAGTACAGTAGCGGGAATTTCGATCAGGCGAAACTGGCTGTTAATGGGAATCTGACAATCCAAGGAAACGGGGTCTATGATGCTGATGGAAAGTGGACATCCAGCGATGTCTATGGCAATGTGACTGTCAACGACAGCCAGGTGAATGTTGCTGGTCATGTTACTATCGATGGTGGTAACTTGTCCATCAAAGGGTCTACCATCAAGACGGGCAGTGAAGAGGTGATGTTGACGACGGAGGAAGATACGGATACAGCTTCACTGACAGCAAAGGATATCACCCTGAAGAACAAAGGTATGTTCTCGACGGATGACAAGGCGGTGGTGAATGCGGATACCATCACGGTGAATGAAGGCACGGTGCTCTCGGCTGGTGGGCATTCTACACTGAATGTGAATCAGTTGAGAGTCAGTGATAAAGCAAAACGTGTGCGTGTACGGGGCAATTTCAACGGCCGTGTGACGGATGTCAATGGTAATGCTATGGATAAAGGGGCCGTGAGGGATCTCTTCCGCCTGAATCCTGGAGATAAGACTTCGTACGAGTTTTATGACCCCGAAGTAGATCATACGTTGGTCCTGCACATGAATACGAATGGCGCCCTGACCATGCAGGGGAAAGACTTTTCACAAGCAGATACTGGAAATACCAGAACCTATGTCATGGCCAGCTGGAGTGCGAATGGGGACTATAATGCAGAGGGGCATGATATCAAAAATGTCAACTCACTCTCCGCAAACCGACTTGTCATCAACGGAACGGACATCACGGATTCTCTTGGCGGTGCGGTCGATGTGAGTGGGAAGGCCGATACCAGCCTAGGAAATCTTACAGATGAAGGTAAAAAGGTCATCCGGGATACAATGAAAGGGGCGCTGGATACTAAGGCTGATGCGACAACAGTCACAGCAGAATTGTCGAAGAAGGCGGATGCGGAGGCCATGACTACGGCATTGAGCCAAAAAGCTCAGGCATCTGATCTGGCGCAGCTGCAAAAGGGTGCCAATATCGACAAAGCAGCCTGGCAGTCGTCTTTAGGGGACGGCAAGAATGTGGCGGGAAATACGGGCCTCATTACTGGTGATACGCTGTATCAGGCACTCCAGGGGATTTCTACCACTGGCACGGTCTACAAAGCAGGAAAGCATATCACTATCGACAAAGATAATACCATCATGGTCAATACGGATGGCAAGGTTGCGGCTGGAGATACCGGTATCGTTACAGGCGGACAGGTACAGGAAGCCATCAGCAAAGCGACAGAAGGCATCGCAACCAATGTGAATGTAGCAAATAAGGCAGATAAAAATTTATCCAATCTTTCTGACGCTGGTAAGACTGTCATCAAAAACACGATGATGGAGGAACTCGCTGGCAAAGCAGATACGAATCTCACCAATTTGTCAGAAGCGGGCAAAGAGGCCATCAAGAATACCGTCAAAGCGGATCTGATGGGGAAGGCCGATACGTCGTATGTCGATGAGAAAGTAAAAGATAAGGTCAATACCAGTGATTTCACGGCCATCAAAGACAAAGTGGATGCTCATGAAACGGCGCTGGCTGCCAAAGCGGATAAGAGCTACGTCGATGCTGCTGTCAAGAAAGCCACCGAAGGTGTCGCAACGGATGTGAATGTAGCAAATAAAGCAGACAAAGATCTCGGGAATCTGTCTGAGGCAGGTAAGAATGTCATCAAAGAGACGATGAAAGATGACCTGGCGGCCAAAGCGGACAAAACGTATGTCGATGGGGCGCTGGCAACCAAAGCAGATAGGAAAGACCTGAGTGACCTCAGTGCCAAAGTCGATGGAAAAGCAGATAAAACGTATGTCGATGGGGCGCTGGCAACCAAGGCAGATAAGAAAGACCTGAGTGACCTCGGTGCCAAAGTCGATGGAAAAGCCGATAAAGCGGACGTCAAGAAGCTGGGGCAGAATGTTTCTGAACTGAAGGCGGGCAAAGCGGATACCGATGCATCGAATATTGATGCAGCTGCCTATACGAACAAACTGAATACGGGCAAGGTGGAAGATGGCAACAAGGGCCTGGTATCTGGCGGTGCGGTATGGAACGCCATCAAAGATGTGAAGAACAACACGGGCGCAGGTTGGGTCAAAGTCAATGGCGACACAGTCGCCATAGCATCGGATGCAGGTGCGACGAAGGTCAGCGTAGCCGGTTTGAAAGGCGACCGCGTTCTCACTGGCGTCAAGACGGATGAGAAGGATGCGTCGAGTGCGGCGAACGTGGGTTACGTGAACAGCACAGCAATCAGTCTCACGGACAGCATAAATGCCATGAACAGCAAACTTTCCGGTGACATCAAGAATGCAGGTGCAGTGGGGGCCGCACTGGCCGGACTGCATCATCTGGACTATGATCCGGACAACAAGCTGGATGTAGCAGTGGCTGCAGGCAATTATCGTGGTAAGTCGGCTACAGCGATGGGGCTCTTCTATCAACCGAATGAAATGATGATGGTCTCAGCAGGTGCGACGATTGGTGCGGATGACAATGCATATAATGTGGGATTGTCTTTCAAAGTCGGTAAGGGACAGACTGGTCTTACGACTTCCAAAGCTGCTATGTCTCAGGAAATCAAAGAGCTGAAAGCAGCCAAGAAAGAATCCGAGCAGAAGATGGCAGCACAGGATGAGGAAATCCGTGCGCTCAAAGAGCAGGTCGCTATGCTGGTGAAGGAAATGAAGCTCTCGAATACCGTGGAAAAGGATATGAAGAAATAGAATTTTTTCGTGTATGAAAAAAGGGACTGTGAAGAAATGAATCCTCATTTCTTCACAGTCCCTTTTGCGCGTGATTATTTTCCTGTATTGCTGCCTGCACTTCCCGTCGATGTGCCGAAGGAGGAGTAGGTGACGCCATTAAAGGTGCAGGTGACTTTGCCTTTGTCTCCTACGGTATAAGCACTGGCACCCGTGGGCGGTTCGGGGACTTTTTTCAGATAGCCGTTATCGCCTTCGAGCACAGAGAGGTCGGTGGGGTAGGTGCCGCCTTTCTTGACGTGGTAGACTTCCATGGCGGTGCCGATGGTGGAAAGATCAGACTGGATCTTGGCGACCTTCGCTTCGTCAGTCATGCCGACGAGGTTCGGAATGGCGACGGCGGCAAGGATGCCGATGATCGCGATGACGATGATGAGCTCTAAAAGCATGAAGCCTTTTCTTTTCTTGAGCGTTCTCTGTTCTTTTTCCATGGGACCTCCTTGTTATGAAGTGACGGGGGAATCGTTTCATTCATTATGCGCTTTCCGTTTTTAATTTACCAATATGAAATGCGAATGTATACTCGGGGTATCGGTGAGCAAATTAGATGAGAGGGGCTTTTTCCGGAAACAGTCCTTCGTGAAGATCAGCACCTTTTCTTGGCGAATAGTCATTGCTTATCGGCGGCAGATTTCCTTGCATTTTTCAAACCATAATGCTAGAATAAGCGGAACGAAGATCCTGAAAAAGTCAATAGAAAGATTGACGCATAAAAACTTTTATATAGCGTATGATAATTTCTATAAAAGAAAATAAACGATATGCATTATAGAAGAAATCTTTATGTGGGTTTTCGTGAGAATCATTGCGGATATTGACATTGTGTGATATAATTTTTATTCGCAACGGTTCTTTTAGTAGAGTATATATAATAAGGTTGTGCAATGCTTCCGGAGGCAGGCAGGGACTCGATGATTGGTTCGATTTCCTGCTTCTTTTTTCCGGGAGGAAGAAAGCCATGTTTTTTTATGAAAGGGTGAGGCAAGGAATGCCGAACAGCAAGATGTTCAGACCTGTCGTGGTGGGGAAGAAGAAGAGATACACCTATGCCAGATCGCAGGAAGTACTGAAGATGCCCCATTTGCTTGATCTGCAGACGAAGTCGTATGAATGGTTCTGCAAGGAAGGGCTGAAGGATGTTTTCGCAGATATTTCTCCTATCGAGGACAGCGCTAAGAAATGGGCGCTGCACTTTGGCGATTTCTATTTCGGCAAGGGCAAGTACAATATCGAACAGTGCAAGGCGAAGGATGTGAACTACTCCGCTCCGCTGTACGTGAAGACGCGTCTGGAAAACAAGGAAACCGGCGAGCTGAAAGAGCACGATCTGTTCATGGGGGATTTCCCGGTCATGACGGACACGGGCACATTCATCATCAATGGTGCAGAGCGTGTCATCGTATCCCAGCTGGTTCGTTCTCCTGGCGTATACTACAAGCGCGAAAGAGATGCTTTCGACAAGGAGATCTATACCGCGCAGCTGATCCCGAACCGCGGTGCGTGGATCGAGCTGGAATCGGATCCGGCAGGCTCCGTCTCCGTCCGTATCGACCGCAACCGTAAGATGCCGGTCACTGTCCTCATCCGTGCGCTGGGCTACTCTTCCAATGAAGAGATCCTGGAGCTTTTCGATCATGATATCCACATCGAAAAGACGCTGGAGAAAGACAGCACCACGGACAAAAAGTCTGCTCTGATCGAGATCTATCACAAGCTCCGCCCGGGCGAACCGGCTACCGAAGATAGTGGTACGACCCTTCTCCATAATTTCTTCTTTGATCCGCGCCGTTATGATCTCGCGAAGGTCGGCCGTTACAAACTGAATAAGAAGCTGGCTTGGAAGAACCGTCTCCTCGGACACAAGACCGAAGGCCCGATCGTCAATATGGAAACGGGTGAAGTGGTCATCGAAGGCAACAGCACCATCGATGAAGAAGCCATCGCAAGAATCGAAGAAAGCGGTGTATTCTCTTCCTTCGATCAGGTCGAAGTGATGACCCAGAAGGATGATGGCACTCCGGTCAAGGTGATCTGCTCTTCCGGCAACCGCGAAGACAATTACCGCACGCTGGAGATCTGCGATATCATCGCCTGCATTGACTATCTCCTGAACATGATGCAGGGCTATGGCAAGAGTGATGACATCGACCATCTGGGCAATCGTCGCGTCCGCTGCGTCGGTGAGCTCCTGCAGAACCAGTTCCGTATCGGTCTCACCCGTATGGAAAGAGTGGTTCGCGAGAGAATGACCACCCAGGACCAGGATAAGATGAGCGTACAGGCGCTCGTCAATATCCGCCCGGTCGTAGCTGCTATCAAGGAATTCTTCGGCAGCTCCCAGCTGTCTCAGTTCATGGACCAGACGAACCCGCTTGCCGAGCTCACGCATAAGCGTCGTCTTTCCGCTCTGGGACCTGGCGGTCTTTCCCGTGAACGTGCAGGGTTCGAAGTCCGCGACGTACATTACTCCCACTATGGACGTATGTGCCCGGTAGAAACCCCTGAAGGCCCGAACATCGGCTTGATCTCCTCTCTGTCCAACTACGGCGTCATCAACAAGTACGGCCTCATCGAGACACCGTACCGTCTGATCGATGAAAAGACCCACACTGTCACTGATAAGTGCGAATATGTCACCGCTGATATCGAAGAAGATAAGATCATCGCACAGGCGAGCGAACCGCTCGATGCAGAAGGTCATTTCGTTCATAAGAATGTAGCGAGCCGCCGCGGCCCGGACGTACTCGAAGCGGAACCGGATGAAGTCGTGCTGATGGACGTATCTCCGAAGCAGGTCGTCTCCATCGGTACCTCCCTCATTCCATTCCTCGAACACGATGATACGAACCGAGCTCTGATGGGTGCGAACATGCAGCGTCAGGCTGTACCGCTCCTGCGTCCGGAAGCACCGCTCGTCGGCACCGGCATGGAATGGGTCGCTGGTCAGGACTCCGGTGTCTGCATCCTCGCTAAGCGTGCCGGCACTGTCGAAAGAGTCACGGGCCGCCAGATCATCGTTCGCGCAGAGAACGGCGAGCTTGACACCTACGACATCATCAAATTCATGCGTTCCAACCAGTCCACCTGCATCAACCAGCACCCGATCGTATCCAAGGGCGACCGCGTGGAAGCGGGAGACACACTGGCCGACGGCATGGCGACCGATGGCGGCGAACTGGCACTCGGCCACAACGTGCTCGTAGCCTTCGTATCCTGGGAAGGGTACAACCACGAAGACGCCGTTCTGATTTCCGAACGTCTCTGCAAGGATGACCTGTACACCTCCATTCATATCGAAGAATATGAATGCGATGCCCGCGACACGAAGCTGGGCGAAGAAGAAATCACCCGTCAGCTGTCTTCTGTTTCTGAAGACGCTGTGAAATACCTCGATGAAAACGGTATCATCATGGTCGGCGCTGACGTCCGTCCTGGCGATATCCTGGTCGGCAAGGTCACCCCGAAGGGCGAGACGGAGCTGACGCCGGAAGAGCGCCTGCTGCGTGCGATCTTCGGTGACAAAGAAAGAGAAGTCCGTGATACTTCCCTGCGTGTACCGCACGGCGAATTCGGCAAGGTCGTCGATGTCAAGGTCTTCACCCGTGAAAACGGTGATGAGCTGGCACCGGGCGTGAATAAGCTCGTCCGCGTCTACATCGCGCAGAAACGTAAGATCCGTGAAGGCGATAAGATGGCAGGCCGTCACGGCAACAAGTGCGTATGCTCCCGCATCATGCCTGTCGAAGATATGCCATTCACCCCGGATGGCCGTCCGGTCGATCTGGTGCTGAACCCACTGGGCGTACCGTCCCGAATGAACATCGGCCAGATTCTGGAAATCCATCTTTCCTGGGCCTGCCACATGCTCGGCGAAGAGATCCATGCGGCGATGGCTGCCGGTGTCGGCTCTCCGAAGTATGAAGAAATGAAGCAGCGCCTCATCGACTGCGGCTATGATTTCGAAAAATACGGCATGCCGGAACCGACCGAGTCCGGTATCCATATCGCGACCCCGGTCTTCGACGGCTGCCGAGATGAAGACCTCGCAGCGACCCTGAAGGCAGCAGGCCTTCCGGCTGGTGCGAAGACGGACCTCTATGATGGCCGTACCGGCGAAAAACTGGATAATCAGGTCACGATCGGCTGGAAATACATGCTGAAGCTCCATCATCTCGTCGATGATAAGATCCATGCCCGCTCCACCGGTCCATACTCCCTCGTTACCCAGCAGCCACTGGGCGGCAAGGCACAGTTCGGCGGCCAGCGTTTCGGCGAAATGGAAGTCTGGGCTCTCGAAGCCTATGGCGCGGCTTACACGCTGCAGGAAATCCTGACCGTGAAGTCCGATGATGTCATCGGCCGTGTCAAAGCCTACGAAAAGATCGTCAAGGGCGAAAACATCCCGAGCCCGGGCGTACCGGAATCCTTCAAGGTCCTCATGAAGGAACTCCAGTCCATCGGCCTCGATGTCCGTATCCTGAACGAAAATGGCGACGAAGTCGTCCTGAAAGAGCTCGATGAAAGCGATCTGGAACAGGGCTACGGCGGCGGACAGCCATGGCATAAGGATGAACTGAAAGAAGCCATGGAAGGCGATGATGCCGTTTCCAATTCCAGAAACGACATGGAAAGCCACATGAATGGCGCTGTCGAAGACGCCGGCGATGATGTCGCATCCTTCAATGATACACTCGAAGCAGAAGCCAATGCACAGGCTCCCGTAGAAGCCGGCTTTGGTGAAACTGATCTTGATACAGAACTTGGCTTTACGAATGACAGCCAGGATGACTGATTCCGGAAAGGAGCGCTAATCAATTGTTAGATGTAAATGAATTTGATTCCATGAAAATCGGTATCGCTTCTCCGGAAAAGATCCTTGAATGGTCTCACGGGGAAGTGACGAAGCCGGAAACCATCAATTACAGAACCCTGAAGGCAGAAACCGACGGTCTCTTCTGTGAAAAGATTTTCGGACCGACCAAAGACTGGGAATGCAAATGCGGCAAGTACAAGAAGATGCGTTACAGAGGCACCGTCTGCGACAAGTGCGGCGTCGAAGTCACCTCTTCCAAAGTCCGCCGTGAACGCATGGGCCATATTTCTCTGGCCTGCCCGGTTTCCCATATCTGGTACTTCAAGGGTACACCGTCCCGTATCGGTCTCATCCTTGAAATCTCTCCTCGCCAGCTCGAAAGAGTCCTCTACTTCGCTGCTTATATCGTCCTCGATCCGGGCGATACGAACCTGTCCAAGTGCCAGGTCCTGAATGAACAGGAATATCAGGATGCCGTAGCTACTTATGGCAAGAAAGCATTCAAAGCACAGATGGGCGCAGAAGCGATCCAGTACCTGCTGAAAGAGCTCGATCTGCCAAAGCTGGAAAAAGCACTGCAGAAAGAGATCGAGGAAGGCAGCGGCCAGCGCAAGGTCAGATGCATCCGTCGTCTCGAAGAAGTCGAAGCCTTCCTGCATTCCGGCAACAAGCCGGAATGGATGATCCTCTCTGTCCTGCCGGTCATCCCTCCGGATCTGCGCCCGATGGTCCAGCTCGATGGCGGCCGTTTCGCCACCTCCGACCTGAATGACCTTTATCGCCGCGTCATCAATAGAAACAACCGTCTGAAGAGACTTCTGGAACTCGGTGCTCCGGAAATCATCATCAGAAACGAAAAACGTATGCTTCAGGAAGCTGTCGATGCCCTGATCGATAACGGCCGTCGTGGACGCGCCGTCTCCGGCCCGGGCAACCGCCCGCTGAAATCCCTCTCCGACATGCTGAAGGGCAAGCAGGGCCGTTTCCGTCAGAACCTCCTCGGTAAACGTGTCGACTACTCCGGCCGTTCCGTTATCGTCGTCGGACCGGAACTCAAAATGTACCAGTGCGGCCTGCCGAAGGAAATGGCGATCGAACTCTTCAAACCGTTCATCATGCATGAACTCATCAAGAGAGGCGTCGCAAGCAACCTCAAGGCAGCACGCAAGAAGGTCGATAAGCTCGCTCCGGAAGTTTGGGAAGTCCTTGGCGATGTCATCAAAGAACACCCGGTCCTTCTGAACCGCGCACCGACACTGCACAGACTCGGTATCCAGGCTTTTGAACCGATCCTCTGGGAAGGCCGCGCGATCAAGCTGCATCCGCTCGTATGCCCAGGCTACAACGCTGACTTCGATGGTGACCAGATGGCCTGCCATCTGCCGCTGTCCGTCGAAGCACAGGCTGAAGCACGCACCCTGATGCTCTCCATCAATAACATCCTGTCAACGAAGGACGGCAAGCCAGTCGCTATTCCTTCGCAGGATATGATCCTCGGCTCCTACTACCTCACCATCGTACAGACAGCCAATGATACGAAGGTCGATTTCACCGATGAAGAAAAGAAAGAAAATCCGAAGGCGAAATTCGATGTCATGAAGCAGTGGAAAAAAGCCGAAGACGAGATGGACACCTCCAAGCTTCGCGCTTACACCGGCTATGATGAAGTCATGCTGGCGTACAACCTGCATCAGATCAAGATCCATGACTTTATCAAAGTCTTCATCCCGAAGGAAGACCGTCCGGACGGATTCAATGAAACTGATGACGATCTCGTCATCACCACCCCGGGCCGCCTGATCTTCAACTATGCGATCCCGAGAGAGCTGCGTTTCTTCTACAAGCGTCATGAAAAGCGCGTAGATGAAAACGGCAATACCTATACCGTCGAAAACAATGGTCTCGGCGTCACCATCGGAAAGAAGCAGATGGGCAAGCTCGTCAATGACTGCTTCAAAAAACTCGGATTCAAGGCGACCGGCGACCTGCTCGACTCCGTGAAAGCCCTCGGCTTCCACTACGCTTTGATCTCTGGTATTTCCATCGGCATTTACGATGTTGCTGTACCACCGGAAAAGGATAAGATCCTGGAAGACGGCGATGAAAAAGTCGAACAGATCAAACGCTTCTTCCGCCGCGGCCTCATGACCGATGACGAAAGATACAGAAGAGTCGTCGAAGTATGGAGCAAGAAGACCGACGAAGTCGGTGCTGCGATGAAGAGCTCCATGGTGAAGTTCAACCCGCTGACCATGATGGCCCAGTCCGGCGCCCGTGGTAACGATAACCAGATCCGTCAGCTGGCCGGCATGCGCGGCCTGATCGCCGATACCTCCGGTAAGACGGTCGAACTCCCTGTAAAGGCAAACTTCCGTGAAGGTCTGACCGTCCTCGATTACTTTACCTCTTCCCACGGCGCTCGTAAGGGTCTTGCCGATACCGCACTCCGTACCGCAGACTCCGGTTACCTTACCCGTCGTCTGGTCGACGTTTCTCAGGACGTCATCGTTCGCGAAGAAGACTGCGACGTACAGGTCCTGAATTTCGACAGAGAACAGAGCCTCATCGCCTCTCAGCCGGAAGTCAAGAAGACCATCATGGGTCTCAAGCAGACACTCCTCGGCGCAGTTCTGGATGAAGATGTCCTTGACCGCAGAAATGGAGATATCCTCCTCGTCAAGGGCAAGACACTCGATGCGGACGATGTGACCCTGCTGAACCGTCACCTCGTAGAACATATTTCCGTCATCATCCCGACCGCTGACGGCATCGAAGCCGCAGAGCCGAAGACCTTTGACCTCGGCACACAGGATGCTGTCGCTGAATACAACCGCGCTATGCGCCATCATCTGACTGTCCACTTCGCAGGCAAGAAACTCGAAGAAGATGCCTATGACCGCCAAGGCAATGTCCTCTTCCCGGCAGGCACCGTCATCGACAGCGATGTCGCAGAGAAGATCCTTGTTTCCGATATCCCGGTGCTCAAAGTCCGCATGGATGAAGCGGAAGGCGTCGAAGTCTCCCTCATCGAAGAAAAAGGCCAGCCGATCGAGTCTCTGGCTGACCGTATCGCAGGCCGCTGCCCGCTGGAAGATGTCGTGAATCCGACCACCGGTGAAGTCATCGCGAAGAAGAATGAAGAAATTTCCGATGCCCAGGCAGAAGAGATCCAGAAATACTACGACAAGCTGAAGGTTCGCTCCATCCTCACCTGCCACTCCGCTCACGGCGTCTGCGCGAAGTGCTATGGCAGAAATCTGGCAACTGGCCGTCACGTAGAAATCGGCGAAGCAGTCGGCATCATCGCTGCACAGTCCATCGGCGAACCGGGTACCCAGCTGACCATGCGTACCTTCCATACCGGCGGCGTTGCGTCTGCAGAAGATATCACACAGGGTCTTCCACGAGTCGAAGAATTGTTCGAAGCCCGCAAGCCAAAGGGCAATGCGATCATTTCCCGTATCGACGGCACGGTTTCCATCACCAGTGCAGAGGATAACCCGAATGTCAAGATCATTACCATCACCAGCAATGATCCGGAAATCGCCCCGGAAAGCGAAAAGATCCCGGTAGCGAAGAAGATCTCCGTCACAAACGGCGAATTTATCAAAGCAGGCACCCGTCTCTTTGAAGGTAACATCAACCCGCACGATATCCTTGATGTCCTCGGCGTACAGGCGACCCAGAACTATATCGTCAAGGAAGTCCAGAAAGTTTACCGCAGCCAGGGCGTAGAGATCAATGATAAACACATCGAGATCATCGTTCATCAGATGCTGCGTAAGATCAAGATCACCGAACCGGGCGGCTCCGGCTGGCTCCCGGGCGAGACTGTCGATATCGTCGCATTCCGTGCGATGAACCAGCGTCTTGACGACGAAGGCAAAGAAAGAGCCGTCGGCGAAAACCTGCTCCTTGGTACCACCAAGGCAGCTCTTGCGACCGACTCCTTCCTCTCCGCCGCTTCCTTCCAGGAAACCACCCGTGTCCTCACCGAAGCAGCGATCAAAGGCAAGGAAGATCCGCTCCTCGGCCTCAAGGAAAATGTCATCATCGGCAAACTCATCCCGGCTGGTACAGGCATGTCCCGCTACCGCAAGCTGAATGTCATCCATAAGGGTGAATCCTTCGAAACCGGATCCGATGCGGAATAATTGATGCATCAGGTATAGCCGAAGCAGTCCTCACATCGTGGGGACTGCTTTTTGCATGGAGGGTATTCTGCACGATCCGGCGTATTTGCCGGGCAGCCACTCGCCGCAGCTTACGTGCTTTCCTCTTGCGAATTTCTTCGAGATTCTCTACAATAGAATAGATATGATAGTGACTGGTGACTGGTGACTGGTGACTGGCGACTAGGAGACGTCAGACTCTTATCGTCATTTTCAGAGCAGCGAGAAATCTTTGTCATTCGTGGTCAGGCGATCGTTGTTTGGAACTACCAAGCGGAAAACCTGCTACTCACTCACCTTCGAGCATCGCCCGCCTTTATACTGTGGCGAAGCCGCCAACTTCATTCCTCATTCGAGCAGAGCTTTCAATCGTAGTCAAGGGGCGGCATGCCCCCCCGGGGCTCACCCTGTACTTTTTTCAAGGAGACGCCATGATAAAAAAACTGTTTCCACTCGCGCTTTCCGCGGCGCTTGTCTTTGGTGGCTTCCTACTGTCTTCCGCGGAGGATCTTGTGATCGATGGGCTTGGCCGCCTGCCATTTCCCAAGAACGTGACGGTCACGGATGGCGGTGGGTCAGAGCTTTCTCGGTTCATGATCGAAGGGACACACCGGAAAAATTATGGGAGATCGGCGCGTGCTGCGATGTGGTCGATCCTGACGGTACCGCCCGGCATGCAGCTGTATCCGGAGAAAGCGCCGTATCCCTATGACTCGATGCACATGTACCAGATACGCAAGACGGATGTGCGCGGGACATACAGCGCGGGCATCTATGTCATCTCGGGGACGGAGAAGGATTTCTTCCATGAGGGGCATCCGAAGGCGGCACGCTTCTGGTCTACGGCTTTCCTTGAGGATGCCAAGCGTCCGACCTCGCTCTTCGGTATGCCGAAGATCCAGACATCGGAGTTCCAGGCATTGGTGGATCAGGTGCTCTCTGAGACAAAAGGTCCATCTATACACGTGAAGATCTTGAGATTCGTCCCCTGGCGTGCTTTCAAAAATGAAGACGGTACCTACCGCTGGGGACAGGAGGCGAAGGTCATCCTGACGAATGAAAAGGGCTTGTCGTTTCCCCTCTGGATCTCTGCCAATCTTTTGAAAGCGGGGGATAAGTACTATCTGATCGAGGTGAATGGCAGCCACGCGGCGGCCGAACAGCTGTCGGATCTCCTGCTGTATGGATTCTATCGGATGAAGAGATGAGATAGCAGCGAAAGGATGCGATGATTTCAAAATGCGCGGCGCTTCCGCTTTATGATGTGCGCTCCATCCCGATAGGACAGCGTAAGCCTTTTCTCTGCTGCATTTACTTTTGAAAGGGGATTTTCCATGAAATGGAAATGTTTGCTTCTCGCACTCGCGCTGGCCTGCGGGATCTCTGCGGAGGGAGAAGCGTATGATATGAATGCCGTCGCAGCCGCTTCGCTTCCCAAAGGCTTCACCTACCGGGAGGCAGCGGGGACGGAGACACTCCATTTTATGGAGAAAGACATTCCTTATCAGATGGGACAGCTGCAGTATACATTGGAAAAACAGCAGAGCTTCTCATCCGGTTATATCATTCGCGCGCTGCTCCCTGTAGAGATGGCGGAAGCGCTGAAGCCGTATTTCAAGATGAATCGTGATGAACATGTCTGGCGACGGCTGACGCAGATGAACCGCGCGCTCTTAAATCCTGCATCCCCTCTTCGGAAGGGGATCGAAGAGACGGTACTGAGTCTGGCTCGCAATGCCATCGGCCCCGCTGCGGATTCTTCGATCAAGGTAGAGCTTTCTCGGCTGGAGCCTTTCCGCCGCCTGGATGTCGATGAGGCCTATGTCTATACCGCAGGCGGGCTGATCACCTACAATGCGGAGGGGATGAAGCTCCCCATGTACTGCCGCTCCTATTTCTTCCCCGGAAGTGAGGGACTCGATGTCCTGATGCTTTTCACCCCCGACGAAGGCAAAGCGCCGCTCCTATATGCCATCGATGATCTGGTGAATGCGGCCGCGAAGGAAGAGCTCAATGGGGCAGCAGGATATAAAGACCTCGGCGTGGTGCTGGGGAAGAATCAATAAGAAAAGGGGCTGCCAGTGACTGATGACTAGGAATTAACAGCTAGGAATTAGGAAGCTCGAGGGACTAGTGACTTGAATACTACTTTCGGGCATCGCCTCATACATCATTGCGGCGAAGCCGCCACCTGAACCATAAACCTTAAATTACGCATTTCCATACAACCAACCCATTTACAGGAGGACCTATGAACGTATTTGCTGCGCTCGGCGTGAATGAGACGCTGACGAAACTTTTGAAGACACAGGGGATCAAGACCCCGACGCCCATCCAGATGTCCGCCATCCCAAACGCTTTCAAGGGACGCGATCTGATCGGCCGTTCGCAGACCGGGACAGGGAAGACGCTGGCCTATCTGCTGCCGGTCATTCAGCGTGTAGAAACAGACAAAGCCATGACGCAGGTGCTTATCATGACACCGACCCGCGAACTTGCCAAGCAGGTCTTTGACGTGATGCGTCCCTTTGCCATCGAGTGCGGTGTGGATGGAGCAGATATCATCGGTGGACGCACGATCGAGAACCAGCTGCAGAAGCTGAAGCGTGACCCGCATGTCATCATCGGGACACCCGGGCGCCTTTTGGATCATATCCGCAGAAAGAGTCTCGACCTTTCGAATGTGAAGACGGTCATCCTGGATGAAGCCGACCAGATGCTGGCGAATGGGTTCCGCGAAGATATCGAAGCCCTGATCGATGAGACGCCGAAGAAGCGCCAGCTCCTGCTCTTCTCTGCGACGATGCCTGACGATGCGAAGCGCCTCGCCAGAAAGTATATGCACCACCCGGCCTTCCTTGATGTCGCAGAAAAAGCGACTGCATCGACGGTCGAGCAGCGCATCTATGAGACGACTCTCCCGCGCAAGTTCAAGCTCCTTGTCCGTCATCTGACGGAGATGAATCCGTACATGGCCGTCGTTTTCACGAATACCCGTGAGGAAGCGCATGAGCTCGCCGGCAAGCTGCAGGAGGAGACGGACTTCATCGTGGATGAGATCCATGGGGATATGAGCCAGAGTCAGAGAAATCAGGTCATTCGCGAATTTGAGAAAGCACGCATTCAGGTGCTCGTTGCCTCCGATATCGCGGCACGCGGGCTTGACGTCGAAGGCATTACGCATGTCTTCAATTACGGGATCCCAAGAAATCTCGAATACTATATCCATCGCATCGGCCGCACCGGCCGCGCCGGTGCGAAGGGGATCGCCATCACCTATGCGACGCCGGAGGATGGATTCCTTCTCCGGAAGCTGGAAAAATCCATTGAAGAGACCATTACCCGCTATGATGAGAAGGGGAATATCCGCCGCGTGAAGGCAGGCAAGCCGAAGAAGAAGGTCGTGACGCCCGGCATGTACAAGCCGACCAAGAAGAAAGAGCATAAAGCGCTCGGACACAAGGGCAGAAACATGAGACAGAAGCGCAAGAAGGAAGATGGAAAGAAGAAATAAAAC
>ULUF01027595.1_pt1 | contig 20133 bp, 12 predicted proteins | sample 1958311 | NCBI WGS metagenome assembly ULUF01 (sample SAMEA4835754, study PRJEB28245) | human gut metagenome | biome: gut microbiome; material: fecal sample | place: Denmark | collected 2008 | reverse complement strand
TATGGCAGATAATTATTTAGAATTACCGGGAAAAAGGAGTATATATAATGAGCGAAAGAAAACAAATCCATCAGGAGTTTCTGACAGGCGAAAGAGCCCTGTTTGCAAGCAACGACCTGGATATATATGATACAATTTTTGATGACGGAGAGTCACCTCTTAAGGAGAGCCATGGCATTAGCCTGACAGGCTGTTTTTTTAGATGGAAATATCCGCTATGGTACTGTAGTGACATAGCTGTAAAGGACTGTACATGGTTTGACATGGCGCGTGCGGGTGTCTGGTATACAGACAATATCTCTGTTACTGATTCAATAGTTGAGGCACCTAAGAACTTCAGGCGATGCAATAACCTAAAGCTTAAAAATGTGACATTTCCAAATGCCCAGGAGACCCTCTGGAGCTGTGATCATGTCGATATCGAGAATGTTTCGGCAAAGGGAGATTATTTTGGCATGAATACAAATAATCTTATCATGAAGAATTTCCAGCTGGTCGGCAACTATTCGTTTGACGGTTCAAGGAATGTAGAGGTGCACGATTCAAAGCTTATCTCAAAGGATGCCTTCTGGAATACGGAAAATGTCACAGTCTATGATTCATTTATTACAGGTGAATACCTTGGCTGGAACGCAAAGAATCTGACACTTATAAACTGCACAATCGAGAGCTTGCAGGGGCTTTGCTACATCGACAACCTTGTTATGAAAAACTGTAAGCTCATAAACACTACATTGGCATTTGAGTATTCTTCGGTAGATGCAGAGATTTGCAGTAAGGTGGACAGTGTTTTAAATCCGACAAGCGGAGTGATAAGGGCAAAGGAGATTGGCACACTGACTATCGAAAAGGACAGAGTTGACCCATCAAAGACTAAGATAATATGTGAGGGAAAATAATCTATGTATGATTTTGACACCGTTGTAGACAGAAGAAATACAGGCTCACTAAAGTGGGATGTGGCAAAAAATGAGCTCCCGATGTGGGTAGCAGATATGGATTTTAAGACAGCGCCCCAGATAATAGATGCAATATCAGAGCGTGTTTCTCACGGAGTGTTTGGCTATTCCATCATTCCGGATGAGTGGAATGATGCGTATATTTCGTGGTGGGACAGACGCCATGGGCTTAAAATCGAAAGAGACAACCTGATTTTTTGCACAGGGGTAGTACCGGCCATATCATCTACAGTGCGAAAGCTCACAACACCCGGTGAAAATGTGCTTATCATGACACCGGTATACAATATATTTTTTAATTCCATATTTAATAACGGCGTAAATGTGCAGGAAAGCCCGCTTGGATACGAAAACGGCAGATATTTTGTGGACTATGACAGGTTGGAGCATGACCTTTCCAATCCACAGACCTCGCTTATGATATTTTGCAACCCTCACAATCCGTGCGGTATCATCTGGACAAAGGATGAGCTTGCGAAAATAGGTGCACTCTGCAGGAAGTACAATGTGACGGTCATATCAGACGAGATACACTGCGACATCACAGCACCGGGAAAATCATACGTGCCGTTTGCGGCAGCATCAGAGGACTGCGCTGATATAAGCATCACCTGTATTGCTCCGACCAAGTGCTTTAATATGGCAGGCTTACAGACTGCGGCAGTGATGGTGCCAAATAAATTTTTGCGTCACAAGGTATGGCGCGCATTAAATACAGACGAGGTGGCGGAGCCAAACGCATTTGCCATCACTGCAGCAGTTGCAGCGTTCACAAAGGGTGAGCCGTGGCTTGAGGAGCTCAGAAAATATCTCTGGGAAAACCGCAAAACAGTCTGTGACTTCGTGGCAGAAAACCTGCCGCAGATACACATAGTGGATGCCGATGCGACATACCTCATGTGGCTTGACTGCAGTGCACTCACAGATGATTCTGTGGCATTTACGCAGATGATTCGCGAAAAAACAGGACTTTATCTGTCGGAGGGAGCTGAGTTTGGAGGCAATGGACGCTACTTTGTGAGATTGAATATCGCATGCCCCGGGGCAGTGCTTATGGAAGGTCTGGAAAGGTTAAAAAGAGCTCTCGTTTAAGCTGAATATGTACATTTTTTAAAATAAATAAGACCGGTGATCGGCCGGTCTTATTTGATATAATTAAACATTTATGGCATACAAGATTTAGAAATATATCATGCATACGTTTGTTTTCTGATTCGATAGTTAGTATACACTAACATAAATTAGAAGTCAATAACAAATATGGGATTTTGATATTTTTTTGGATTTTTATAAATCACGTACAAATCAAAAGAAAAGTTTTGCAAACAATAAAATGTATGTTATAATAATATAACTGAATTAAAACGAACGAAAATAAACTCACGGGGGTATTCGAAATGCGAAACAATGAATCATCAGAAAACTATTTAGAGACCATACTTATTCTCAGCAAGAAGCTTCCTGTGGTACGCTCAGTTGATATAGCAAATGAGCTTGGATTTAAGAAATCCAGCGTGAGTATAGCCATGAAAAACCTTAGAGAGAAGAACAATATCACAGTTAGTGATGCAGGATTTATCACACTCACAGATTCAGGAAGACAGATAGCAGAGATGATATACGAAAGACATGAGCTTTTGTCAGAGTGTCTTGAGAAGCTTGGTGTTGATAAGGAGATTGCAGCAGAGGACGCATGCCGTATAGAGCATGTCATCAGTCCTGAGAGCTTTGAAGCAATCAAGAAGCATATACATAAGAGCTGATATATGAAACCAGTACCGCAGGGTACTGGTTTTTTAGTGTATCGTTTTTCTTGTATATATGAGAAAAATCATCTATAATAGTGAAGCTGTAATCGGCGACATAAAATCTGAAAGGGGAAAAGATGAAACAGATATTAAAATATTTGAAGGAGTACAAAAAGGAATGCATCTGTGCTCCGTTATTTAAGCTGCTGGAAGCATCCTTTGAGCTTATAGTACCGCTTGTCATGGCGGCAATCATTGATAACGGAATTACGGCTTCGGACAAGCCATATATATGGAAGATGGGAGGTGTGCTGGTGCTGCTTGCGGCAGTTGGTCTGGTAAGTTCGGTCACAGCACAGTATTTTGCGGCAAAGGCGGCAGTCGGTTTTTCCACAAAGCTTCGCCATATATTGTTTGAAAAGATAGAGTCACTGTCATTCTCAAAGATGGATACAGTGGGCACATCGACACTTATCACGAGGATGACAAGCGATATAAACCAGGTGCAGTCAGGAGTCAATCTGGTGCTTCGACTCTTCCTTCGCTCGCCATTTATTGTATTCGGAGCTATGGCGATGGCTTTTACAGTAAATGTAAGAGCGGCAATGGTTTTTGTAGTTACCATACCTCTGCTTTCAATAGTGGTATTCTCAGTTATGGCTGCAAGCCTTCCGCTTTACAAAAAGGTGCAGAGCTCTCTTGACACAGTGCTTTCACATACCAGGGAGAATTTAGAGGGAACCAGGGTTATAAGAGCTTTCAATAAGCAAAATGATGAGATTGACAGCTTCAAAAGGGACAACGAGCTTTTAACCAATATGCAGCAGGTTGTAGGACGAATCTCAGCACTCACCAATCCTCTGACATTTATCATTATAAATATCGCAACAATCGCAGTTATCGTATCAGGCGGCAAGCAGGTATACGCAGGAATCCTCACACAGGGTGAGGTTGTGGCACTTGTAAACTACATGTCACAGATACTTGTCGAGCTGATAAAGCTTGCAAACCTCATCGTACAGGTGACAAAGGCAGTGGCGTGCGGTAATCGTATAGCGGATGTGCTTTCTATTCCATCAAAGCTTCCTGAGAAAAATCCTAAGCTCATTGGTGCAAAGGATGGCGCACCTGAGGTTGAGTTTGATCATGTCTGCATGACCTATGAGGGAGCGGCCGATGAGACACTCACAGATATAAGCTTTACAGTGCAAAAGGGGCAGACAATCGGAATCATCGGTGGTACAGGTTCAGGAAAATCAAGCCTTGTAAACCTTATCCCGAGGTTTTATGATGCCACAAAGGGTACTATAAGGATTCAGGGAAATGATATAAATGACTACGATGCAGTGCAGCTTCGAGACAAAATCGGTGTTGTAATGCAAAAGGCAGTGCTTTTTGCAGGAACGATAGCCGACAACCTGCGCTGGGGCAAAAATGATGCCACAGAGGAGGAAATGTGGAAGGCACTCGATATAGCACAGGCGACAGAGGTTGTAAAGGGCAAAGAGGGAGGCCTTGACTACATGATAGAGCAGGGCGGCAAGAACTTATCAGGCGGTCAGAAGCAGCGTCTTACAATTGCCAGAGCGGTTGTAAAGGATCCTGACATACTGATACTTGACGACAGTGCATCGGCACTTGATTTTGCTACAGATGCGAGTCTTCGCGCGGCATTAAAGGGCATGCATGGTGACAAGACAATATTTATAGTGTCACAGCGTACCTCATCTATCCAGTTTGCGGACAATATCATAGTACTCGACGACGGACAGATGGTTGGCTTCGGACCTCATGAAGAGCTGCTTGAGACATGCGAGACCTACAAAGAGATATATGATTCACAGTTTAAAAAAGAGTCGGATATGACCAGACAAAAGGAGGTGTAGAGTATGGCTATGGATAATGCGAAGATGAATAAAGCAGGCACAATCCGCAAGGTATTAAGCTACATGAAGAGATATATTCCTTTGCTTGTAATTTCACTTGCCCTGTCTGTTGTTACAGTGGCGCTTACGCTCTATTTTCCAATTCTCACAGGACGCGCAATTGATTTGATTGTAGGAAAAGGAAAGGTTGATTTTACGGCTATGACAGCCATCCTCACGAGAGCAGCAATAATAGTCGTCATAGCGGCAGCAGCCCAGTGGCTTACAAATATCTGCAACAACAGGATGACCTACAACATAGTGAGGGATATAAGGCGTGATGCATTTTTAAACATTGAAAAAATGCCACTTTCCTATATTGACAGCCACTCACACGGTGATATGGTCAGCCGTATCATCGCCGATGTAGATACATTTTCAGAGGGACTTTTGATGGGCTTCACACAGCTCTTTACAGGAATCGCAACAATAGCAGGTACGCTTATTTTCATGCTCACAATAGATGTGAAGATATCATGTATTGTAGTGCTCATCACACCTTTGTCACTTTTTGTGGCAAGCTTTATCACTAAAAAGACTTATTCCATGTTCCAGCTACAGACAAGAACAAGGGGAGAGCAGACATCACTCATCGATGAGATAGTAGGAAATGAAAAGGTCGTACAGGCCTTCAACCATGAGGATGAAGCGCTTGAACAGTTTGACGAGATAAATGACAGATTACAGAAATGCTCACTGAGGGCAACATTTTTCTCAAGTCTTACAAATCCGTGTACACGCTTTGTCAACAGTCTTGTGTATGCCGGAGTCGGAATTTTTGGTGCCATGAGTGCACTCACTGGCGGAATCACAGTAGGACAGCTTTCATGCTTCTTATCATACGCCAACCAGTACACCAAGCCGTTCAACGAGATATCGGGTGTCATCACAGAGCTTCAGAACGCACTTGCCTGTGCTGCTCGTATCTTCGAGCTGATTGAGGAGAAAAAGGAGATACCTGATGCTTCGGATGCGGTAATACTTGAAGATGCTGACGGATGTGTGGACATAGAGGATGTTTATTTCTCATATGTGCCGGATAAAAAGCTTATCGAGGATTTCAATCTCCACGTAAAGCCTGGACAGCGCGTGGCTATCGTAGGTCCGACAGGATGTGGAAAGACGACTATTATCAATCTGCTTATGAGATTTTATGATGTAAACAGTGGAACAATTAAGGTGAGCGGACATGATATCAGAAAAATCACGCGCGAGAGTCTTCGTGACAACTATGGCATGGTGCTTCAGGAGACATGGCTCAAGAAGGGCACAATCCGTGACAATATCATAATGGGAAAGCCTGATGCCACAGATGAGGAAATCATTGCAGCAGCAAAGGCATCCCATGCCCACAGCTTTATCAGACGTCTGCCGAAGGGCTATGACACTGAAATCGGTGAGGACGGCGGCAGCCTGTCACAGGGACAGAAGCAGCTATTATGCATCACAAGAGTCATGCTCTGCTTACCGCCTATGCTGATATTGGATGAGGCTACATCATCGATTGATACACGTACAGAGATTAAGATTCAAAAAGCGTTCCTTACCATGATGAAGGGCAGGACAAGCTTTATAGTGGCTCATCGTCTGTCCACCATAAGGGAAGCGGATATTATCCTTGTTATGAAAGATGGAAAGATTATAGAGCAGGGCAATCATGAGAGCCTGCTTGCAGCGGACGGATTTTATGCGAACCTCTATAATAGCCAGTTTGCATAGCATAGGGCTATAGAAATGCAAGGCAGTCACTCCGGCGGCTTACGCCCCTTACGATGTGGTTGAAAGCTTTTTGTGTTGAAGATAGCGAAAGAGTAAGGGAAGGTGACCGGCGCACGGGGAATTTGCCCCCGGCAGAGGTGCTCCCGAAAGAGCGACTAGCGCAGCGGCTTAGATACTGTAGAATTATGCCCATGAAACGCAGAAATGCCCCGGCATGGACGCCGGGGCAAGGAGAAACCGCGCCATGGACGGCGCGTTTCGACGGTTTCGTCAAGCATAGAAAATCTAAAAAGCATAATTTGTACAGTATCTTAGCTGCGTAGCGTTAGCTCGTCGGGAGCACCTCTGCCGGGGGCAAATTCCCCGTGCGCCGGTCGTCTTCCCGTATTATTGAAAAATACCAAGCAATCCACACCTATTGCGCAGCATCAGGAGCCACATACGAGTATGCATTGGACATCTTTGCAGCATTGTTTGTCAGAGTGACAGCCTCTCTGTAGTAGGCAACAACAGGAGTGCCCTTATCCACAGCGTTGAACAGCTGCTCTGCAAAAGCAGGCGGCACATTGATACATCCGTGTGAGCCTGAGGTTTTGTAAATTGTTCCTCCGAAGGTATTACGCCAGCTGGCATCATGGATACCTATATTGTAGGCAAACGGCATGAAATAGCTGACAGGAGAAGAGTATCCCTCGCCGACAAGAGTAGCATTTCTCTGCTTGTAAACAATCTTGTATACACCATCTACGGAACCATTCTGACGGGCGAGATTACCTGATACGAAATCAGACTCCATCTGGAGAGCACCATCCTTGTAATACCACATGTGCTGCTTTGTGTAGTCAATCTCTATGTATGTATTACCTATGTCGTCAGCGCCTCGGTAGAGTGCTGTCTGCTCGTAAACAGGCTCTCTTTCCACTGGCTTGCCTCCCTCTAAATCTGAAAGGAGCTGGGCTTTCTCATTTTTCTTGCTGACTACCCATCCGTAGTCTCCACCACCTATTTCAATAGTGTCACCGGACGATGTCTTGAATGAGCGTTTGCGGCCGAAGGTATTGTACTTGGAAGCAAGCTGCTGGACATATTTAGTGACCTTGGCATCATCTATGCTCACGCTGCCGTCATCTGAGATGCTTAGCATATCAAGGATTTTGGCTGAGTTAAGCTTCTCGTCGGCACCTTCAATTTTGTAAGTGACGGTTGAAGCAGTGTATTTGTCGAGGGCTTCTTTTTCATTTTTGATAGTATCACTGTTTTTTGTGATTTTTGGGGCTTCATAACAGTCATCACTTAAGGTAAGCTTTGGAAGCTCATTGTCCAGGGCGTCCTTTACTTCGGCAAGGATGCTGTCATATATCGGCTTGCAGCCTTTTTTCTCTTCAATCACATTGTATTCGCCGTCTTTTATCTCGATATGGGCATCCTCCGGATTTTCAATGTAGTCATCACTGAAAATATCAAGAGCCTTGAGCTTTTCCGCCAAAGCGGCATCGTTATATTTGGACGAACCCTTTAGAGTATAGTTTTGAGCTTTGAAGAGACTGACAGGCCATGTAAAAGCATTCTGGTTTTTTAGGATTTGCTCCTCATCACCGTTTGAGACATATTCATAGGAAAAATCAGGTCCCTTAAGTGAAAAGCTGTTGCCTTTTCTGTCAGTGATTATGAGCAGATAGTCGCGGCTTAGGGCTGTATTTTTTTCTAATGCCTCTTTTGCAGTTTTCCCTGCGTATTTTACAGAGTTAATCTTTGTGTTGAACAGATAGTGGCTGCTAAAATAAAAGGCAAAGCCAAGATAAACGGCCAAAAGCACACCAAGCACAACGGCGCAGGTTATAAGCACTTTTTTCTTCATGTAAATCGACCTCCTTGGAGATATGCTGTTGCTGCCCACACCGGGGTGTAGGCGGCAGCTAAAATCAGTTACATTTGTGAAGATGTGACACATCCATATAGTCAGGCAGACCATTCTTGTAGGCTACAGCGGTTTCTCCCTGAATAAGTGGTTTTAAGTATTCGATAAGCTCAGGCTTCACATCATTGCCCGCATCATTGATCCACTCTCTTGGCACAGACTTGGCCTCGTTTGCGATATCCTTGATAGCAGAATATGTGTATTCCACCTGATAAGGATTATTTGAGATGCGCTTTAAGCATACCATTGATGCGGTCACACCCTCTGCTGCAATAGTGACACCCTTTTTACCCTGAGCAAAAGATTCCTCGATATCGGTTAATGATGCAAGATGTGAGGCACAGCGCTGGAGCACATTTACCTCTACAGAGCGCACCTTGACACCGATGTTTTCATTTACGATGAACTCAAGAGCTTTTCCGGCACCGCTTAGCTGCTGGTGTCCGAACTGGTCACATGCGGCCTTTGATGATGTAATGTATGAGCCGTCTGCGTCATGTATTCCTTCGGATACGGCAACTATTACATTGTTAGTGTGCGCAAGGGCTTCTTTTATATCGGCAACAAATTTGTCCTTGTCGAAATTCACCTCAGGCAGATAGATGAACTGAGGCGCTGTATTGTACTCATTACGTGCGAGAGCGGAAGCGGCAGTGAGCCATCCTGCGTCACGTCCCATGATTTCAACGATTGTCACACTCTTAACAGCATAGATAAAGGTATCATGGGCTATCTCAAGCATGCTTGATGCGATATATTTGGCGGCAGAGCCAAAGCCAGGAGTGTGGTCTGTCATGCACAGATCATTGTCGATGGTTTTTGGAATCCCTATAATTTTCACATCACTGTTGATTTTTTTTGCATAATCGGATAACTTTAATACGGTATCCATCGAATCATTTCCACCGATGTAAAAGAAAGCTTTTATAGAAAGCTTATCGAACTGGTGGAAGATGTATACATATGGTGAATCATCATCCTTGTAATCAGGGAGCTTGTGGCGGCATGAGCCAAGATACATGGCAGGTGTGGTCTTAAGCTTTTCAAGATTAGCATCATCTGCAAAAATATCTGACAGATTGAGATAATTTTCATTTAATATGCCGAGTATTCCGTTTACGGCGCCATAGCAGATATCGTATTTTTCAGAGCTTTTTACTCCTGAGATGACTCCTGCAAGGCTTGCGTTGATTGCAACAGTTGGGCCGCCTGACTGGGCGACGATACAGTTTGACTGATTCATTGTAATCTCCTTATTGTGTATTTTAACTATTCTCTTCTGTAAGAATAGTTATGGTATAACTTTAAAATGACTAATGAAGGCGCATGGCATATGCACCGCATAATCATATAGATTGTAGTATCAAACATTATTTTTAGCAAGGGTTAAAATGAAAAATATGAATAAATACGAGAATTGCTTATTGTGTCCCAGAAAATGTGGCATAAACAGAAGCACCGGACAAACAGGTGTATGTGGCGTTTCATCTGAAATAAAGGTGGCGCGAGCAGCGCTTCATTACTGGGAGGAGCCGTGCATATCAGGAAAAAGAGGAAGCGGGGCAGTTTTTTTCTCAGGCTGCAGCCTGCACTGCGTGTTCTGCCAGAACAGGGAGATCTCTGACGGAAAAGCGGGAAAGCTAATCAGTAAAGAGAGGCTGAGTGATATCTTTATGGAACTTGCTGACAAAGGCGCAAATAATATCAATCTGGTCACACCGGGGCAGTATATCCCTGATATAGTGTGGGCGGTAAACGATGCAAAAAGCCGCGGCATGAAGCTTCCTATTATATACAATACGAGCGGATATGAAAATGTGACAGAGCTAAAGCTGCTTGAGGGCATAGTGGATGTGTATCTTCCGGATTTTAAATATATGGACAGTACGCTTTCGGCAAGGTATTCAAGGGCAAAAGATTATCCGTCTGTCGCAAAGCAGGCGCTTTCAGAGATGGTCAGGCAGCAGCCGGATGTCGTGATTGACGATGCGACAGGACTCATACAAAAGGGAGTTATTGTGCGACAGCTTCTACTGCCGGGACATGTGAATGATGCAAAGGATGTACTTAAGTACCTGTATGATACATATCATGATCACGTATATATAAGCATGATGAGCCAGTTTACGCCGATTGCACTAAAGGATTATCCTGAGATAAACCGCACAGTGACAAGGAGAGAGTATGAAAGGCTTGTTGACTATGCCCTCGAAATAGGAATCACGAATGCATTTATACAGGAGGGTGACGTGGCAAAGGACAGCTTCATTCCGGCATTTGACTGTGAGGGAGTATAATATTTACCGTTTTTCTTAATAAAATAGTAAGAATTGGCAGGCAAAAATGACTGGATTTTGTGACGCCGGTGTAGTACTATGGTTATGTGATATTTTTTAGCTGTGAAGGTACTGAACAGTTACGATATTTTGTTATTACTCACATCCCGGTGTGACAGACGATAATGTTTTTAATCACACAGGATACATCATTCAATAGAGGATACAGTGATGAAAAATATAGAAGAACAGCAGATAATAATTGAATGTCCGAATACTATCTTTCATCTATACATTGACAGTGAGGATGAGCTTTCAAAGGTTAAGGTGTTTATGAACAATATGAAGAATGTTGATTCGATAAGTCTGCATGATATATACAACTGGTGCAACAGACAGCATGTGCAGTACACGACGACATTTAATTATGACAGTAAAATGACCTTGACAGAAATGATAAAATCCTACATATTTTACTTCAGACAGAAGCTTAGATATGTAAATAATAGTGATAGGATGATAGAAACATGAGATACCCTGAATTTCTAAAGGATAGAGGAACAATAGGCTTTGTGGCGCCTTCGATGGGCTGTACAACAGAGCCGTACAGGAGTGCCTTTGACAATGCCATTAAAAGGTTTCACAGCATGGGTTATAAGACGATAGAGGGACCTAACTGCAGGTGCGACAGTGGCATAGGTATCAGCAATACACCTAAGAAGTGCGCAGAAGAGCTGAACGAGAGCTATGTTTCTGCTGACAGTGATGTGCTTATATCCTGTGGTGGTGGCGAGCTGATGTGCGAGGTAGTGCCTTATATTGATTTTGAGCGCGTGAAGCAGTCAAAGCCTAAATGGTACATGGGCTATTCCGACAACACGAATTTCACATTTTTGGAGGCTACTATTGCAGATACAGCAGGTATTTACGGGCCGTGTGCGGGCAGCTTTGGCATGGAGGTGTGGCATGAGTCACTTACCGATGCATTTAATCTGCTTTGTGGCAGGAAGCTTTCATTTACCAATTACCCTATGTGGGAGAAGGAATCGATAAAGGATGAGAATGCTCCGTTTGTGGGCTACAACCTGACTGAAAAGTCGTGCATCAGCTCTATTCCCACGGTGGCAAAGGAAAGCAGGCTTACCATGAGAGGCAGGCTGCTTGGTGGCTGCATGGATTGTCTTATCAATCTGCTTGGTACATCGTTTGACCATGTAAGGGAATTTAATGAGCGCTACAGTGATGATGGTATCATATGGTTCCTTGAGGCATGTGACCTTAATGTGATGGGCATGAGAAGGGCTATGTGGCAGATGAAAAATGCAGGATGGTTTTCAAATGTAAAGGGCTTTCTTATCGGACGCCCGGCGCACTTTGGAGAGGAAATGTTTGGCATAGACCACAGACAGGCGCTTTCATCACTGCTTAGAGAGTTTAATGTGCCAATCATCATGGATCTGGATATAGGTCATATGTCGCCGATGATGCCTGTGGTATGCGGAAGCATGGCAGATGTCAGCTTCGACGGAAGCAACTTTACAATTTCGTATGATATAGAGCAGTAGATTGGAGGAAAAATGATTAGATTAATAAAGAAAAAAGCAAAGAGTATTGTATGTAGCGTGCTTGCTGCGGTGACACTGTTTACAATGAATCCGGCTGTATTTGCAACAGAGACAGCTACGCAGACTGATACAGTTTCAGGCGTTGATGTATCAGGCAGTGACAGCAGTGACGCAGCTGATAAGAGTAACACAGACAGTACTGCAGACAGCACAACGACAGCCGGCAGTGAGGCAAACGACAAGGTGACCATCAGCAAAAATGATAAGCCATACTTAAGTCTTGGAGCAGACCTCACACCGGATCAGAGAGCGACAGTGCTTGGATTTATGGGAATCGAGCTCACTGATCTGGACAATTACGATGTGGTCTATGTAAATAATGATGAGGAGCACAAGTACCTCGATTCATACATCAGCAAGAGCGAGATTGGCACAAGGTCACTTTCCTCAGTACTCATTACAGAGGATAAAAAGGGTGCGGGTCTTAGTGTTTCCACGCACAATATCAATTACTGTACGGTAGGAATGTACAAGAATGCGCTTGCCACAGCCGGCATAGCTGATGCTAAAATCATAGTCGCAGGACCTTTCCCTATTTCCGGAACGGCAGCACTTGTAGGCACACTAAAGGCATACGAGGAGATGACAGGCAAGAAGCTTGACGACAAGGTGACAGACGCAGCGATGGATGAGCTTGTCACAACAGGAGAGCTCAACAAGAGCATTGACGGCGATTCGCAGGATATAGAGGCAATGATTGCAGACCTAAAGAAGCAGCTTGCCGATGGAAGACTCAAGGATGAGAGCCAGATAAAGGATGCGATAAAGGAGGCTGCAAAGGATTACGACCTGAAGCTTTCTGATGATGATATTGCAAAGCTTACATCTCTTTTAATGAAGCTTAAGGATGCTAATATCGACTGGGATTCAGTCATCAACCAGGCACAGGACTGGGCATCAAAGCTTGGCGATAAGATAAATGACCCGGGCTTCTGGGAAAAGATTGGTAACTTTTTCATGGATTTATGGGATAAGATAAAATCCCTGTTCAGCTAGAAAAGCTACAGGAGACAGTAAGAATAAGCAGAATATGAATCAGGCAACTCCCTGAAACGTAAGCATGAGCTGCACGTTTCAGGGAGTTTTTATATCATTAATAAAAAAATAATAAATTTCTGCCGAATACATTGATACAAAGGTCATATTCTATTATAATTAAATGGATAATGGATTAATGTAAACAATGCACATAAGAAAGATGGGATTTGATGATAAAGATAAATAAATTTCTGGCAGCCTCTGTCGTTACATTGTCATTAGCTGCATGTGACCTGGCACCATACAGCAGCATGGCAGTCTATGCGGATCAGGCGGCTAAGGTTGTGTGTGATGAGAGATACTGGGTAGCGGCGAGAAGCGGACCGGGCACAGAGTATGAGCTGGAGCACAAGCTTTCAAACGGCAAGGATATTACTATTCTTGAGCAGACTACAGGTGCAGACGGCAAGGTGTGGTACAAGGCAAAGTACAATCTGGCAGCAAATAATGAGGAGTGTGTAAGCTATATCAGGTCTGATTTTGTATCAGCAGGTACCGGCACAGCTGCATCAGACAATGCGCAGACAGGGGATGCTTCGGCAGACACCGGCAATGCGGATGCCATACAGCAGAATAATGAGGAACAGCTTGCCCTTGCAACCGCATCGGGAGCATATGCTACAGGTACGATTACAGGTGGCAATGTGTATGTCCGCAATGCAGCAGGCACATCCGGAACTACCAAGGTTGTCTCACTCAACTGGAACCATCAGGTTGACATAATTGGAGAGACCAGGGTAAACGGTGTGGTCTGGTATAATGTCAAGGGTACTTTAAACGGCAAGGCATTTACGGGCTGGACTATCAGTACATACATAAAGGTGACATACAATAATAGCGGAGACAATACTGATTTTGTCACGGCTATGAAGAATGCAGGCTTTCCTGACAGCTATATTCCAAACCTTACAGCTCTTCACAATAAGTATCCAAGCTGGACATTTGAGGCTGTAAATACAGGTTTGAATTGGGATACGGTGATTGAAAATGAAAGTGTAAACGGACTTAATCTGGTATCCAAATCAGCAGACAATGCCAAGAAATCCACAGCTGCCGGAGCATATAACTGGTCAACAAATACGTGGGTTGAGTACGAACCGGGATGGGTGTCAGCAAGCAGTGCCTATATTGCTTATCTCATGGATCCAAGGAATTTTCTTGATGAGACCAATATTTTTCAGTTTCAGAGTCTGGCATACAGTCCGAATGAGGCACTTGAAGGTGTCAAGTCCATAGTAAAAGGCACATTTATGGAGGGAACAAAGACCTATTCCAACAATGGTGAGAAAATCAATTATGCAAGCACATTCATGGATGTGGCAAAGAGCAGTGGAGTAAGTGCATACCATATAGCATCGCGTATAAAGCAGGAGCAGGGACAAAAGGGAACGAGCCCTCTTATTTCGGGTACATATTCCGGATACGAAGGATATTATAATTATTTTAATTTTAGTGCAACCGGAAACACGAAGGATAAGATTTATAAAAATGGTCTGTCTTTTGCCAAGAAGCAGGGCTGGAATACAAGAGTAAAGTCCATAAGCGGCGGAGCTGTAAAGGTGGGCAGCAATTATATAAATAAGGGTCAAAATACACTGTATTTTGAGAAGTTTAATGTAGTAAATACAAGCTCGCTGTATTTCCATCAGTACATGGGCAATGCCACAGCGGCTCTTACTGAGGGACAGAGTCTGGCTAAAGGATATTCAGACAAGAATCAGGCTTTTGTATTTAAAATACCTGTATACAACAATATGCCATCGTCAGCAGTGGGCTTCGATAAAGCTGGTGATACCAATAACTATCTGCAGTCGCTTGCGATAAGTGGTGTAACACTCACACCGGCCTTCAATGGAGCGACAACAAGCTATTCAGCAGTTGTTTCAAATGCTATAAGCTCAGTGACTGTTTCGGCAGATGCAGTTTCAGGAAACAGTGGTGTTTCAGGCACAGGAAGCTATTCGCTTGCTGTCGGAAATAATACAATTAAGGTAAAATGCAAGTCGCAAAGCGGTGATACAAGAACATACACTATCAATATAAACAGGCAGGCGGCATCTGTAAATAATGCAGGTGGCAATAATAATCAGAACAATAATAACCAAAATAATACAGATGTAAACATAACATCAGGTAAATACAGTATAGGTACTTATATTACAGGCATTGAGCCTGGAACCGGTGCAGCTGATTTTGTGAAGAATATAGCAGTATCAGCATCAGGTACTGTAAAGCTTCTGACAAGCTCAGGCTCAGAAAACAGCGGAAAGATTGCAACAGGCAATAAAGTGGCTGTTTATGATGCTTCAGGTAATCTGAAAAAGACATACGATATTGTTATATATGGAGATATCAATGGTGATGGTGCTGTAAATGCTCTTGATATGATTAAGCTCAACAGACATATCTTAGGAAAGGGAACACTCACAGGTGCTTATCTGGAGGCAGCTGATGCTAACAGAAAGGGTGATGGTGGAAATGCCCTTGATATGATAATCATGAACAGACACATACTGGGCAAATCAAAGATATCGCAGAATTAGAAATGTGAGGAAAGATATGAAGAAATTATTTGGATGTATATTATCACTTGTTGTGGCAGTGATGCTTGTTTTCACACCTGCCGAGCATGTATATGCGCAGGGACTTGGTCTCAGTGTCAGCTCAAGCTCTGTAGCTGTTGGAAAAACAGTTAAGGTGACTGTTTCCATGCCGTCCGGATATTTTGGTACTGTAGTTATCTCAAGCTCTGACGAGGGAGTACTGAGTAACGGAGGAGATGGTGTGGCCAATATTGGTGACGCCGCAGGATATCCCACATCGCAGTCATTTTCATTTACGGCGAAGGCTGCAGGAAGCTGCACTATAAAGGCATATTGTACAGTTGTAGGAGATGCAGAGGGCAACGATGCCGGAGGTACAATTACCGGTGCCAGCACGAAAGTGACGGTAAAAAGTGCTTCATCAAACAATGATTCAAACAGCAACAAGGATAACAAGGACAATTCCGGCAGCAATACCGGCAATGACAACAATGCGAATAAAGATAATGAAAACAAAGAGGAAAAGAAATCCTCAAATGCATCTCTTGGTTCGCTTGTTATCTCAGCAGGTACGCTTTCCCCTGAGTTTTCTGCTGCGACAAAGGATTACACAGCTACAGTAGATTACAGCTGTTCAAGCCTTGCGGTTACAGCAAATCCGGCTGATTCCAAGGCGAGTGTGACATCCGTCACAGGAAATGATTCACTTGAGGTTGGAGAGAATACGGTCAGCGTTGTTGTGACAGCAGAGGATGGCAGCACAAGCACATACAATATAGTTGTTACCAGAAGAGCCGAGGATGATCCGGAGAATGCAGATAAGCAGGATAACTGGAAGAAGTTTGATATAAATGGCACAGAGTGGACTATGGTAAATGACATTCCGGAGGATGTTGTTCCTGAAGGCTTTGAGCACTCAAAGACAGTGATTGAAGGACTTGAATACAATACCCTTCATGGCACCTTTGGTGATATCACGCTTGTGTATTTACAGTCGGAAAGCGGCAATGGACTTTTTGTATATGATGCAGCACAGAATGCAGCATATGAGTTTGTCCGTATCAATTCAGAGTCGCATTTTATAGTGGTTTTACTGCCTAAGGTGGATGATGTACCTGAGGGATATAATGAGATATCGCTCTCCATAGAGGGCAAGGGTGTGGCAACAGCCTACCAGACCAAAGTCGAAAAAACCGATGATCAGACAAAGGATTTTTACCTCGTATACGCTATGAATGACAATGGTGAGAGTGGCTGGTACACATATGATAGCGTAGATGGCACATATATGAGAACCAATCTCAGTACACCTACAGTGGCACAGGAGGAAAACGATACAACAAAGAGTGAGCTTGTCCCGGGAATTGCCAATAAATATCTTGTTTTAGCTGCAATACTGGTTCTTATTATCATTATTCTGTTACTGTTGCTTATTGTATCAGCTGTGAAAAACAGAAAATATAAGGCAATGGACTATCATGATGACGATGATGATGTAGATGATGCAGCAGAAGATGTATCAAATGAAGCTTTGGAAGAAACAACTGATGAAACTGCGGACGAGATAGCAGATGAGCTGGAAGAAGAGGTTACAGAAGAGTCGTTAGATGAAGTGGAAGAAGAAGCTGCAGAAGAGTCGGTGGATGAAGCTGCAGAAGAAACAGCAGATGAAGCTGTAGAAGAGCCGGCAGATGAAGTCGCAGAAGAAACAGCGGAAGGTGCTGCAGATGAGCAAAAGATGGCTACGGATGAAAATATATCAAATGCATCCTATGTCGGAAGAACCGTAGAAATTACACCTGATTTTAAGAAAGCTGTTGAGAATGAAAACTCTGAGTTTGATTTAAAAGACGATTCAAGGCAGGAAAACGTTTCTGACACAGAAAACGATGCTGATGAGGATGCTTTAAAGAATCAGCTTCAAATGGCACTTGATGGCTTTGTCAATGAGGGAAATAAGCTGTCTGAGACTATAGACCGCAGTGTAAAGGATGACAATGAAGATGACAGCGAGGATGATGATTTGCAGTTCATCGACTTAAATTAGTGAATATGACTGGAGGATATGACTTGAAACCATATACAAGTAAGGCTAAAAAAGCAATAGATTTGGCTGCACGTATATCAAAGAAAATGAATTACAGCTATGTTGGAACAGAGCACATACTGGCTGGCCTTATAAAAGAGGGCACCGGTGTGGCAGCTGAGGTTCTAACAGCCTGCAATGTGGAATATGATAAGCTTATTTCGATGATTGAAGACCTGATTTCACCGGGGGATAACATCGAAGTGATGGACAGGGATGGCTATTCACCAAGGACACAGAGAGTATTGGAGCGTGCATCGGAGGAAGCCGATAGATTTGAGTGCAATGAGATAGGTACAGAACACTTGCTGATGGCTATAGTACTGCAGGGAGACTGTGCAGCTGCAAGACTTTTAAACACCATGGGTGTTAACAGTCAGAAGATGTTTATAGATATTCTTGGTGCGATGGGTGAGGATCCGTCTGCATACAGGGATCTGATGAAAAGCTACAGTACATCATACAATTCTGCGACTCCTGTATTAGATCAGTATTCCAGAGATTTGACAGATATGGCAGAGGCAGGGCTTCTTGACCCTGTTATAGGCAGAAAAAAGGAGATGGAGCGCGTTATCCAGATACTTTGCCGCCGTGGCAAAAACAATCCATGTCTGATTGGAGAGCCGGGAGTGGGCAAGACCGCTATAGTAGAAGGACTTGCGCAGGATATAGTCAGTGGCAATGTTCCGGATATTCTTTTGGGAAAGAGACTGGTTTCACTTGATATGTCCGGGCTTGTAGCCAAATCAAAGTATCGTGGTGAGTTTGAGGAGCGTATCAAGAAGGTGATAAGCGAGGTTTCAAATGCCAAAAATGTACTGCTTTTCATTGATGAGCTTCACACTATAATAGGTGCAGGAGGAGCAGAAGGCTCGTTAGATGCATCTAACATATTAAAGCCTGCGCTTGCCAGAGGCGAGGTACAGGTAATCGGCGCCACTACCATAGAAGAGTACCGCAAATACGTGGAAAAGGATGCTGCGCTTGAGCGCCGTTTCCAGCCGGTGATGGTTGAGGAGCCTGGTGTGGATGAGACAATAGAGATACTCACAGGATTAAAGGGACTCTATGAGAAGCATCATGGTGTCATCATAACAGATGAGGGTGTGAAAGCAGCAGTAAACCTTTCTGCACGATATATAAATGACAGATTTTTACCTGATAAGGCGATAGACCTGATGGATGAAGCGGCAGCCAGGATAAGGCTTAAGAATCTGACATCATCTGACGAGCTGCTTGCTCTGAAAAAAGAGATAACAGATAAGCAGAACCGGGTGGAAAATGCTTTGTCGAAAGGAGATCTCGCAGCTGCCGGCGCGCTTATGTCAGAAAAGGAAGTACTTGAAAATACACAGCAGAAGCTTATGAGAAAGAACCGTCGCACAGGAGCCAAAAATCAGCCTGTAGTCGGCGAAAATGAGATAGCGGATGTAGTATCGGGATGGACCAAAATACCTGTAAATAAGCTTACAGAGTCAGAGGCAGGACGACTTGCAAAGCTTGAACAGATACTTCACAAGCGTGTAATAGGACAGGAGGAGGCTGTTTCTGCTGTCGCAAAGGCAGTCAGACGAGGCCGTGTTGGTTTAAAGGATCCTAAGAAGCCGATTGGCTCATTCCTGTTTTTGGGACCGACAGGAGTAGGTAAGACGGAGGTGTCAAAGGCGCTTGCTGAGGCTGTCTTTGGCAAAGAAGATGCCATGATACGTGTTGACATGTCAGAGTACATGGAAAAGCATAGTGTTTCAAAGATGATTGGTTCACCACCGGGATATGTGGGCCATGAGGAGGGCGGACAGCTCTCAGAGAAGGTCAGACGCAATCCTTTTTCTGTTATACTGTTTGATGAGATAGAAAAAGCACATCCTGATGTGTTCAATATACTTTTACAGGTGCTTGATGATGGTAGAATCACTGATTCACAGGGGCGCACGGTTGATTTCAAGAATACAATAATCATCATGACATCAAATGCAGGAGCTTCTTCTATTATAGAACCAAAGCGCCTTGGCTTTGGCGCTGGTGAGGATGAAAAGCAGGATCACGAGCGTATGAAGAACAGTGTCATGGAGGAGGTCCGCCGTATATTTAAACCTGAGTTTTTGAACCGAATCGACGAGACTATTGTATTTAGAGCTCTCAACAAGGATGACATGAAGCATATAGTGACACTTCTTGTAAAGGAGCTTAAGAAACGCTGTAAAGAACAGCTTGATATAGAGCTCACAGTGCGCGACAGTGCAAAATCCTTTATCGTGGACAAAGCCTATGACAGAAAATATGGCGCAAGACCTCT